>JAABUV010001236.1_pt1 | contig 37366 bp, 70 predicted proteins | sample 5559971 | NCBI WGS metagenome assembly JAABUV01 (sample SAMN10711881, study PRJNA513362) | rock metagenome | isolation source: Antarctica rocks | place: Antarctica: Victoria Land, Knobhead nord | collected 2015-12-19
GGGCAGTGCCGCCGGCTGACCGCGCGCTGGCGGTCATGGTGGACTCGCCGCTCGACAGCCCGGCCGCGCCGCCGGCCGCCGACGCGGCTGCGGAGCGCGCACAGGCGCGCGCGTGGCGCGAGCTGCTCGACCTCAGCCAGCGTCTGGAGCGGTAGCGGCTGTGAGCTTTTTTCGTGTGGGTGCCAGCCCGTTTGCGCCAGACCAGGGCGTTGCGCGAGCTGTCGCAGCGCCGCCGGCGCTGACTCGGCGGCTGTGCTGGCGTGTGAGCTGTGCGCGGCGCTGCAGCAGCACGAACGGGCAATGTGCCCTGCTCTGGCGCATACCCTTATCATAGGCGGCCTGCCTAACCCAGTTGCGCTAGGCTTGGCACAGGCCCAGCGCCCTGTGCGGTGGCCGTGTATGAAACGCCATCGCGTTTCAGCCAGCCTTGCTGGCTCTTAGAAAAGCTGCCCTGCATGTAAGCGTACATCATCTTGTAATGCATCGCTCGTTGTCTGCTATGACAGGCATGGGCGCCGGGGCAGTGTGGCTGCTTCTGACTGCTTGTGGTTTTGCTTGGCTGTGTCCACGTGGTTGCGCTGCTCCAGCTGTGCAGCACTTTGAGCAATGCAAAAGTTTTAATGTGACGGGAGCTTGCTCAGTTCTGTGTGAGAACTTTGCCTCTGAACAGCGGTGCGAGTGTGCTTACGGGCACAGACCACATGCGACATGGTTGTGCGGGAATCATGTGATGGTGTCTGCAGCTGGAAGGGGTATACTGAAGTGGTACGTGCCAATGCACGGCAAGTCTTACTACTGGGTTGATGCTTGGTTAAGTCTCTGCAAGTGTAAGCAGCAGCAGGCCCTGAGCAGTCTGATATTACAGCGGTGCTGCAACCACATCAGGTCGGCCCGACGGTCAAAAGCCTGCAGCGCAGACAGCAGCTGCCAGGCATCATGAGCGCAGCTGTACGCCGCCGCTGGAGAACTCCAGCGCACGCGGCACGGCCAGCGCCGAGACGTAGTCTGAGGCGTGCGTGGGCAGCAGGCCCATCCCATTTAGCTTCCACAGCGCAAACGCCAGGCCGCCCGCCTGTCGCACCAGGGGCAAGCATAAACCCCGAGCTGGACGGCATCCGACACACCGCAACGTGCAGCAGGAAGAGTGCGTGCAAGTCAGGCTGCTGGAGTCCACAGGGTAACCGCCGGGTCACCCCCTGTCCACCACAGGCAGGAACCGACCTGCCAGGACAGTGACAGCGGCTCGGGTCTTCCAGCAGCATGCCCAAGCAGTGCAGTGGTGGCCAGACCTGTATGAGGCAGTAGAGGAGCCGCGGGAGCAGGATGTTCAGCTTGCCGCCCTCCGACAGCTCTTCCGGGAACACTGCGCGCGCTGCGGCGCGTCAGCACCGCCCGCGGCCGGTGGGTGAAGCAGCGCAGAGCCCCAGCAGCCGCGCCCGCACTCTTCTCAGAGTTGAAGATGGCCATCAGCGGCTGGTAGATGCCCGACACCGTGGTCATGATGCTGAACAGGTGGATCTGGCTGCCGCTCATCCACATTATGAAGCAAAGGAAAGCGACCGACTTGAACTGCCCGTATGCCCGCCCGTTCAGCGCCGCCTGCTTGGTGGCCACGTCCGCGCCGCCCGCGGCCCCGCTGGTGCTCTGCGACGCGGGCCACTCTGTTTGCTGCCTGTGCGGATGGGCACTGACCTGGGCAAGCGAGGGCAGGGTGCAGGCCTATGCGCACACCAGTTCCCGCCCCGCGCTCGGCGCATAGCCCGGCGGGTCGGCCACGCGCCGCTTTTCCACCAAGCCGGCCTCGTTCGGCTCAAAGTCCACGCGCCACTTACGGAACTCTGCCATCGCCGCAGCCAGTCACGAAAGCGCTTCCCTGCCCTATGACAGAAGGATCAGGGAGATGATGAGGCGAGGCGTTCGTGGTGTTGAACTCAGAGGTCTGGCCTTTTACTGGCTCATCAGCCTCCTCAGACTGCTATTTTAGGGGCTGCCCAGGGTCAGCAGGATGGTGCCGAGTCACTGGATCTCAGGCTAGGCGCGCAAGTTCAGTAGTAGACACACATTCTTGCCCCAGTGCTGACGCAACACCAATGAACGGAGTGTGTGCGTGGCGCGTCAGCGCACCACTGCTGGTGTGTTCGCTGCCCAAACAACGAGCAGCGTCGCATAGACGGCTCCATCGCTTGCATAGGAGGGTGCACAGGCTCAGGTGCGGACGTAAGCACTGAAAGGGGGAGTTACTGCCTGGCATTGGGTGATTGGTCACTAGCAGCGTGCATGCATGACGTGTGTGCCAGAGCTGTCTTGTTGTGTCCGCCTGCTGGTGCTCCAGCGCGTGTGCACAGCCACTCCCTTGCGCTGAGAGCGTGCGCCTGGGGCAGGCGAGCAGCGGTATGCGCCAGCCGGGACATGCAGGTTGGCGTGCAGCCTGACGGCGGCCTGACCTTGCCCAGCCTGCCGCCGAGCACCACCTGGCTGCTGCTGCTGGTGCAGGTGTGCGGCTTGGTCAGCAGGTGTGTTGTTGCTTAGCACAGCAGCGCAGCTGAAGCGGCACGTATCATCCCCCACATGTCTGCTCTCTCTGCTTAGCCTTGCTCTCCTGACCAAATACTGAAAGGAACATACCAGGCGACAACGTGACCGTATATCCTGCAGACCTTCTGTTCGACACGCACCTTAGCGCCGAGGCGGTGAGCGTGCGCCGTGCGCCGCACGCAGGCGGTGGCGCTTGTGGGGTGCCTCGTGACGGGCACGCTCGCGCGGAAACGGCGCATGAAGGTGGACGCGCTGAACAGCCGGCTCCGGCAGATAAACTCTGAGCTGCGGCGGCGCACCTCGGTCGAGGCGCGCCCAGCCTCACCTCACGTGCACGCTTGCCCCGCTGCTGCTCACCGCTCGCAGCTCCGCCTGGCATGCTGATGAACGGCTCTCCCGAGCACGCTTAAACCATGAGCATGCCAGGCTACCAATGCACTGCTCATAGGCCTTAAGCCCCGACCTGTGACGTGTCCACACTGCTCCGCACAACGCCCGTGGGGCGCCCATGCCACGGTCGTCCTACCCGCAATGCGGTCGCCCCATCTGCCGAGAGGCGCGGGCTCAGCGCCGCGCCGCCGGGGGCGCGCAGGAGCTGGTGTGCGTGGCGGATTCGGAGGTGGAGGCGGTGGTCGCCTACCGCAATGCGCTGGAGAACGCGCTGGGGCAGCCGGCGGCCGCGCACCCGGTCGAGGGCTACGGCGCGGCCAACCTCAGCCTCGCGCAGGCGCGCCGCCGCAGGCCCGCGCCCCCGGCAGGGCCTGGCGCGGGCGGGCGGGCGGGGGCGGCGACAATGACACCCTGTGCCCGGCAAGGGCGCGCCTACATGCACCACCGACTCGGCCTTAGCATGGCAGGCCCTTCTCCCAGGTGTGCTGGCTCGCGGGGGGTCGAGAGGCTGCGCGTTGTGCTGGTGGCCCCAGACACTGCCAGCTTGCAGAAAGTTTCCAAAGCCTGACGGCTATGGGCTCCCCTGCAGGCGCGGCGCGCCCTGTCGGGGCTGCTGCACGAGGGCAAGCAGGCGCTGAAAACCGGGGACGCGGCCGCCGCGCTGCTCGCCGCCGAGCAGGCACGCCCGGCCAACCCCTCCGCGACTCTGCTCTCATGAGTGCAGCGCCTGCACTCATGGCGTCTGTGACATAACATGCGGCAGGAGGCTGCGCTTCACTTCCCAGCAACTGTGGCCCGCTTGGCAGAGTGCGCTGCTGTGCAGCGTGCTCCCGGCCCTGCACGCCCGCAACAAAGCTACGCGACATGCGACCTGCGCGTCCGCGCCCCGACGTGCGCAGACCGCAGCATGTGTGCATGCCACCCCCCGAATCGCTGCCGTATAATCGCGCGCTGTACGAGCATGCGACCAAGTGTACCCAGCCCTAACCCCTATGCCACACTCACAGGCCGAGAAGGTGGCTCTGGAGCTGTCCGACAAGCGCGCGGAGCGCGCGGTGCTGCGGCTGCTCGCGCGCGCGCACCGCGAGGTGCGAATGGGCATGCGCCTGCCCGCCGCTGTGATGCCGCTAGGGTCTGAGCGCGGGGCAGGGACTCTGCTCACCCAGGCGCTGACCTGCATCGGACCGAGAGCATGCACGCTGCTTTCTGGGCTGCGGTGGGAGGACTGCCAGCATGGGACGCTGGTCCCGCAATGCCCTCACCCCCTTCCAGAGCGATTGATTTGCTTGTGTCGGAAGAGGCACAGGCGCCCTTGCACCGCCATGCGCCACACACCATTCTGTTTGAATTGACGCATGGCGCAAGAAGCTGCGCACCCAGTTGCATGAAACAGATCTGCTCTGCAGTCACAAGTGAGTGATCAGCCCTGGTGGCGCGCCGTGCGCGCAGCGCGGCGACCCCCGCGCGGCGCTCGCGGCGCTGGAGCGCGGCCTGGCGCTGAGCGCGGGCCTGGCGGACGAGTCGCCCGTCGACCTGCTGGGCGCCATCGCCGATGCGCACGCCGACCTGGGCGACCTCGAGCGCGCCGGCGAGGCGCGCGCGCGGGGCTCGCTGCAGGCCTGTGGGCAGCGCGCTGCACCAAGCAGGGACAGAGACAGCGTTGTTCCGCTAAGCCCAGGAATATCTCTGCGAGCCTGCTTCGGTCCCCCGGCTCGCCCGGACGTGGGCAGGAGTGGGACCAGAGGCAGCACTAAAAGCTTCTCGCGCGGCCGGGCGCGCAGTACTACGACAAGTGCATCGCCGCCATCCAGGAGGAGTCGCCTGACGGCCTTGCGTCGACCTGGGACTGCTGAGCGCGCGCGGGCTGCAGCCACGCCGCGCGATTTTGCGCGTCCACAATAAATTCCTGCACTGTTTCTGCCAATATTAGAGTGAGGGCACTTTGAGCGATCCGCACTGTGTCTGCTTGTCAAGAGTGCGCCCATCTATTTGCCTTGCATTTGCTCTGACGTCTGCTGCTGTCGACTCTGTTTGTCCATTGCTGCGTCTTGTCTGTGAGAGCGACTGACCTGTGGGTGTCCAGGACTGGAGACAGTGCGAGAGCATGGACAGTGCGAAGAGCTATGCAACCATACCGACAGCAAACCTTTTACAAGTTCAGAAAGCGCATCCTCCCAAAGCAGCTCACTTGCCCGCCACTTTGCCCGCACTGCCGGCCAGGCCCTGCGCACGGAGCATGTTCTGCACCAGCGGCAGGCATGCCGGCGCGTCCTCCTGGTAGCGCCGCTCGAGAACAGCGGCGGCCGCAGCTGCCAGGCCGTCCGTGTCCGCCGCGCCCTGCGCGCCCGCCGCACCCGTGACCACCCAGCGCCAGACCCGCATGGCCGCTGCGATGCAGCTATTGTCAAGTGGAATGAATCCCTGAGCCGTGCGTCTGCAGGGGATGATCTTTCTGCAGTCGCTCTCAAACCAGTGTGCCCGGACATTTGCAGCGAAGAGACTGCCTCGCGCGCTCTTGCTGGTGAGCAGAGGCATCATAGCAGGATCGCGCTGATGCGCGTTCTCTGCCTAGCTGGAGGTCGCCGGAGCCGGTCGTCATGTCGCGTGTGCATCGCGCACACTGAGACCTCACGCTGGCCCTGATATGCTGGCCTCCGCCAGGGCGCACCTTGCCGCCCAGCGCCGCGGTCGCGGCGCACAGCCCGTACAGGGCGCGCATGTTGGCGCCGCCGCTCAGCTCGACGGCCGCGGCGTAGTGTGAGCGCGCGGCGCGCAGGTGCCCGCCGCCGCCGCCGGGGCCCAGCGTGTACAGCACGTCCGCCAGCTGCACGTATGCGGCCACGGAGGCCGGCGCGTGCAGCAGCACCTCCTCGTAGCACGCGGCGGCCTGCGCGTACATCTGCGCCTGCGCGCGGCACGACAGGCGGGCCGCGTGACGCCGCGGCGGCCGCCGGCGCGCCCGCACATGCAGAGGCATCCAGGAAGGAGCTTTGCTTGACTGCTCCTCGCTGAAGCAAAAGGCTGTCCAAGGCGGGAGTTACGCGGTGCTCGAGCGAGGACCTCTCCACACCGCGAGCATTGCCACATGCATACCCAGCCTCACACGCACCACCTGACACGCTGACGCGATGCAGGGCGCAGGGCGCAGCTGCGCACTTGCCCCGACACATCGCTGTGTCACCTGCGGCACCGGGCCAGGGGCGCCAGCGCGCGGGCGCGCGCCTGCAGGTAGAGCGCGCCCAGCTCCTCCCACGCCTCGCAGTCGGTCTGGAAGATGTCCACGTACTTCCGCAGCGCCTCCACCGCGGCGCCCAGGTTCCCCTGCGACTTCTCCAGCGCCACCTGCCCGTGCGGCTGGCAGCACTCAGGAGCCGCGCTGTGCCACACGCTGGAAAAGCATGCGGCCACCGCCCGTCGCCCCGGGTCCGGCTGCCTGTGGCTATCTGTGCGAATGCGAGGGAGACACATGGGTGGCAGGGTCATCATGACACAGGCTATCATCCTGTTAGAGTTGAGGGCTTGCAAGGCTTGCCCAAATGCAGGGTCCGCGCTGTGACACACGCGTGCTCTTGTCAATGTGCGCACACAGAGGACGTGCAGGGATGTGTCACTTGGAAGAGGGGGAGCAGGCGCGTCACATACTTCTCAAGTGGTCCTACATGGGACGCAAGTGTGTAGAGCGCGCCTGGCGTTTCAGCAGCATCTGGCAGTCTGGCGCGTCTTCCAGGCGCTTCTGTATGAGCTGCGCCGCTTCGTCATAGTTCCCTCGCGCCTCATGATACATCTCCTGCATGCAGAGGACACAATTTTGTCACGGCAAGCAACCGCGCTTGAGAGGGCATGGACACAGGCGGCAGGCACGCTGCGAAGCATGAGCATGAGGGAAGAGCCCGCAGCACCCGCAGCGGGGCGGCGGACCATCAAGCGCGCCGCCCGCAAGCTCTCCGGGAACTTGTCCCGGACCTGCTTCAGGATGCTGCTCGCCAGGGGGAACGCGCGGCAGTCCAGCGCTGCTGTCGCCACTTGCTCCATCGTCAGCCACACTGTGCTCCCCAGCACGGCACAGCCCCTTCAGCAGCTTGCTCGGCTCTCACGACCTGCAGGAAGTGGCATGTTTCCGTCACACACTCCAGCAAGCCAGCTAGCGTGCAGTCACCAGCCGCTTAGTTTTAGTACAGCTTTGGTAACACTGGCTTTCAGCGGGCTGTCAGGGAGGCGGGTGAGAACCACCAAACCGCCTTGCTGCAGCACTCTTGGCCTGTACGCTCGTTGCTGTGTTGGCAGCTGCGGCAATGGGGAGCAAGCAAGGCCGGCAGAGGTGGCGCACGCTCTTCAGCGCCGAGCCGCGCGCGGTGCTTGCGCAGCAGCTCCTCCCCCACAAGGACTACATTTTCCGAGTCGCGAACCTTCAGCTCACGCACCTGCCCTCCCACCTCCTTAGTACGGTGCCTGCAGTGACTCGTAGTTGACGCGCAAAGACTGCCGGAATGCCTAGGCAGGGGGCCGCACCAGGCGCAGATACGAGCGCAGGGCATCAGGCCGCCTGCTGCCCACTCCCGCGTGCTCTAACTCTGCAAGAGCCTGCTCGAGGCCTTTCACCGTCGAGCCCATCCTGATGTAGATGAACACACGATCGCTGCCCGGGCCCAGCACACAGCATGTGCGAAGCGTCGCTCGTGCAATGCTTCAGCAAGACAGGCGCGTTGCACCAGCACTAGGAGCAGCACGCCACAAGCGACAAAACCCGTTTCCTGTGACCAGCACTATTGCTCGTCACCAGAGTACCTGGACGTCCGTCCTGGAGAGCTTGTAACAGGCTGTGCTATTCTGCCCTGGACTCAGCAAAGCTGGAAAGCCCTACCACCGCCGGCCGCTGCCCTGTCTCAGCAAGCGGCTTGGAGGGATGCCAACGACAAAGCAGGCGAGCTAGAGAGGCCCCTGTGCGCACACTGTACATAGCAGAGTAACTAGTGGGGCTGGCATCCACTGAGGTGTCTGCTTGCCTGCCTTGCAACAGGCGCTCCCCGCAGCTCTTCTCCGCTTGATGGCTGGCAAGCAAAAAGCCGGCAAGAAGCCAGGAGCAGTCACCAGCAGCGAAGCAGGCGCAGCGGTGAGTGATTAGGAACTCTGCTTTGTGCGCAGGTCCTCCACTGGCAGCATGCCGTTTGGTGGCAGCCGCAGCCTATGAGCGCACTCCTGCGTGCTGCCCTGTGCAGAATCGCTGCCACAGCTGCCCCCGCGGCACGTGCAGCTGCAGCCGCGCCTGGCCTGTCCGCGGCGGCGGCGCCGAAAGCAGCGCCGCCGCCTGGCTGGTGTGCGGGGCTGCGTGCGCTGACCTGCCTGCCGCACCAGGGCTCACTGCTGCCCGCGCCTGCGTGCCAGGCGCCGCCGGCTCAGCCGCCGCCGCAAGCCACGCGCATGTCGAAGCGCGGCGGGCGGCGCGGCCGCGAAGACGTTGCGCCAGTCGAGGAGGAGCCAGAGCCGCTGGCCCCAAGCAGCCGCAAGCGGCCGCGGCAGCACAGCACGGGCGAGCTTGGCCCTGGGAGCGGCGGTGCGCTTTGCTCTTGCCTGCCATAAGTGAAAGGTCTAACAGACGCGCTCCACTGCCTTCACACACTGCTTTGTAGCAAAGCCGCACTTCAACTGTAATATGCAGGCCTGGTAGCTTGGCAGGCCTTGTAGTGAGCAGGCACGTCTGCTGAGGGGCCCTCATAAGGCAGCACGGCCAGCAGCTTGGGCATGTATGGACCGGTCACTGCCGGGCCTGCAGCGCAATTATAGCATGAGCTGTTTCGTCGGCAACCTGGTAAACAACCTGCGACTGGAGGTGCTGCTCTTCGCTGGGCAAAAGCTGGCGGTTGCCTTGGCAGAGCACAGCTGCGTGGCTGGACACGCAGCTCGACTGAGCTGTGAGGCCGTGCACAGCAGCAAGCCTGATATGCGGGGTGCGCAGGCGGGCATGATGCGGACATGGACGACCACGACGGCTCGGGCATGTCGGGCGAGCCGCTGGACCACTTTGCCGAGGCGGTGGAGCGCTCCGCCAAGGACGCGGAGCGGCTCATGGAGTCTGTCGTGAAGGCACGTTGTTGCCTGCCGGCTACATACTCCACAGCCTGTGTCCCAAGCCGTGCGCAGCGAGGCTGCATGTGGCTGCATTCGTACTTTCACGCCGCACTTCACCTGAAAGTGTGCTGGGGTGCGTGGGCGCTGATGTGCCGGGGGCGCGCGCGCGCAGGTCTTCTGCGTGCACTCCGAGCCCAACTTCTCTCTGCCCTGGCAGCGGAAGCGGCAGTACTCGTCCACCAGCAGCGGCTTCATCATCTCCGGCCGCCGCATCCTCACCAACGCGCACTCGGTCGACCACCACACCCAGGCGCGCCGGCGCGCCTTTGCTTGCGCAGCGGACGGCGCTCTGACACAGTGCAAACCACACCCGTATGCCTGTTAGATGGTCCGTGGTGCACCAGACGTTCATATGCTGCATGCCGCTGTGCTGACCTGGTACTTTGCATGCGAGTCGCAGTAAGTCGCGGCAGGGGGTGGCTGCAGCGACTCAGCCAGTGTGCGTGGCTTGCGTGAGGGTGACCCTTGGTTTGTCCACAGGTTAAAGTACGCAGGCGAGGATCCGACACCAAGTTTGTGGCGAGCGTTCTGTCCATCGGCACTGAATGCGACATTGCCATGTGCGCCCACGCTTGTCAAGCGCAGCAGCGACCTGCGACGGCCTGTCCGGTGCTGCTGGGAAGACTGTGCGCAATGTCAAGTTGTCCCATGTGCAACTCTGTTGCCGTCGGGCGAAACTCGCCCTGCGGGCATGAACATGGTAGTAGCCTTGGAGCTGAACTGTGGGCGGGCGCCGCAGGCTGACTGTGCAGGACCCCGAGTTCTGGAAGGGCCTGCAGCCTGTTGCATTTGGGCCGCTGCCGCGGCTGCAGTCGCAGGTCTGCTCCTCCACATACCAGGCTCCTCCTCTTTCCTGCTTGCTCTTTACCCCAGCCTGGCACTCGTTTGTGTTCAACACAGACACAACATCTCTCTAGAGCGTGCTGTATGCATACAATGTGCGGAAGTTCTGTTGAAGAGCCTTGCTTTTGCTAGGGCGCTTGATATGTGAGTGACGCAAGCTTGAGCCCTGTCTCGCCCAGGCCGCTGACGCTGTCTGTGCCGCAGGTCACAGTCATCGGCTACCCCATCGGCGGCGACACCATGAGCGTCACGAGCGGCGTGGTGTCGCGCATCGAGGTGACCAGCTACGTGCACGGCTCCTCGGAGCTGCTCGGCGTGCAGATCGATGCCGCAATCAATGCGGGCAACTCGGGTGCGGAGCGTGAGCGCTGCCACTGTTGCTGCAACCGTGCACGAGGGGGATGCACAGAAGGCTTCACCTCACCTGCTTGTTCGGTGCGGCTGCAACGCCCTTGCATTGATGCACATGTAGTGCAATGTAGGTCGGCTGCGCGTCATCAGCGCCTATCATGTGCACGTGCAGGGGGGCCAGCCTTCACCAACAGGGGCGAGTGCTGCGGCATTGCCTTCCAGAGCCTGCGCGTGCGCCCTGTTGCCCATGCAGCGCATGTCTGCACGGATCTGCATATCAACCAGATTCAGGAACAGGTGGCAATTGCTGTAGTATTCTGCCGGTTGCCACCGAGGGGTTTGCATGCTGTCAGCCAGAATGCCGAGCTCTTGTCGTGCACCTGAGGTGTGGTAGGACGAGGTGGAATGGCTCTTGCCGGAACCCGGTCTGCAGTGCTTTGAGGTACTGAGGCAGAGCTGCTGCAGAAGCAAGCAGTGTGTGAAAGAGCAGTGATACAGGTGCAGGGTTGCAGCTCCAGGAATGATAGCTTGGGCAGGTTGTGCGCAGCCTGAGGCCCTGCGAGGTTGCTGACAGGGGGGCGGCGGCGGCGCGGGGCAGCACGAGGACGCGGAAGGTATCGGCTACGTCATTCCCGTGCCCGTGATCGAGGCGCGCGCGCTCGCCGCTCACCTCCAGCAGCTGCAGTAGCTGCTTCACACGCGGCCGCGCATGATGTGCGAGTAGGCACCTGCTGCTTGCAGGTTGGCAAGCGGTTGTACATGTAGGGCGGTACGTGCTGGTCCACACCTTGTCTTCGCCCAGCCGCGCGCATGCACCAGCGCGCATGTTATATGTTGTATGGCGGCGCCTGCTGACGCCGGCGGCTGCGCGCGCGCGCAGCACTTCATCAACGACTACGAGAAGAACAAGTCGTTCTCGGGCTTCCCGGCGCTCGGCATCGACTGGCAGAAGATGGAATCGCCCTTCCTGCGGAAGAGCCTCGGCATGAAGGCGCGCCCCCTGGAGTGGGCCTCTCCAGTGTCGCCAGCGGGCTTGGGTGTGGTGCATGGCAAGGCCGCCTGCCCTAGTGTATTACGCAGCCCATGAAGGTGTAGAGTTGCGTGCGGTGCAACCAGAGCCTTCCTAGCTGGCATGGCCTGCTCCTCTTGCGGAGCAGAGGCGTGTGGCAAGACAAGCGCTGTGTGGCACGACAAGGGCTTCAGTCGTCACTTAAGCTTGCCCCTGCACGTGAATGCTGGGCGCATGGAGTGTAGCGCATACGTGAAGCGCTAAGCCTCATTGGCTGATCACATACGCTGCCGCGTCTGTCCAGCCATGGGAACGCTTTGCAGCGGTTGCGGAGAGCTGGCCTGCTGAGCGCCGGCGCCGCGCGAGCAGGCCGGGCAGAAGGGCGTGTACGTGCGGCGCGTGGAGCCGACCTCGCCCGCGGGCAAGGTGCTGAAGCGCGGCGACATCGTGCTCGCCTTCGACGGCACCGACATCGCCAACGACGGCACCGTGCCCTTCCGCTCCGGCGAGCGCATCTCCTTCTCCTACCTCGTCTCAAAGAAGTACGTCGGCGAGAAGGCGCGCGCGCCCGGCGGCCCGCGCCGGTGGAGCGCGGTGTGGCGCTGGCGGTGCAGATGCGGCCGCACGCAGCTCTACTGCCCACTGTCTGGATGCAGGCCACGTTGGCATGATGGGGGGCAGCGTCGAGAGGTTGTTGTGCGGGCCTGCACCGGACCCAGTGCCGCTGCGGTTCCGAGGCGCGGATGCATACGGTGCCGTTTGGCGCAAGGCAAGCGCGGGCTCTACTGGCGCTCCACCGGGGCATCGCATGCCGGACGCGCTTGCAGCATGCGCTGGGCGCACACATGCGGACATGCAGAGTTTCCGGCGGATGGCGCGGCTGTAAGCCATACCCTGACCTGTTGGGGTGCGACGCGCGACAGGCGGAGCTGCGGGTACTGTCGGAGGGGAAGGTGAAGGAGATCAGCGTGGAGCTGTGCTCGCCCACGCGCCTCGTGCCTGTCCACATCAAGGGCCGGCCGCCGTCCTATTTCATCTATGCTGGGCTCGTGTTCACCCAGGCACGGCAGTGGGTCTGCCCGGGCCGTCATTCATACAATGAGAGCCGGCTATTGTCATGAGCGCTCCTGCTGCGAGGCCGAGAGGCTGTTGGTCTGTGATGGCGTGCTGCTCCTGGGAGGGACCAGCTAGCTGTCTGACGCTCTATCAAACCCTTTTCCGCGCTGTGCGCTTGCTCTCAGTCATTTCATTTACCAGTTGTGCAATTTAGAGGCAAGCAGCTCAGGTGCGCAAGCAAGGGGTGTCCCAGCGCGGTTTGTGAGCCGCTCGGGTGCGTCGGCGCAGGTCACCGTGCCCTTCCTGCGCAGCGAGTACGGGAAGGAGTACGACTTTGATGCGCCCGTGAAGCTGCTGGACGCAATGATGCATGCGCAGGCTGAGAGCCGGGACCAGCAGGCGCGCTTCCCATGCGCTGGCCGGCCGGAGGGGCTTGGATAGGTGCCAACCTGCGTGCGTTTGTATGTAGCACAGCGGCATGCATGAGCGCTCTGGCCACTGGCGAAAGACGGGCAAGGGGGCAGACGGGGCAGCATGGGGCGGGCTGGCGCTGAGGGGGCAAAGGCGCGTCGCAGGTCGTGGTGCTGGCGCAGGTGCTGGCCGCGGACGTCAACATTGGGTATGAGGAGGGCTTTGTGAACACGCAGGCGCGCCCCGGCAGTAGCAGAAAGGTGCAGAGAGTTACGATTTGACGGGGCCTTTACAACGACGTCGCGCATGCAAGCAAGCAGGGGTTGCTCACCCTCGGGCTCGGGCTTGAGAAGCGGGTGTGGAACAGTGTCGCTGGTCACAGCCATCAAAATAGCCACAGCCAATAAGGTTATGGTAGTAAAGGCAGCTCCCTGTGTTTGGGGCGTGTGCAGGTGAAGTCGGTCAACGACAAGCCTGTGCGCAACCTGAAGGAGCTCGTGGCCGAGGTCGATGGCACGGCCGACAAGTTTCTGCGGTTCGATCTTGAGTACAATCAGGTAAGCAATGCAGCCCCATGCCATGTGATTATGACTCCATGTTTCAGCCCCTGCTTGTATTACGACTGTTCATTCTCACCGGTTTGGAGCCCGCAGTGTGAGTTTGGACTCGTTATAGCAAGTGAAATGGCTGCCTTCTGCGCAGCTGGTGGTGCTGGAGGCGGAGCCCGCGCGCGCGGCGACCACGGACATTCTGAAGGTGCACTGCATCCCGCTGGACCGCTCCGCAGACTTGGCCAACGCGGCGGCCGCACCGGCGTGATTGTGTGGCGTATTGGGAGGAGCGCCGCGCCGCAGCCAGCTGTATTGTTAGAGTGCTGAGAGGTGTATCCCGTGTATTCTGTGTGTGGGGCAGCTCTGCATGTCGCAAGGAGCATCCTGCTTGTCTGGAAACAGAGGAACGGCTACAACACCGCGCTGAAGTAGTGCTTGCAACCCTGCATGTGGTTGCAATTCGTGCGCAAAAGCGCACATGTCAAGTTCATGCTGAACAGGGTAGGGCACTGCCGCACATCCGAGGACATTGCCGGCCCAGTCAATATCAGCACACTGCGTGGACAGCAAACCTCAGCAGCGCAATGCAGTGCGGCCGCGCTCTCCACGGTAGACCTGGCAGCATTTTGCTAGGGCGTGAGCTCTGCCGATTGCAGGGCGTAGACAGAAGAGCGGGCGGAACTTGACGCGCTCGTGAACCAGATCATGGGCAGGGCCACCGCTGTGCACCTGTATCACCTTTCAATCTGTCTGCAAGGTTCAACTCATGCACTTCTAGCACATGAGCGCTTTAGCATGCCTGGCTCCAGAGAGAGGCCTTGCTGCATTAGCGCAGCTGCCTGCACGCAGCGTCGCCTGGCCCAAAACCACTTCGCACCAGCCGCAAACAGAGCATGGCTTAGAGCAAGGTTTCTTTGCACGCAATGATCTGGTGAGCTCGTTGGGGCTCAAGCGTGCGAGTTTTGCACTTTGTCCACATATAATCCTACTGAGAGCAAGGACGCTCACAACTCAGCTATATGGCTTCAGAACTGCTTCCTGGAGTAGCAAGGCTACATGCACCTCAGCTAGGGTTCACTAGGGGGTAGGTCTGTGCATAGGTGAACTTGCACTGCAGTGCCAGAAAGGTGGCTCATTTCTGTGCCTCTCTCTGCTCAAGAGAACCTCCAGGCCGCGCCAGCTGCAAAGATTGACGTTTTCACCAAGATCACGTCTGCAGTGCAAGGCGCGCCTGTCCAGCCCCTGCTTATGCTGAGCGGTATGTGACAGCACCGTTGAAAATGGCATACACAGATCGCTAAAGCTATGGGCGTCCTGGTGCACAGGGAAGCTGCACGACACGGCGCACCAGGCAGCAAAGGGCGACAGCGGAAGCGACTTCCCCGGCCTGTCTGAGGTGCCTGCCACCACCTTGCAGACCTACGAGCAAGCCGCAAACATTAGCAGGCTGCTGTGTTGCTACTGCACCTAGCAAGATAAAAATTGTGATGACATAATCGCCACGTGTTGCTACGCTTGCATCTGGCGGCTTGGTGACCCACTGCAGCGCCTTTCCTGATGTCAAAGTGCCTGAGCGGCTTGCCTGCGCTCCCAAGACGCACCTTTCCTTACCTTACCCATGCTTGCTGAGGAATCAGCAAGCGGCTGACTTGGCGGGCGAGCCGCGCGCGCAGATCAAGCATGAGACAGACCAGCTGTTCAAGGCCAAGGTGGGCGACCCCAACACGCCCTTCGCGCGCACGAGCACGCTGTCCAAGGAACTGGAGTGCAGCCTCAACTGCGCGCTCAAGTGCGCCCGCTGCTGCGAGTGTGCCTTGGCATGCCATGTGGGGCTGCTGAGGGTGCTCTCAGCTAGCCGGCGCATGTCTGACCTCGGCCTCCACATGAGCTCCGCTGACTGATGTGGCATGGCCACCAGCCTCGTGTCTAGCTGAGGACACCAGCCTGAGGCTGCATGACAGGCTGCATGTGGCTGCACGGCTCGTGCACGCAGCACGCGCGCCTCTTTAACAAGAGTCGATGCGCGGCGCAGCTATGACGCCAACGTCGAGCGCATCTACCGCAGCGCGGCCATCTACTTTGACCGCGACAACGTCTGGCTGCCGGGCGTGTCCATGTTCTTCAAGGTGGCCGGCGTCTGCAAGATGAACGAGCAGTACAAGATCGCCGACTGGCTGAACAAGCGCGGCAGGCCCCGCGGCACAGCCTGCTGCGCATGTTTGTTTGCTGCACTGCATATGATCACCCACTGTGTGTCGACGTGCTGAGCGTGTGCTTGTTGCACGCAGCACGCATGGCTGGGCTGTATCACAGCCAAAGTGGTAGAGTGGCATGCTTGCACAACATCTGCACATGTGCCGCCAGCAGGCCGGTACTCAGCAGTTTGATACGATGCAGGCGGGCGCGTGCAGTTTGGACGTGTCGCAGAGCCCTGGATGGAGTGGTGAGCACTGCTTTCATGCACACTTGATTTTGCAGTGGTGCAGGAGCGTGTGTGCTCTGACACCGTGGGTGACCAGCCCTCTCAGTGAGACATGCACACATCCTCACCTCTTGCTTGCAGGCACTGCCAGGAGCACTCGGACGTCCTCACTGCCTTCGTCAAGTCCCTGGCTATGGTCAAGGTAATGTACTTTCCTGCGTATGTCCCTGCTTGCTTGCAGTTGGCAGCTTTGACCAGTCGTCAACGTAAGATGCGGTTCAAGTCGCACGTACACCCATCAAGTGCCAAAGCAGCAAATGCTCAGGACTCATGACAATCATGTGTGCACAGGTCGGCTTTGAGAAGGCCACCAAGCTGTACGACATCGCGCACAAGGACAAGGACGCGCACGCCGTGGACTTCGTCACAAACTGCATGCGCCAGAAGGTGTGCTGCATGTCGAGTGTTCCCTTTGCGCCTTCCCTTGCGCGTGCATGCACCCTGGTTTGTTGAGGTCCAGCCCACCATGTCTTAGGGACGTGCAAGTGGATGTGGCGGTGTGAAGTATCAAATGCTGTTCCGCAGCATCTGTGTAGGGAGAGTCTCCATCATGCTGACGAAATGCGCGCTGCTGCGTCGCAGAGCGAGTGCCTGCGCCTGGGCTCCCACATCGTGGCGCACCTCAAGATGGTGGAGAAGGACAAGCACGCCATCAAGAACTTCGACCGCACCCTGCCAAACTGCCTCGCGTGCGCCCTGCCGTGCGGGCTGCGAGCTTGACAATCATGTTTGGTGGCTGGAATGGCAGCCTCCGGCTGGTTCTTCATCCACACATGCATGTGCACTTTTGCGTGGCAGGTGGCGCTGTAGCACAGCTTCCAGGCGGTCAAGCTCAAGTGTAAGTGCGTACTCTAATGATGCCTCATGCATGCCAAGGCGCCTGCTTCGTGTGTTTTCGTAATGCATGCTGCCTTGACAGCTGTGCAATGAGTAGATAGCTAAGGATGTCTGGCGCGTCATATTGAGCATGATTGCACAGTCGCGTAGCCTGCCACTTTGTGTCATCAACCTTGCTTCAAGTGGCTGGCTCCTGTACCTTGCTCAACACTTATTTGCTGCTTATGAATCACCACATTTGTTTGCCTATTATTACTCAAGTGCTGAATCGTGCAGGGACCTGGCGGCTGCGGCCGGCGTGGAGTCCGTGTTGCCGGCCAAGCTGGTCAAGGGCTCCATCGAGCGCGCCGACGAGTGGAAGTCGACCATCATTGACAAGCCGGCGTTCGAGACGCACGAGGGGTGCGTGGCCAAGGAGGTGTGGAAGCGCGCGCTCGTCTGAAGCCGCGCCGCAGCCGCGCATGCAGCGGCCAAGCCTGTGCCCTTGGAGCACACGGTCAAGCAGAGCGTGGGGTTGTGCAAGCGCGGGACAGATGAGAGCAAAAGTTTTGGAGCTGTGTGAGAGTGCTTGCGTGTGTAATGAGAGCAAGTTGAGCCCTACCTGTTGCGTGCAGAGCACTGCATGCTGTCTGCTGCCACCATAAACATTTCATCGCGCCTGCCTGCGTATGACGCATGTAGCTCTGACGGTCCTGTAAGCAATGTTGTCTGCAGCGGCGCGAAGTGGGATGTGTAGCAGCATGACTGCCCCTGAAGCTCACCCTAGGACAGGGCTTGCTCCGTCCATGAAAATTTGTCTCGGGCTGTGCAGTCCCACACTGTTGCCATTGCTGCTCATCAGATCACAGCCCCGCTTCTGGCTTGGACAGCCACCACTGCGCCTCAGCACAGCTGCACCATCACAGTGTCATCACCACAGCACAGCTCCCGTCAACACTTGGAAGATTCCATGTCGGCCGCACCTGGCGTTCAGCGCGGGCAGGCCCCGCGCCCTGCCGCCGTGGCCAAGCTGGACGGCGCGTGTGGCAAGGAGGACTTTTCGGGCCTCGACATGGTGTGCCTGTATGCAGCCGCCCGCTGCCCAGACAGGTCACCCCGCTTGCCCCCATACCGCGCACAGCCGAGCCCCGAGACAGTGCTGTCATGGGCAGGTTGAGAAGGAGTGCGAGTACCTCTTCAAGGCCAAGGTGGGCCCGCTGCACGCATGCTGCGCGCGCGCTGCGCGCCTTCCAAGAGGTGCACGACAAGGCAGGAGATGCTTGAGTGGCTGGCGGGCAGGAGTGCGCTGAGGACATGCCCTTTGCCCGCACCGAGACGTTCTCGCCCAAGCTTGAGGAGATGATGAACTGCTGCATCGGGTGCGCCCTCCCGTGTGTCAAGCGCTGTGACAGAACACATGCACCAAGTCGACACTTGGGCGGCCATGATGGCTCAAGCGCCGACATGTGGTGCGCTGTGGTGTCGCACACACGTTTTGCCCTGCTGCAGTCTCTGGAGCCTCTGCTGTTGGCGGCAGGCTTCATGCATCAGATGATGTGACTTCCTGTTCTTTGATATTGACTGCAATTATGCAGCCATTTATGCCTATGGGCCTACGTGTGCCTGCGTGGGCCCCCTGAGCTCAGCTGTGCATGGCACGCAGGTTCAGTCAGAACGTGTGCGCTCTGTACAAGAGCGCGTTTGCATACTTCGACCGCGGTGCGCGCTTTCATCACTGCATGTCACGCGGCTGGCATGCATGTGCTGTCTAGGAATGGTCTGCACAGGACATTGCAGTGCTCCCAGTAACAGCCAGCTCTGCAGACAACGTGGCGCTGCCGGGCATCGCCATGTTCTTCAAGATTGCGGAGGTCAGCGAGTGCAACGCCTGCTCGCTCAAGATCGACTTCATGAACCGCCGCGGTGCCTGCTCCCCTCCCTGGCGGCAAACCCGGCGCACAAGACCGTGGGAGTGGATTGGACCTTTGCAACAGCAGCGTTCTTTTTGCAGGCTGCAGCAGCTTGCTCGCCTGGTGAAGTACAGGCCAGGCGGCCTTGCGGTGGGGGACTGGTGTCACTGCTGCGGGACGCTGAGGCGGGCGCGCCCCGCCTGCAGGGGGCCGGGTGAAGTGGCAGGGCGTGGCCGCGCCGCCCAGCGAGTGGGACTGCAAGGAGCATGGCGCGGTCTGCTACGCTTTCGTCAAGAGCCTGGCCATTACCAAGGCGCGCCTCAACCCCATGCCATGAGTGTTTCCCAGCCAGGTAGGGCGGCACAGGTTTCCAGCTCGCAGTTGTGGCCCCCAGGTAGTTTCATGCATACCCGAGACCTTCATGCATGCAGTGACTGTCGCATGCAGCCCACCACATAAGCCCTACACACAGCGCACATGCCCGTTGCAAGCTCAGACTCTCCAAGCATGCACAGTCACCTGCAAGCTTCAGCTTGTTATGCGCAATTGGACGCATGAGCACGCTGCATGCATGTCGCCCCATCCTGCTCTGCCCTGCAGGTGGCCTTCCAGAAGGCCAGCGAGTTCTACGAGGAGGCCAACGCCGCAAATGATGCGCACGCCGTGCACTTCATCGGGCGCTGCCTCAGCCAGAAGGTGACGCTTGAGAATCGCTCAGCACTAGTCCTGGCTGTCTCAGAAATACACATAACAAGCCATCCTGTTCCTACTGCGCTAACTCATGCATTTGACTGCGGCGCAGAGCGACTGCATCCGCCTGGGTAAAGCCCAAGGCCCCTTTGCCGTATTCCTGGTGTTCAAGCAGTGTTTGCACGGGCGCACACTGGCAGCAGGCTCGTGCTGACCCTGTGCAAGATAAGGTTGGACCCAGAGAAACACGCTGTCAAGCAGACCTGCTCGTCAGCAAGTCCGTGCCTCAGCAGGGTCGCACATCCTGGCCATGCTCAAGGCCACCAGCGCCGACCCGCACAGCATCAAGCAGCTCGGTGCGGGCTCACGCCACCCTCCTCGCACCGCGCTCGCGCCACACGCTTACTGCCTTGAGAGTTCTGTGGACACGCGCAGACGCGTGCCTGCCGCCGCTGCTGGTCGACCTGGCCCTGGCGGCCGGGGTCGAGTCCACGCTTCCCGCCAAGTGCGCCCCCGCTCAGTATCCCTCAGAGGCCCCTGCCAGAGTGTGCTCCCTGGCGCTCGTCAGGGACCTGCCTGCGGCTCTGGCAGGCTGGTGCAGGGCACCGTCCGCCGCGCAACCAACTGGAAGCAGTGCGTCGTCGGCCGCGCCGCGTTCGAGGGCCCCGTGCGCCCCGCTCCTGCGGCTGACTGCGGTCCATGCCTGCCGCTGTATTGGGGAGAGTGCACCTGAAGGCGGCGGTTGTTGCATAGGACTCCTGCGCCGCGCGCGCCGTCTGGATGAAGTCCATCTGTTGAGCTGCATGCCCGCGGGCATGGCACGAGGCACCTGTGCACTAGCTTGGCATGCTGCCTGCTTGGGCACAGGGGCCCCATTTTTGGCAAGGCCACACTTGCTTGTTGACTGCTTACTGCTTCATGTTGCGGGGCTGAAATGCTCTGACGCATGCTGTGTCGCTGTGTGGACGGTGTGCTGCAACCCAAGCAGTGCAGAGGTGGAGGGAAATGGACGAGAGAAAGCATATGTCTGTGACGTGCAGCGAGTGAACTGATCTTACACGAGCAGCGTGCATGACGCGGCACTGAGCAAGCGCCACCAGCGAGCAGAGCTGCATCTGGGGTTAGGCTGGTCAAGCAGCCCCCCGCTAGCGCCCCTGCCTCCCGCCAGGCCGCAGCGCAGGCAGACCAGGTCCATCAGTCCTCCCTGCGTGGCGGACAGAGCCCAGTGAGCCGAAGCAAAGGCAAGAGACCGAGCAGGCTACCCGCCAGGCGCCTTCCAAACAAGGGGCACACACCGCGCTCGGCACAACAGCGGTGCGCCGGTAGCAAGCTTGTGGTGGGCGCCAGCGCAAGTATGGATCACTCCTCGAGCGGCCGGCACGGCCGCGGCCCCAGGTCTGCAGGTCTGTGCAGCCTGGTTGCCGCGCTGCACTGCCCCGCAGCACTGCTGGCCACCTGGCGGTCAGGCGCGGCGGGGCGGGCGGGCGGGCGGGCGGGCGGGCGCACATGTCGGAGTCGGCCAGGGAGGCCTTGGCCTGGCGCTCGGCGGCGGCCGCCAGCTCGGTCGGCACGCGCCGGAACTCGCGCCCGGACGCCTCGCAGATCCAGGCCAGCTCCATCTCAAAGGGCTTCTCCTCATCGTGCACGCTGTGCAGGCTGCGCGCGCGGCGCGGCGCGCGGGGTCAGCGCCTGTCAGCACACTCCAGAATGCGTGCGAGCGCGGCACTGAGGGCGCGCACCAGGGGAAGGCAGGACGGGCGATGTGCAGCTATGGTAGCACTGCTGCGACCCAAATGCATGGCAACACAACAACATTCTGCGTGGTGGCTGAGGGACGTGCACGCCCGCGTCTCCTTTCAGCTGCACGCGCCAAGCGCGCGCGGGCGCAGGCGGCGGTGGTGCGCACATCTTTGCGACCTCGTTGACGCCCTGCTCGCAGCTGAGCTCGCCCAGCTTCAGGCGCTCGATCTCGGTCTTGGCCGCCTGCCGGCCTTTGCCCACGGCCGTGCCGAAGTAGCGCTGCACGCGGGAACACTTTCAGCGCCGGGCGTAGCTGCTGTGCGGCCGCTTCAGAAACGGTTTGCAACGGCAGCCGCAACAAGGACGCACAGACGCCTCAGCCAGCTTTGCCTGTCCACTGCGCGCGCTCATGCATGCCTTCAGCACTGTCCATGGCGCTTCAACCATGCTGCACAACCACTTGTCCGGCAGCCACAGCAGCGCGCGGCTGAGCAGCGGCTGGGCCCGCACATGCCCCGCGCCGGACGGCTCTACCAGGTACAGCTGCGGGCCATCGTCATCGTACACGGCCAGCAGCGACGCTGTGCCGTATGGTCTGCCGGCACCGCGACCCCAGCATTTCCAGACATGCACAAGTAATGAGCACACCAGGTAGATGGTGAGCAGCATGTCAGCGCAGCGCGCTGCCCGCGGCGCGCTGCCCAGCGCCAGCACACAGCAGCGTAAGCGGTATGCCAAGACACTCCACGCCACAGAAAGGGCGAGGTACTGACCGCCAGAGTGCGGCGCCGGAACAGCATGTTGAGCTCACAGAGTACATGAGTCAGGAAACCTACTTCACTTGGGCTTCGCAAACGCATGCGCCCCAGAGCCGGCGCTCGGCGCGCCGCCTTGCAGCGCAACAGGCCCCGGCTCTGAGCAGCACAGGCACTGCGACGCTGGGCAGGACGCACATGCGCAGCCCAGGGCACAGCGCCACCCCGGCAGGGCCTGGCGGGGGCAGCGCACCGCGAGTACCAGTACAGGTTGAACAGATGCACGTAGCTGGCCAGGCGGTCCGCTAGCACGCGGCCGGGGATGCTATCGCCGTACAGGCTGCAGCCGCGCGCAAGCGCTCTGCCTTTAGCCACGACACCTCCAGCAATGCACTGTGCCCGTGATGCGCCAGGAGCATGCTTGTGCTGTGCGGTTTATTGTCAGGCCTAAAACAGGCACCCCTGGCACGTTGGTCGCAGGCGCCTGCTGCAGAGATGCACCATTCTCCCGAGCGTGATATCCATGACACCCGACCCCTGTGTGCTGCCGAGTGCCTGCTGCAGATGTCATCAAAGGCAAGCAGCATCCGCGCCCAGCCGCACTTTTTATAGCTCACGGCCTCCTGCACGGCGCGGTTGACGATCTGCCGCCCGTCCGCTGCAATGCCTGCCACCGCCTGCGCCCGTCAGAGCGACCGCGCATCAGGACCTTGTCCACTCAGCCCCGGCAATAGACACAGAGATGGTGGCAAGCTGATGCCGACCATGCACTCAGTATGCCACAATGTCTGTAGGCGTTCACCCCGCTGTGGCAGACGAGCCGGACGGGAAATGGAGCAAGGCACAGTTAAGCGACAGGCACTTGCATGGTAGAGCTATATGCAGCGCGTGGTGCGGGGCAAGGGCAGGGGCGAAGAGCGTGAGCACGCACCACGCCTGCATGCCTGTCGACCGCATACGTCCTCCTGTTGGAGCCCTCCACCAGCATCTTCGACACGATAGGTTTCTCCACGCCCTGCGCCCACAGCGCTCAGCCGCACCCAGCCACGCGCCCAGCCACGCACAGCCCGCCGCCGTGCAGGAGCTGCCGAGCCTGTTGGCTGCTGTGGACCGGCGCGCAGCGCCTCTAAGAAATTGCTGTGCTGCAGCAAGGAACCATGCCCGCCTAAGCCAGGCTTGTTTTAAAGCGGTTATGCTACGAGTGTCCAGCGTCTGCCGAACACGTGGCGGCGCACCAGGACCACGCCGTCCTTGCAGATGATGCCAATCACCGTCCTGCGCGCACGCAGCACGCCTCCATCAGCCTGCAGGCAGGCGGGCAGGGCGGCGCGCACTCGCTGCGAGCGGGCGGAGCGGCGGGCCGCGCCCGCTGTTGTCCACGGCCTTCTGCGCATAGTCGGTCTGGAAGACGCGGCCGTCGGGCGAGAAGGTGGAGGTGGAGAGGTCGTACTGCGCAGGCAGCACACACGCACTTACACTCCCGGCGCTGCGCTGCCGGTGGGACAGCATCGCAGCGCAGCGCGTCTGCAGCACAGAGAGCCAGCAGCGCCGCGGCTCACCCCTGTTCCTATGCCGGACATCGCGCCGGCGTCTGCCGCTCAACGGCCCGGCCAGGCACGGCGTGCACCACACAGGACGCGGCGCTCTAGATGTGATGCCCAGATGGCCGCAAGCAGTGTGCGACTACTTGGCGGACGCCAGGTAGCACTCGCGATCACTCAATTGATGGCGCGAAGTGGAGGCGGACTGTACGTGCGATCTCCCAGTCACAGAGGAAAGCAGAGCGCCTGACCCTAGTTGTGTATTATATATAGCTGATCAGCTAGATGTAAGCAGTGTGCACTCTGTGCTATCAGTGCTCGCAGAGCTTTTGATGCTGAGGTGCTGGTCGTGCCGCAGCATTGCCATGCGCTTCACAAGTGCGCTGCCCAAGGTCCCCCAACTCAACGGTCTACAGCTATCGAATCGCTTGCAAGCTAGCTTGCCAGGTTGCGCAGCTGGTAATCTCTTGTTCTGCTGTGTCTGCAGGACCGCACACAGGCGTGCACTGCACTGGACTGTGTAGACAGGCTCCGGCACGGCTGCCCAGCGCCTGCGAGCGAGGCGCGTCCGCTGCACCGCGGCCACAGCATGCACGGGGCGTTCACGCGCTGGCTGGCGCCGCCGCCAGCGCCGCTGCCGCTCCGAGAGTGGAGGAGGTGCTGGGGCGGACTCAGGCTGAGGGGCGGCCTGAGCCGGAGCGGGAGCCAGACGGCACCGCCGGGCCCCTGCTGCAACGCGACAGGCCAGAGAGGTGCCGGGGCACTGCTGTGCACCCCAAGTGTAGGCGAACGCGCCGCTGTCTGTGCGCAGGCCTCGAGGCGGGTACTTGTTGCTGACCGTCAGTCGGTGCAAAAGTACCTTTTCGGGGCGTGCCTGCCTGAGCCACTCGAGCTCGTAAAAAGCTGTGTGGTTCTGCGTGCTGCGTGTTGTGTCTCCGCTCTGGCGTGCTCACACACTGCCTCTGCTCTGGCACAGGGCCAGCCACAAGAAGGAGCGCGTGCCGCCGGCGCTGGTCGCGCGCGGGGCGGCCTTCAACGCCGACGTCTGGCACAACGCGGTTGTGCTCGTGGACAAGCCGGACGGCTGGTCCTCCTCCAACGTGTGCAGCAAGCTGCGCGGCGTCATGCGCGTGAAAAAGGTGCGGCCCCGAGCCTGCTCGCGCCTTGCGGCCTGGTGGCAGCTGCGCGCCTTGCCCACACCTCTCCTGCCAGGATCAGTTCCTGTCGACAGCATCGCTCGCTGTCCTGGCTCAGGAGCCGAGGCAGACTGCTGGGTGCGCAAGGGCGCGGCGAGGTGCACGGCAACCTGCATGCCCCTGCATGTCATCGGCTACAGGGCCTTTCAAACTTGCCACTGCCCTTGCTCACTGAGCGCCTGCCAGTGTTCCATGCAGCCACAGCGAGTGCGGGCATTCCTCGGCACACCAGCGCAGCGCACTGACAGGCCGCGCCGCCCCACAGATCGGCCACGCAGGCACGCTGGACCCCAGGGCTACTGGCCTGCTCATCCTGTGCACGGGCGCTGCGACCAAGGGCATCGAAGCCCACGTGCTCGCCGATAAGGAGTACACAGGCGCGCCCTGGCTCCGCTGCCAGCTCCAAAAGCAGCTGTGGGCCTGCATGCCTGCCGCGCACTGATTGCCTGACCTACACAGGGTGCGCCATTGGCCAAAAACAGCGCTGCAGCTGTTCATACCATGTCGCGCGATGCTCCACACGCCTGCGAAGCACGGCCCCATGCGCAGGCACGCTGCGGCTGGGCCAGGCGACGGCGACGTACGATGCGGAGGTGGAGCCGTGCGAGGAGCTGCCGTGGGAGCATATAACCGGTGCGGGCGGGGCGCAGAGCCAGCGCAGCCCCCTGTCGCTGATGCGACACTGGAGGCCACAGGCAATTTCGTGAGGCGTGCTGCTGTGCAAAAAGGCGTCTGCCACAGAGCAAGCACAGATACTGCAGCCTGTGCACGCTGGCTGCGTGGCCGGCGCCCAGCCGGGCCTGCGCAGCTCGCGCTGCGGCAGTGGCGATGCAGCGGACTGTGAGGCCGCGAGGCTGCAGGCATGGTTGCGAGCCGATCTCGAACAGACGATGAGGCGCCCAGGCCCGCCGACCAGAGCTGCGCGGGGGGCCGCAGACGAGGACCTGGAGCGCGCGCGGCAAGGCTTTGTGGGCGCCATCCGCCAGCGGCCGCCCATGTTCTCCGCGCTCAAGGTGGGCGGCGAGCGCCTGTACGCCAAGGCGCGGCGCGGCGAGGTGCGGCGGTCCGCCTGCGAGCCTTTGAGAGTGAAGCGCCGCCCTTCTGCAGCGCTAATCATAATGCCAGACCTCAGGCCGCGTCCATGAGTCGACGGCAGAGCCTCGGCGGCCGAAAGCACTCCGCTGCCAGCGGCGCGTGCGCGCGCGGCCGGCAGGGGCGCTGCGTGCGTGCACCGGCTCCGCCCTCTGCCGAGCCAGGGTTTGGAGCGCGCAGGTGGTGGAGGTGAAGGAGCGGGAGGTCACGATCTCGCGCCTGGAGCTGTCGCGGCCGCCTGGCGGCCGCGACGTCGTGTTCCGCGTGGGCTGCAGCAAGGGCACCTACATCCGCTCCCTGGTCAACGACCTGGTGCGCCGCGCGCTTCGCGCGCTGCCTCGACCGCGGCGCCCGCCGGCCGCGCCCGTTGTGGCTGCCCGGGCTGGGAAGAAGCGCGAGTGCTTTCTTTGATTGTGCGGAGCAATGTGCGGAGCATGCACAGCAGACCCGGGAGTCATAGCAGCAGGAGCAGACAGCAGGCAGTGCTATCAAGGGCCACTCTGCACGCGTGCCCGCTCTGGCAAGTGCGGGGCGGCCGCCTGGCGTAAGCCGGTGGGGTGTATGCGCTGCGTGCACCCGCGCGGGCCTTACACCCGCCTGTCCCGCACCGCCAGGGCCGCGCGGCCGGCACAGCGGCATACATGCTGACGCTGCGGCGCGAGCGGATCGGGCAGCACTGCGTGGACGACGCGTGGCCGCTCGCCGACCTGATCGCAGCCGCTCATGCTGCGCGCGGCGTGGCTGCACCTCCTGCCCCCAGCTGAGCATCTGCCCAAGTGATACGTCTGGCTGAGAGCGAACCTCTAACAAAGCTCGTGGTGCGGCTGGTATGCGACGGTGCGGAGGCAGTTTCTTGCACAGAGCGCCCATGCTTGTCGCCCAGTCTTGTGTGCACGAGCATGACACGCACAACCATGAATTGAGGTCGTGCGGTAGAGCTGTTGCTGAAGGGTTGATTGTCAGTTTTGGAACGCACGACCGTGAACTGAGAACGCATGTTACTGCTGCTACTGAAGGTGAGATCGTCTGCAAGCATGGTGGATGCAGCCATTTCTTTTTACGCCTTTGCTGTTGGCCCTGGTTTGGTCGTGAGGATTGTCTCACTGATTTCAGTCAGACATGACCATGATTGGTGTGAACACAGCGGTGCTTGCTACGTTGCTGGGCGTGTGTTACAGTCTCGTGCCCACTGCCGTGCAATTAAGTCATGCGTCGTAAGCAGACGTTTCTGTCAAGTCTGAGAGTATACACAGACATGCACGCCTGACACAGCTGAATATGAAGTCAGCGAGCAGAACAGCGCCGGAGCAGACCCAAACCTTCAATTCGACAAGAATTGGGCAGTGTTTTTTGTACATAGTGGACAAGTTGGGTTCAGTATAGTTTTTGCTTTGCCGACAGGGACACAGACGCCCCGGCAGTAATCATGCATTGCGTAAATGCAGATACGCTTCACGCGTCAGGGCTCAGGGGCCCCAAGAAGCGCTGCAGAGCGGGCGAGAACACCTCATGGATGAGCGTCAGTGGGCGCCGCCCATGCCAGAACACGTACTGGCGGCCCCAGTATGGCCCCGAGTGCCCGAAGTGCCTGCGCCGCGGCAGCTGCCCGCTCAGCTTGCACAGCAGCAGGTGCAGACGCACCGCACGGCCAGGAACGGCCGCCACTCGGGCCTGCAGACGGAGCACACCATGGCCTGGCTTCACACCACCACGAGCTCCGCCAACCTCCGTGTCGCAGCGACCCTCGCGCCAAGCCGCCGCATCATGGTGGGGGGCACCGCTGCAGGTAGGGCGAGATACCAGAAGTCATGGAGCAGATAGGGTTTCATTAGGTAAGGATTAGGCGAAGCCGCCGCGTCATGGTGGGGGGAGGGCACCGCTGCAGGTAGGGCGAGCCGCCGGAGCACACGGAGCGGATCTCGCGGTACAGCTCGGTGCGCGTGGCCGACAGCGAGGCCCAGATGGGCAGCGCGCGGTCCGACAGGTACGCATCCACCTGCACGTGCCCTAGGTATGGCGTCAGCGCGCATGTTCTGGCAGTGGTGAAACTCCAAGCATGGGTAGCAGCAGCAGCACGCCAGCGCCGTTTGGCTGCGCGGTCGCTTTGCAGGGCGTGATGGCAAGCTCAGTTGCTGTGTCCAAGGCCTTGCACTGCCTGGCTCTCACAGAACACAGCGTCAGGTTGCCACCGTTGCAGAGCACATTCACAGCAGCAACAATCAAGGCATTTTGCCATGCTGTCACTGCAAAAGGGCAGAACACGCCTGGGCCATGCGAGCCAGAACAGGCTTGAGCCCATGTCGCACACACTGCTGGACCTTCCGCCAAGCAAGAAACATAGTGTGCGTGTGTGAGAGGCGGGAGCGGACCTCTGCGGCGGACCACCAGCTGCAGGCGTACACCAGCACCTCGCCCTGGCCGCCCGCGCCATGCTCCGGGCTGCGCAGGAACACCTGCGCGAGGCCGCGGTGGGGCTGTGCGCGGTGCTGCTCCTGTCTGAAGCCGTGCAGGCTGTTTGTGAACCAACGGCAGTGTGAATCTGGCAGAGGTCGTTGTTCAGGTAAGCAGAAAGTCATAAAGACATCGCAAGAACAGGTGAGGGAGCGGGCTTAAAGCGCACATGCGTCTGTAGGTACTGATCTGATGGTCAAGGGCACAGCGCTCGCAGCCACAAGGAGGGCTGTGGCCATTTTCGCGCCTGCCGCTGCACCAGGGGCCCTTGGATCAGCGCCGCAGCGGGAGGCAGCCCGGCCGTGCCCGAGCCGATATTCCGCATCTCCAAGCACTCCTGCGCGCGGGCCAGGTGAGTTTCAACCCTTGGTGAACCCCATGCCTGGCTTCCCATACAGCTGCTGCCAGGCCAAGCGCATGCCGCGCACGGCCAGGCGCGTGCTTACACGCACACTCGCCTGGCCCGTCGACGCTGGATCAAGCACATCGACAGTGAGCGCTCCTTCCTTTGGGCAGCTCACAGACTCGCTTGACTGGCGCTCTGCACGTCCACCCCCACGGCGTGCTGGCACTCGAAGAGCCGCAGCGGCGGGGCAGGCGCTCCGCCGACGCGCCCGGAGCAGGCAGGGGGGTGCACGCGCGCACCACCTCGACGCGGAGACCAGTGAGCAGCTGCAGGTGGCGCGTGACGGAGCCATCGCTGAGCAGGATGACGCGCCAGGCAGGCGCGAGCGACCCCGTCGGCGCGTCCCTGGCCAGCGCCTCCTCTTCGCTGCCCTGCATGCATGGAGCACGCCCTTCTGCTTCGTCTTGTCCCTGGGTCAGCCAGCCGTCAAAACGATACTACACCGAGGCTCCCCAGGGACGGGGCCGCTCTCCAAGCGGGTGTCTGGGCTAACGGCCTGTGCCAGAGGTCAAGAAAGTGCGCAACACAGCAACAGCAGACTAGGGTAACTTTGAAAGCGCACCTGCCACAGCAAGGGCTCTGTGAGTGGATGCCAGCCGCTGTGCCCTACACTGGGCTGGCAGGCACCGTTGCTCTGCACCTGCACTTCCTCAGTGCTCCGTTCCACACCTGCACCGCAAGGCCACAGGTTGGGCACAGCAGTCAGCCCCTCAGGCAGGTGTTCCCTCACTACCTGCTTGCTCTGACACGTCAGGCACACCTCCCTACAGTGTTGTCAATCAGTACCGCACCTCCAGGCCTCGGATGGTCGCTGGTGGCAGCCGCATTTACGTGCACTGCGCGGCATGCTGCGGCACTCCTCCTGGCACGGCACCAGCAATGGCAGGCACGTTGGCAGTATCTCAATCGAGCAGGCGCGCCCGTCCCAGGTCTCTGGTCGCATGCGTATGCCGGTTCACTTGCAGGGCCTGGTAGCAGCCCCGCAATCGGCATTGCCTGCCAGCTAGCAGGCTGTATTGAGAAAACTGTATTGAGCGTAATCAATCGCTGTTTTGCGCAGCTGCAGCCCCACGGTTACGCTAGGGTCCTGGTGAGTGAAGACGCCCTGAGCAGCAATCACATCATTCTGGGAGCGAGGCTGTTGGTAACGGTGTGAGCCAGGATGCCCGTCTTAGTTATCAACAGCAACGTCCCAAGTGACGGTGTGCAGCAGTCTGACCTCCTGCGAGCACTGTCAAAGGCTGTTGCAGAGGCCACTGGCAAGCCGGAGCAGGTATGAGCCGATTCTTCGTTCCCTGCACTTGGGGCAACAGCACTTGCTGGAGAGCGGAAACTAGCTATTGCCTTAGCATTTATTTCCCTCCTCGTCGGCCATCCCCACACATATGCATGCTGGTGTGCGCTTACTTACTGTAGTGTGAAGCCCTGCCTGCACACACCAGTTGTGCCGCTGACCTCTTGTGCTAATTATCTGTGCTCGTCCTTACTAAACAGAGTACAGCGCCGAGAGCTGCCTTATAGCTCCAGCGTTTGTAGTATACGCCTTGTCAAGACTGTTGCCTAGCACCTTGCAGCATGGCCAGCCAGGGCCTGTCTGTTATGCAACATGCACCGTACCGTGCGGACTCTTTAGCGCAAGCAGCGCCTCACAGGACGCTTGCCGCGCAGCTTGTCTTGGTGCAGCTGCACCTGGGCCAGTGCCTGAGCTTCGCTGGCACAGAAGACCCCGCTGCGTATGGCACGCTCCTGTCGATCGGCGCCATCAGCCCCAGCGAGAATAAGGCAACCTCCAAGCTGGTCTCAGACATCCTCTCCGACAACCTCTCCGTGCCGTCCGACCGCTTTTATCTGGCGGTGAGCTGCCCTGGCCGCCCTGGCGCTGTTTTGCCGCAGGTCCAGCCTGGTGAGCCATGCTGGCCTGCCTGCCGGCGCGGCTGCTGTCCCTGCCCCTGCACATGTCGCAGTGCGTCGCCCTAGACTGTGCATGCTGGGCACGTCATTGTACAGGCCTGGTCACGGCCCCGGCACTGCACTGCTTCGCGCACTTGCTTGAGACCCCAAAGACCAGCCTGCGCGTGCGCTGCTCTGCACCTCCAGCTCTGACGTCTTCGGCCTGGGGGCGGCGCGCTGACGTGCCAGCTTGCTTTTTGCTTTGGCGCAGTTTTTCGACATGGAGAAATCCAACATTGGCTGGAAGGGCAGCATAATCTCGTAATCACAAGAATGCTGGTCCGGCATCATCTTGTGATTACCAGCATTGCTGGAAGCGCAAGATTGCATTGCAGCAACACTGCTACTAGGTGATTAGAAGCAGGTCACTGCAGGCTGGGCCGTTCTGGCTGTACAATTTCCTACATGTTTGAATGTAGTAGTGCAATGCATTACCGGTGCTTCAAGCAATGCATGCATAAACTTCTTGGGTGACTGCTTAGCCCTGTATTATGTTTGAGTTGGTACCAGGCTCGCACTGAAGTCTTCTACTTGCACATTACTTGTCAGCTGGCTTGCTTAGTTTGAGGCCAGGCAACGGCAGATCAGACACAGGTGGTTGACACAGGTGGTGGACACAGGTGGTTGACTCATATGGAACACCGACCAGTGGATATCATGCAATGTTGTCGGTAACCTCCACTGAGCGATGCAGCCTCCTAGAATGCGGCCCAGGTGTCTGTATGTGTTGCCTGGCTTGCACGCGCTCCTGCAAGCACCACACAGCTCTCGGCCTGCCCTGCTCCTAGCAGATGGGTTGGCTTGCCTAGCTGCCAACACGCGTGCACATGCAGGACATGCGACTACGAACAGTGCTTGCTTAATCAAGAGTGCCCAAGCAAGCACCATATGGGCAAAGCCGAGCGCGGTGCACCTGCAGCAAGCATTCAGCCTCACGCCCCAGGTCCGCTGCAAGGCATGACCCTCCGTCTACAGCGCAGGCCAGGGCAGCAGCACAGCGCACGCCCAGTGCAGGGCCCGCACCCGGCGCGGAGCTCGCAGCCTCGCCGCCCAGGTCCGCAGCAAAGCCGGCCGAGGCGCCGGAGGTCGAGCCGGAGGCGGTGGCGCCGTTGCCGCCGCGCGCGCCCGGCGCGTGCGCGCCATCGGCGGGCGCGGCCGGCGGGCCGGGGCTGGCGCTGCGGCTCACCGCCGGCAGCGCGCCCACGATGTCAAAGCCTGCGACCGCGGACGGGCCCCTGGCTGACTACGGCGTGAGCGGTCGCGCGTGCTTGCTCACCCTGGCGACACCGGCTCGCGCACGCACGACGGGGCGCAAGCAGCGCGAGCAGCACGCATGAGCGAGAGTCAGGAGCCCGGGCCGCGTGCGGCACCTTCGTCCTCGAAGTTGTCCCAGTCCGCGGCGTCCGCGGCCGCAAACTCGTTCCATGCTAGCGCGGTCTCCGCGCTGCCGCTGGCGCCCAGGCGCACCTCGGCCGGCACCTGTAGCCCAGGACCGCTTAGCCTCCAGCCAGCAGTGCCTGGTCACCGCTCGCTGTCTCGCCAGTTTGCACATGCTACTGCAGGTAAGCAGCGGCCCAACTTGCCCAACGATGGGATGTTAACGAGCAGCAGGGACCCCTGTTCACCATGCCTCGGCGCGTCTGGCCAGCGCCGTGGGCTATGCCCAGACAGGTGCAGGCCAGGCACAGACCGTGCAGCAGAGAGGAGGGCGGCCGCTCGCTTGCAGCGGTCAAGTGCTTTGGGCCTGGTCTCGGAGCGGGCGGCACCTCGACGTGCGCGGCCTCGGCGTGCGACAGCAGCGTGCGGTAGATGGAGGCCGTGCTGCGCAGCAGGCGCTTCAGCTCCGCGGCCGCGCCCTCGTCCTCGGCCTTGAGCTGCGCGGCGCGCGGCCCCGCATCATGCCGTCGCCCATCAGCTGGCTGCCGACCACCACCACTCTTGAGACGCACGCCTGCCAGCCTCGCGGCCGTGCAGCCACCCGCCATACCGCTTGTGTTTGCAGGCCGCAGGCGCGCCCCTGGCCAGCAAGTGGGGAGCGGCTGCTCTGCATGCGCTCTGCCGTGGGCGGGGGCGGGGCCCGCTATCTGCTCGGCGCACGCCTGGCCCGCCGCTGCCCTCCGGCATCATCCCTCTTTCCCATCGCAACCCTGGGGTACAGGCCGCGCCCCTCCCATCAAACTCCAGTCAAACCCCGGACAGAACCAGGACGAGCGGGCGCGCCTTGTCGCGGACGTGCGCGAGGTCGCGCTGCGCGGCGGCCACGTCCGCCTGCCCGGCCGCGCAGCTGAGCTGCAGCTCCTCCAGCGCGGCCTCCAGCACGCGCCGCTCCTCGACCGCCGCCTCGGCCTGCAGCTCCAGCTGCGAGCGCCGCGCTTCCGCAGCCGCCACCTCCTGCCGCAGCGCATCGCGCCTGCTCAGTTGCATTTGCCTTCGCGGGGCGACAGCCACACGCTCTCCAAGAGCCCGAATGTGAGCGCGGGCCTGTTCTCGCAGTCCGCAGTCAATGTCCCCGGCAACGTGCTCCGCGCGGTGCACCCAGCACCCAGCGTGTGCCTCGAAAGAGGGCAGGGAGACGGCAAGCGCGGTGCAGCGGCTCGCGGCAGCGCGTGCTCTCGGGGGAGAGTGCCCTAGCCATGAACCTAAACCTGCACCTCCAGCAGCTGCTGTGTGGCAGCGTCCTCGGCGGCGACCTGGTCGCCCGACAGCTGCTCCAGCTGCGAGATGTCGCGCTGCAGCTCCGCCAGCTTGGTCGCCGCCTCTGCGCGTCGCGCGCGTGCCTGCGCACCTCGCACCCCTCCTCGTCGGAGGCGCAACGCGTGGCCCCAAACCAGTAGCTTGGCAAGCATTTTCTGGACGGCCTTGAATCTCACGCCTGCTGCAAGAGAGCGCGTTCTTCTCGCGTGCTGTAAGAGAGCCTGTTGTCTCATGCAGTGGCACATGCGCACAGGCAGAAGGCCGCTTTCCATGTGCGCACGACGGCGAGGTCGCCTGTGGTCGAGGTGCACACTGCAGGCTCGCCCGCGACCAGGTGCCCCGGCATCTGAATCTGAATGAAGAGCATCACCGGGGGCCCTAACCCGATGGTCCCCTCAGCTGTGTGGTGATAGCCTGTCAGCCAATTAGGGCTGTTTAGGCACAAGTGTCAAGCAAGCAGGCAAGATATCCACACACTCACAGGTCAAGGGACATTTGGCAAGCAAGCATGCCACAGCACCGGCCAGCCCGGGCGCGGCAGCGCGCGCAGGGCGCGCGCCCGCGTGAGGTCGTCCAGCAGCTGGCGCCCCTGCGCATGCGTCGCCTCCGCGCCCGCCCAGGCCGCGCCGTACTGCGCCTGCATCGCGTCCGCGTCGGCGACCTCGCGGTCGCGCCGCTCCTGCGCCTGCGCGCGCGCGCAGCGCCCCGGTCGCTGCGGCGCATGCATGTCACTGCCGGCCAAGTGGAAACAGGCATGCCCGGCCACCTCCGCGACACTGCCCAGCAACTCCCTACACACGCCTGCGACACCCCTCCCGGCGCCGAGTCGCTGCGGGCGACTGTGAGCCAACTGTGACCGCTGCACCAGCCGCTGTCAGTCCGCCTGTGTCTCTTGCACCCCCGGTCTTGCCCGGCCCCGCGCGCCTGCAGCAGCGCAGCGCTCGTCCGGCTCTTGAACAGCGTCAGCTCCTGCAGCGCTGAGCGGTAGAACGCCTCCCGCTGCTGCGCCGCCTGCGAATCGGCCTGGGCCTGCGCCCCCCGGCCCCGGCCGCTGAGCTAGGCATGCCTGGGTGGGCACCAGCACACGCGCAGGCATGCCACGCAGCGCATGACACACAGCATGGCACACAGTGCTCTGTGCAGCACTGGCACGCCGTCTCTGGCGCCCAGCAGTGAGATTGAGGAGTCAGGCTGACCACACCCTCTGACAAGAGCGTAAAGACGATGTGCAGAGTTCGTGTTTGGTGACAGAGTCTGCCAGTCCATGCGCCCGCGAAGAGGTGCCCTGGCAGCTGGGAAGTGCTCACCTGCCACAGCGACTCGTCCAGGCCGGCCGCGCCGCCGCGCTCGGCGCGCAGGCGCGCCCGCTGCTCCGCCGCGAGGCCCGCCGCGTCATCTGGCGGCGGCGCGCGCTGCCCGCGCGGCGGCGGCGGCGGCGCGGCGTGTGCGGCGCGCGGCGGCAGCGCCGGCAGCGGCATTTCACGTGTGAACACGTCGTGGCCGCCCTGCGTGACACGGGCCGCTCAGAGCCACGAGGACCAAGCCTCAAGGACCGAGCAGGAATGAAAGGCTCGCTGCTGCGGGGAACGCGTGCAGCGTGTCTCAAGGCCCGAGCCGCGCCATGCTGCTGGGCGCGAGCCGCCGCCAACAGGAAAGCTTGGGCAGGACGGCAGTTATTTGCATGGATGGGCGATGCAGCGCACGCCCGCACGCCCCTCCAGCCCAAACAGGCCGTCTCACCAAACCCACGCACGCCGCAGGGCCGTGGGCGCGCCTGCTGCGTGTCGCCGAGCGTCGCGCCGCCGCTGCCAGGGCGCGACCCGCCGGCGACGGGCGGGAAGCTGGGCCCGGCCAGCGGCGCGTGCGCGGGCGGCGGGATGCCGCGCCGCGCGAGCTCCATGAGGTACAGGCACGCCACAAACTGCGGCTGCGACAGGCGGCCCTCGTCGCCGGCGACCGCCGCCCACACGTCCTTGAGCACGCCCTTGCCCAGGCCCGACTGCAGGAAGAAAGCGAAACACTCGCTGCCCTGCGCAGCGCGCGCGCCGGCCGTCAGCCGCCGCGCTCTGCACCAAAGCGGCCGGCGGGACGCCTTGGCCTGGGCCTGCTGCCGAGGCGGTGGCACATGCCCCAGGCCAGAGTGCGGGGAGGCAGAGGGCGCCCGCCGCCTCACGCGCAGACCACGTGTCCGGGGAGAGAGGCTCTCACGGAGCCTGCGCAAGCCTGCGGGCAGCGGCAAGGATGCATGCATCGTGAGAGGCTGCCGCCGACACGGACGCAGGGAAGTCGGCGCCCAGGCGTGGCGTGCAGTGCAAGTGCTGGTGGTCAGCGCAAGACCAGGCGTCAGAGGCGTGCAGGGGCAGCAGCGGCGCCCCCCGCGCGCGCCTGGATGTATCCGTCGCGGTCGGCGTCCATCTGCGTGAACATGGCGCGGTAGCGCTCCGCGTCGGCGGCGGCCAGGGGCGGGTAGCGCGCCGCAGCGTCTGCCGGCTGTCGCGCCGCCTGCCAGGTCTGCTGCGTTGTGGACGCGCGGCGCGCCTCCAAGCCGGCCATCGCCGGCGGCGGCAGGGCGGGCCCGACGCCGATCATGACCGACCGCGCCGCCGCCTCGTTCAGCACGCCGCCGTCACGCTGCGCGCCGAGTGCCGCATACTACACTCGGCGGGCCTGCCGTTGCCTGTGCACCAGGAAGGCTGCCAGCCGCGCTCATACACGGCGTTGCTACATAGCAAGGCTGTGACACGGCAGGGCTGCACCTGTGCCAGCGATATGAGCCGCAGCGTGCTGTAGAACTGCGGCTTTGTCAGGCTCGGGTTGTCGCCGGCCACCAGGTTCCAGACCTGCGCGCCACCGTCGGTCACCAGTGGCAAGTACTGTCTGCTTGAATGCAATGTCGGTCACCAGTGGCAAGTTCAGACAGACAGAATGCAACCACTGGCAGCTTGCGGCTCACTGGGGAAGGCTAACACGTCCCACCACAAGGCTGCAGAGCGGGCTGCAAGGTGCCGCTTTTAAGTGGTTGTGCGCGCTGCTTTTCACGCAGCGCGCTGGCAGGCCGGCCTGCCTGGAACAGCGTGTCCTGGGAGAGGCCGCTGCGCTGGAAGAACGTCACCGCCTCGCCGCCGCTGATGAGGCCATCGCGGTCCTGATCGGCGACCTGGAACCACGCATTGAAGAGGTCCGCGTCCATCGCTGCTGCCACCAGGCCCGCTGGTGCAGGGTGCGAGACTGCTGTCAACAACAGGCTCAGCCTGCTTGCGCCGGCTGTGACTGCGAGACTGGTGTTGGCGCCAGCAGCACCGCTTGGGAGTGGAGATCGAGGCATGCGCACACCCCATGTGGGGGTCAGGAGCTGGGTCGGTTTGCTCTTGCGAATTGCTTGCGCTTGTATGAGCGGTCCATGCTACACAGACACACACATGCGCCATGTCAGGCCAGATTGTGGAGGTAGGATGTGCGACCGTGTCTCCGCCCCAGGAGATTTGCGCTGGGACACCGAGCTTTTACGCTGGGCAAAAAAGAAATAACAGCTTTTGCTCTACGCCTGGAACGAGCACACCAGCTATGCGCTGGCAATGAATGTAGCACAACCAGGGAATGTCAGTCGCACAGCAGCGCCCAGTTGCAACCAGTAGCGCCCAAACTGACCCCCTCACCAACTGCCTGGTTTGGACAACTCCCCATACCACAACCCGCAGCTAAAAATCGCAAAACAAGCACAGCCGCACTCTGCCAGGGCGCTGTAACGCCATGATTAAGTTGTTCAGAGGCCTTACATGCGTGCGTCAATGAGCACTTAAAGTCAATACCAGTACCCCGAATACAGGCAGTGCACCACCTGTTCAGGCCAGCTGCCATGCATGGTTCATGCTGGCAAATCAGACCCTCCTACATGCGCAATGCAGCCGCGCTGCGCAAGCAGCCGGCGCAGGTGCACTTGCGGAAGCGCCACGAGAGAGCGAGCATGCGCTCAGAGGGCCTCCGGCGCGGGCACGGCGGGCTTGGCGCCCGGCGCGGGCAGGCCGGGCTTGGCGCCGGCGGGCGCGCGCGCCTGTTCAACACCTGGGCGCGGCGCACCCCTGGGCGCAGCAGCCGCCAGGAACACCGCGGGGTTGGCGCCCGGCTTCGACGCGAGCTCGGGGCGGACTGCCGGCTTGGCCGCGGGCTTGGGCGCCAGGGCCGCGGAGACTGCGGGCTTGGCGGCGGGCTTGACAGGGGCCGGCCGGGGCGCAAGCTCGGGGCGCACGGCGGGCTTGGCCGCGGGCTTGGGCGCCAGGGCCGCGGGGACTGCGGGCTTGGCGGCGGGCTTGGCGGGCGCCGGCCGGGGCGCGAGCTCCGGGCGCACGGCGGGCTTGGCAGCGGGCTTGGGCG
>JAABUV010001237.1_pt1 | contig 37362 bp, 33 predicted proteins | sample 5559971 | NCBI WGS metagenome assembly JAABUV01 (sample SAMN10711881, study PRJNA513362) | rock metagenome | isolation source: Antarctica rocks | place: Antarctica: Victoria Land, Knobhead nord | collected 2015-12-19
TTGCCACCTCGTGCCCCACCTCGTCCTCGGGATGTTGGCCTACTTGGTAACGAATAAGAGCATCGGGAGATGTTATGGTACCCTCTATGGTCGAGCTAGCTAAAGCCTCGCGTTGTAGCGAACTGTACACCAACAGATTGGCGTTCGGCAAGAGTGTACGGCACATCTCAACCTGCCCCAAAAGATGCGTAGCCTCCTCGACAACACGTTGCGCCTTTGCCGACAACGTCAGGGGTGGCGGTAGCGGATTGGGGTAAAACGTCCGATACGTTTGGCTTGATTGTTTATATACACCTGGAATCTTTTGCATTATCGCAACGACCTATTTTCAGAATTGGGCGATATCTGAAAATAGCGTACATCTTATTGCACAAACTGACAATAGCTTGCCCTAGAGCCTTAGTAACTTGCTACTTGTAGGCGGCAGCCACCGCTTTGCTCGTTGGCTATCTCCCTCGTGGCGATGCTCACGCACAATCTACCGCACGATACACGCCTGAACTAAGAGCAAACCGTCATTATCTATTATTAATTAATATTAATCAACAACTTTATGCTACCATAAAGTCGAATAGTAGAAATTTACGCATCCCCCTCTTGTTATATGACGCTCAACGCGAGTTAGGAGGCAATCCATGACCGCAGAGACTCTTTATACCCCCGGCGCCGCGCCCGTACGTGTACGCCCCTTCGATCCCGCCGACCATGACGACCTGCTCTCGCTTGCGCCACGCCTCCTCATCGGTATGGCGCCGTGGCGCGAGCCGGACAAAATGCTCGCCTTCATGCGCGACGCTATCACCGCCGCGCTCGGCGACACAAACGACGCGGACCGGGCGGACGCTGCGGTGTTCGTGGCCGTAGACAGCCGCGGTGGCCGGTTGGGCTTCGTCACCGTCGCGCGCAATGTCGACTTCACGGGCGATGTCCAGGCATACGTCGGGGAGTTGGCCGTCGCCGCGCACGCGGAGGGCGCTGGCGTGGGACAAGCCCTGATGTGCGCGGCCGAAGGGTGGGCGCGGGCACAAGGCTACCGGCTGATCGTGCTGGACACGGGCGCGGCCAATGCGCGGGCGCGCGACTTTTACGAGCGGCGTGGCTACGCCGAGGAGAGCGTCAGGCTCGTCAAGATGCTAAAAATCGAGCAGCTTTAGTTGCTCGGGCTGGGACGCCGGAGCGCATAGCGTAGCCACGAGGTCGATCAGGCGCTGCACGTCGAACGGCTCCTCCAGGAAAGCGGCGTAGCCACGGCTACGATGATCGGCGTAGAAGACGTCAGGGCAGCGTCCGCATATGACGACGGGCGCATGCACCGCCCCTTTGAGACGGTCAAGCCAGGCGTACGGCGCGTCCACGGGGTCCGTAAAGGGGACGCTCAACACGAGGTCAAACGCGTCGGGGCCGCGCTCCGCGAGTAAGGCGAGGGCGATTCGGGGCGTCGCCGCACGCTCCATGGCGTAGCCTTCATCCCGTAGGATCGTCGCGAACAACTCGGCGATAGTCGCGTCGTTTTCGACGAGCAGCACGGTCCCTTTCGCCCTGGCGCAGCCTCTTGCGTGTGCGGCGGAACTACCTAGATCGCATGGGGCTAGATCGTATGGGGCCGGGTGTACCGGGGTCACAGGGCTGCTAGTGACGTTCATGTGTCTCTCCTTTATCGTCATCTACCTCTACCTCCACTGTAGACCATGGGCATGAGAATTTGATGAGAGGTCTAGCGTCTTATTTGGCCGGGGCGATTTGAGAGGCGCGCCGCGCGGTCAAGGGCGTTTCATCGAGCGGGCCAGGTAGGGCGCGCTCCGCCTCGTCGGCCAGCCGCCGCTCGTTGCGCCGCAAGAAGACGATCGCCGCGCCCGCAGCCAACACCGCCAGCGCCACGCCGGCGATCCCGATTGGGCCGCCCAGCCGGTACACGCTGCCGCCTAGCACGTAGCCGCCCAGCCCGAAGATCGTGGCCCACACGATGCCCCCCGCGGCGTTGTAGAGCAGGAAGCGCCGCCATGGCAAGCGATAGGTCCCGGCCAGAAACGCGGCCCAAATGCGCAGTACGGCGATGAAACGCCCGAAGAAAACCACCTTGCCGCCGTACAGGGCGAAGAGATACTGCCCAAGCTTCAGCTTGCGCTCGTCGAGGCGAATGTAGCGTCCGTAGCGCCGCAGCAGGCGGTAGCCGCCCTCGCGCCCGGCCAAGTAGCCCACGTTGTCGCCTAGGATCGCCCCGACAGCCGCCGCCGCGATCACCAGGGGGAGCTGCAAGTGGTGCGTCGTACCGGCGTAGATCGCGGCGGCGAGCAGCATCGTCTCGCCTGGGAACGGGGCGCCCATGCTCTCGACAGCCACGAAGACGAGGACAGCCCAGTAGCCGTAGGTCATGAGAAGTCCCGTCATGTCGTGGCCACGCGCCCGATGCGCTAGCGCGCCCAAGGACAGATCGACGTCGACTTGCGCGAGCCATGCGAGCACTAGCGAAGCCGCGACGACGAGCAGGAGCAATGCGCCCGCGATCAGCGCCACGCGCGTGCGGCGCCGGCGATCACCCCCCGGCGCCACGCCTATCCATCGCTTATAACCTGCCATCGACCTCTCCTCTACTCAATACTCATGTGTCCCGCTCGTCGGAGCGTTGCCGGCGACACAAACGGCCGCTCGCTACAATGACGATCTTACCGGGCGTGGATGAGAGCATAATGAGAGCGGGCTTCCTGCTCATCATGGTCCTCGGGATGCTCTCGTGACCGACCGGTCGAGCGGCAGCGTGAGCGTGAAGACGGAGCCCGCGCCAACGCGACTGTCCACCGCGAGGCGGCCGCCGTGCGCGCGGGCGATCCAGGCGGCGAGGGCCAGGCCCAGCCCGGCGTGGCCCTCGCCGCCCCCACGGGCCGTGTCTACGCGATAGAAGGGTTCGAACAGGCGCGGCAGGTGTCGCGGCGCGATGCCCGGCCCCGTGTCGCGCACCGCCACCGCGGCTTGGTCACGCTCACGGTAGCCGGATAGGCGGATCGACCCGCCCTCGGGCGTATAGGTTACGGAGTTGTCGAGCAGGTTAGCCAGGGTCTGGCGCAGCTTGACCGCGTCGCCACGCACGGGGAGCGGCGTCGCGAGGTCGACGTCAAGCGTCTGCCCCTTACGCGCGGCTAGCGGGCGCGCGCCTTCGACGGCCGCGCGGGCCGCCTCGCGCAGGTCGAGCGGCTCCAGCGCGAGCGCCATGGCGTCGCTCTCGGCGCGCGCCACGGCCAGCAGGTCGCCGATTAGCGCGCCCATGCGCCCCGCTTCGGTCACCGCATCGCCCAGGATGTGCTGGTACTCCGTCGGGGTACGTTCGCGCAACAAGGCCACTTCCATTGTGCCTTGCAGCACCGTCAGCGGCGTGCGCAGCTCGTGCGAGGCGGCGGCGGCGAAGCGCTGTTGGCGGTCCATGCTCTCCTGGATCGGGCGCAGCGTGCGGCCGGCCAGCACATAGGCGCCCAGGGTCGCCAGGATGAGCACGCCGAGGTCGATGGCGGCGATCTCCAGCGCCAGCGCGCGCTGGGTACTGGCGATGCGCGCGAAGAAGCGCGCCACGCCGCGGCGTAGCGCCGGGCTGAGGGTATCCGCCTCGGCCTGCTGGATGATGGTCGCCAAGAGGTCATAGAGGGCGAAAGAGAGCAGGAACACGATAACGGCCAGGATGGCCAGATACCACAGGGTCAGGCGCAGGTGTGCGCGGTCGAACATGGGCATAAACATATCACCCGCTGGTAACTCCCGCCTCTCGCCTCCCGCCTCCCGCCTCCTGCTCGCGCAGGGTGTAGCCAACCCCACGCACCGTCTGGATGAACCCCGCGCCGAAGGGGGCGTCGACCTTCTGACGCAGGTAGCGCACGTAGACGTCGATGACGTTGCTCTCCACCTCGGCGTCGCTCCAGACGTGCGCGGCCAGCTGCTCGCGCGTGACCGTCTGCCCGGCGTGGTGGACGAGGTACTCCAGCAGGGCGTACTCGCGCGCCGAGAGCGCGATGTCCTGCCCGGCGCGGCGCGTGCGCCTCGCGACGGTATCGAGTTCCAGGTCGCCCACGCGCATGACACCCGCACGGGTGAGCGTGTCGCGCCGCAGCAGGGCGCGCACACGGGCCAGGAACTCGCCGAACGAGAACGGCTTGGTCAGGTAGTCGTCGGCGCCGATGTCCAGCCCCTGTATCTTGTCCCGCTCACTATCGCGGGCGGTCAGCATCAGGATAGGCGTGGCCTTGCGCGCGGCGCGCAGCCGGCGGGCCACCTCGAAGCCGTCCAGCTTGGGCAGCATCACGTCGAGCACAATCAGGTCGTAGTCATTCAAACGCGCGTCGAGGAAGCCCTCTTCGCCGTCGCGCGCCACGGCCACGGTGTAGCCGGATTCCTCGAGGCCCTTCTCGATGAACGCGGCGATGCGCGCGTCGTCTTCCACCACGAGGATGTGCATGAGCGGCTTTCCTATTTGTACAGTCGATGGTCGAGGGGCGAGGGGCGAGGGGCGAGGGGCGAGGGGCGAGGGGCGAGGGGCGAGGGGCGAGTGTTTAGTGACCTCCCCATCACTCCTACCCTACAACGCCGCCTCCCTATCCGCCCGCCCCGCACGGCGTCGACCCGATCCGGCCGTGCTGGAGTTCCGGAGGCGGAAAGCCAGGCCCAGGAGCAGAACGCCGAACACGAGCGCGTAGGCGCCGATGAGCCAGATCACCGTTAGGGCGCCAGCCCCCGGAAAAACCACGAGGAGCACGCCGAAGACGACGGAGGCGAGGCCGGCCAGGCCCAGCAACCATTCGTTGACGATCTCTCGGCGCAACCGGACGGCGGCCAGGATCTCGAACACCCCGGTGAAGATCGCCCAGAAGGCGATGAGGTACAGCAGCACCAACGCCGTCTCACCGGGCCAGATAAACGCGACCGCCGCGATGGCGACGCCCCACAGCCCTTCGATGAGCAGCGTCCCCCAGCGCGCGCTCCGCTCGGCCGCGCGCACGGCGGCCACGATACCGAAGATGCCGTCCGCGAGCGCATAGGCTCCGAACAGCAGGATCAGGACCGCCAGCGTGAGGTGCGGCACGACCAGGGCCAGGATGCCGAAGAGCACCGCGACGAGGCCGCGGATCGCCACAGCCCACCAGTTACGCGCTAAAGTAACCATTGCGTATCCCCTTCTCTCCGCCTACCATCACACCGGTCGTCCATCAAGGGCGCGTTGATCAGTTCGCGCGGTGGACCCTATCGGCGGACGCTGGCTGGCATCTCGCCAGCCAGCGTCCACCGGCTGGAAGCCGGCGATCCCAGCCGGCGCCAACTGTTCAACGTTCACTTGACGGGCTAGCAGCGGGTCCAATCGCGACGAATCTAAAGTCGAGCCACCCTTATAGTACACCGCGGCTGCGGACCATGTGTGACAAACGATGCCTGGCGCATGGACAATCTCATGCGCATAGGGCGGGTTACATGACAGCGGCCAGGTCCGGTCGCCACGACCCGGCCTGCCGGAAGCCGGTGGTCTCGCGGGCCGCTGGACGTATGCCGACTGGCGTCAGTGCCGATTAGTTAGGTAGAGCGCCACGCCGATGAGCGCGATGCCGATGGCGAGGTAGAGCAAGTCCAGCGCGGTGGGGTAAGACGTGGTAAGGGCGTTCTGCAAGAACTCGACGATGAGCACAAGGAGCACGACTTTGGCCAGGCGGTCCTTGAGGTCGTCGATGCTGTGGATGAGTAGCAGACGGGGTGCGATCTCATCGCGCTCGGCCGCGTCGATCTTGCCAATAAAGAGTTCATATAGACCCAGCGCGACGATGAGCAGGATCGCGGCAAGCAGATACACGTCTACCGCCTTGATGATGCTGGTCAGCAGCTTGACCCGCGTCAAGGCATGGGCGCTCGTCGACGCGTTAGGGTCGGCGTAGGACGCCAGGTGCGTGACTAGATAGACCACATCGACCGTGCCGAGGTAGAAGGCGGCGACGGCCATCACAACGCTGGCGATCACCGGGACGACCACGACCAAACGGCTTGACCACAGGATGCGCTCGAAGAGGCGTTCCATGAACACCCGACCCCCTTTCCATGAAACGACCGCCATAGGGCTACCGTAGAAACGTACCACGTCCCGGCCCTCGATGGCAGCCGCTCGCTCTCATTGCGCTCTCACTTGGGCTTGGCATAGTATCGATAGGGGCAAACGGACCCCATGACACATTGAATCGTCGCTGGCCGCAACCTTGCTGCTTGATGAACGGTAACGATTAACGGTTACTTGCCGGAGGAGACCCGTTGGCGAACGTCGGCGTTCTTATTCGGCGGCTGGGGCCGCGAGCGCCAGCGCTTCGACCGTACCGCCGCCAGCGCCGGCGGCGCGCAGGCGGCCGTGGCCGGCGGCGCCCTGCTCATCCCCGCCCTGCTGGCCGCGACGACGCGGGTGACGCCGGCACGGCTACACGGCCTCAGCGTGGCTGTCGCGGTGGCGCTGCTCGTGACCTATGCCGCCGGGCTGTTTTTCTCGCTGCGCACGCACAGGCGCCTCTACACCGAGGAACAGGAAGAGACGTTGCACGGGACGCCGCGCTGGAGCGTACGCCGCGCCGTCATCGTGCTGCTGGCGGCCACGGTCGGCGTGGCGATCCTCTCGGAACTGTTGGTGCGAGGCGTCACAGGCGTAACCGAGGGGCTGCGCTGGTCGCCGGTGTTCGTCGGCGTGATCCTGGTGGCGATCCTGGGCAACGCGGCCGAACACGCCAGCGCCGTCACGGCGGCGATGCGCGACCAAATGGACCTCTCGCTCTCTATCGCGTTGGGCAGCGCGGCGCAGATCGCGCTGTTCGTGGCGCCGGTGTTGGTGCTGTTGGGCCTCGCGCTGGGCCGCCCCATGGACCTGTTGTTCGACCCGTTCGAGGTGGCGGCGGTGGTCGGGGCCGTGGCGCTGGTCAACCTCGTCATCCAGGACGGCGAGAGTACCTGGCTGGAGGGCGTGCAGCTCATCGCGGCCTACGTCGTGCTCGCGGCCGCTTTCTTCGTGCATCCATAGGGCTAGAGATTTATGGCCGCCTGTCATTAATTCCACCCTATCAACGCAAAACTGTCCGTTTCGCCGCATTTGCTCGTCACATATCGTCCCTGTTATCGGCGTATAGTGAGGAGCGGGCTGATATACGGACCCGCGCATTTGATCGTCACGAGCAGACGCGGCAACGCTTGGGCCAGCTCAGCGACGACCCGTCTATCAGTCATGGGAGGCATATCATGTTCGTACGGAACAAACAGCTACAATATCCGGTGCGCGTCGACAAGCCGGACCCGGTGTTCGCCAAGCAGGTGCAGGAGCTCATCGGCGGCGTCTACGGCGAGTTCACGGTGATGGCGCAGTACCTGGCGCAGGGCTGGAGCCTGCGCGGGGCCGAGGGCAACCCCAAACTGACCATGATCAAGGACATGCTGCTGGACACGGCGGCCGAGGAGATCATGCACGTCGAGATGCTCGCCACCATGGTCGGCATGCTCCTGAACGGCGCGTCGCCCGAGCAGCAGGCCGAGGGGGCGAGTTCCAACCCGGCGGTGGCCGCCGTGATGGGCGGGATGAACCCCCAACACCTGATCGTCTCGGGCCTGGGCGCGATGTACGCCGACAGCAACGGCAACCCCTGGAGCGGCTCCTACGTGACCGCCGGCGGCAACGTCGCCGCCGACATGTACACCGACGCCATCTACGAGATGCAGGGTCGCCTACAGACCTCGCGCGTCTACGAGATGACCGACGACCCCGGCATCCGCGACACGCTCTCCTTCATGCTCGCGCGCGACCTGCTGCACCAGCAGCAGTTCCTCGCCGCCGTCGAGGAGTTGGGCGGACCCACGGCGGTGCTGCCGATCCCGGCGCAGCTGACGGCGGACAAGCTCGGCGACAAAGCGCAGTACGCCTACGCGTTCATGTCGTACGCGCAGGACCCCGCCGACACGACGGCGGGGCAGGGCCGCTGGGCCAACGGCCCCTCGCTCGACGGCAAGGGCCAGTACTCCTACATCGCCGAGCCCTTCGCCCTGGGCATGGAGGCCAACCTGCCCCCCGCCCCCGCCAAGATCTTCGGCGGCCTGCCCGGCGACCCCGTCGGCCAGATCCAGATGCCCCGCCAAGCCGCCGACGGCTCCGGCGCCTCCGCGTCAGCAGCCAAAGGCGCCAGTGTCAAGCAGCCGGTAGCGAGCGCCTCCGGTACGCCGGCGCCGAGCGCTACGTCGATGGCGAGTGGCGCCAGCGACGCCGCCGCGACGGCGCCGAAAGGGCAAATGGATAAGACGTCCGCCGGAGATCCGTACGTGGAAGTGCGCGAGTCTCCCCTGATCGTCGACGAGACCCGCGACGGCGGCTCCCGCTCGTAGCTTCCCTATGGATGAGTGAGGGGTACGGGGATTGCCGGCCGCGGCCGGCAATCCCCGTACCCCTCACTCATCCATAGCCCGTGTCATGGACGGCTAGTCGCGCAAGCGATCCTCAAGCGCGGGCGCGAGTAGCGCCGGGTCCGCGCGCTCCACGACGACCGTGTCGGCCCCGAGGAAGCGCGCGAGGCCGCGCAGGGCGCCAGCCACGCCGTCGAGCAGGCTGTCGTCGACCGCGACGCCCGGCTCTAGATAGAGCGCGCGCACGATCAGGCGGCGCGCCGCACGGTCCATCTTGGGATCCAGGCGGCCGACCAGGCGGCCCTGGTGCAGGATAGCCAGGCAGTAGTAGCCGTAGCGGCGCTTGGGCGGCGGCACATAAGCCTCGAAACAGACCTCGTAGCCGAACAGCGCCCGCGCCCGCGCGCGGTCCCAGATCAGGCTGTCGAACGGCGAGAGCAAGGTCGTGCGCCGCGGCGTGACACCCGACCGCAGCCGCTCCAGGTCAGGCAGCGCCGCGCGCGCCACAAAAGCGGGCTCATGCAGGCCCTCGACCGCGGCCTGCACGACCTCGCCCTCTTCGCGCCGCCTGTTAAGCAACGCCAGCGCCGCCACGCGCTTGCTCGGCGCCCCTTCGGTCAGGGGAGACAAGCGGAAGTAGTCCCACAGCCATGAGGGCGTGACGACGTTGAGCGCGCGCAGCGTGCGGCGGATGAAGTAGCGCAGCGCCTCATCGGGCGACGGCAGGTCGTCGTCTGGCGGAATGTCGTCACCGAAGGCCTCGGCCAGCACGCGCTCACGCAGGTCATACACCTTCTGCCCGGTGCGCCGGCTGTGTACCATCAGGTCGCCCATCGTCCACAGGATCTCCAGCGCGCGGCGGCTGTCCTTGGGGCCAAACCAGTCCCACGGCCCCGTGCGCTCCCGGTCGGGCGCCCGCTCGAAGTCGGCCGAGCCGAGCGGGCCGCGCGCCCTGATCGCCTCCAGCGTCTCACGCAAGACCGTGGGGTTCTCGTGCAGCCAGGCGCGATTGCCGGACCACATGTGCTCGTGGTGGCGCAGCATCTTGGGCCGATAGTAGCGGTAGTCGGACATGGGCACGATCGAGGCGGCGTGGCTCCAGTACTCGCACGTCTCGCGCCGGGGGTAGAGCAGTTCGTCGAGCGCGTCGCGCCGATAGGGACCGAGGCGGCTCCACAGCACGAGGTACTGCGTGCGCTCGACCACGCTGATGGTGTCGATCTGCAGCGCGCCCAGCCGCTCTATCGCCGCCAACACCTCGTCCGGCCCCGGCGACGCGATGGGCGGAGGGTCCAGCAGCCCCTGCGCCGCCAGCATCAGCCCACGCGCCTCCTCGATGCTCAACCGCAGCGTCTGATCCCCGCCCATTAAACCTCTGCTTTCCTATTCGTCACTCGTCACTCGTCACTCGTCACTCTCAAGGATCTCGCGGGCGATATAGAGGGGGCGGGCGCGGACTTCGTCGTAGATGCGGCCGAGGTACTCGCCGATGACGCCGAGGAAGATCAGCTGAATGCCGCCGAGGAAGAGCACGACCGAGATCGTCGTGCCCTGCCCGACAATGCCGCCGCTGATGACGCGGATGATCGCCGCGATCACGATGCCCAGGAAGCTGATGCCCGCGATGGCAAAGCCCAGCGTCGTCGCCAGCTGTAGCGGCACATGCGAGAAGCTCGTGATGGCGTCGAGCGAGAGGCGCACCATCTTGGCGAGCGGATAGTTGGTCTCGCCCGCGTGGCGCTCCGCGCGGTCGTATTTCACCGCCTCCTGGCGGAAGCCCACCCACGCCGACATGCCGCGCATGAAGCGGTGGTGCTCCTTCATGGTCACGAGCGTGTCCACGACCTTGCGGTCGAGCAGCCGGAAATCGCCGGTGTCGCGCGGGATATCGACCGAGGTCAGCCGCCCGATCAGCCGGTAGAACGCCGCCGCCGTGAGCAGCTTGAAGCGCGTTTCGCCCGCCCGCGTGCGCCGCTGCGCATAGACCACCTCGGCCCCCGCCCGCCAGCGGGCGACGAGTTCGGGGATCACCTCGGGCGGGTCCTGCAGATCCGAGTCGAGGATGACCACAGCGGCGCCGCGCGCCTGGTCGAGTCCGGCCGAGATGGCGATCTGGTGCCCAAAGTTGCGCGAGAAGTCGACCACCACCACGCGCGGGTCGCGCTCATGCAGGTCGCGCAGCAGGCGATAGGAGTTGTCGCGCGAGCCGTCATTGACCAGCACGAGTTCGTAGGGCTCACCGAGCCCCTCCATGACCGCGGTGAGGCGCTCGTAGAAGATGGGTAGGTTGCCCTCCTCGTTGTGTACCGGCGCCACCACCGAGTACACCGGCCGCGCCCGCGCCACACGCGACCCCACGGGCGCCGCCGTATCGACCCGTTGTACAACCATTACCTCGCTCCCCTTGATTGACAGGCGCGCCGCTCGAAGCGGCCATTGACTATCCTCCATACTCCCCGTACCATACTCCCCTTAATAGTACAACCGTCGTGGGCTAATCGCAGTGGCATAAATGGGTCAGAGGGCCACGGGCCACGGGTTACCGGGCGTACCTACATCTCGCCACGCGCCACTCGTCGCGCCACGAACAGCGCCGTGGCGGCGGCAAGTGATCCGTTGAGCCAGGGCGCGGGATATGGGTTGTAGCCGAACGGGTGAATCCACTTGTTGGCCAATAAGCCGATGATCGAGAGCGTGACGAGCAACCCGAGGGCGTCGCGCGCGCGATCGCGCGCCGCCAGCACGGCCAGGAACGGCAGCGGCCATAACAGGTACTGCTCGTAGACGACCTTGGAAAGCAGCAAAAACAGGGTGAAGACCACGGCGGCGTAGACGTAGGGGTCGGGTAGCGCCCTCACCCCCCTGTCCCCCCTCTCCCTAGCTGAGGGAGAGAGGAGCAGGGGTGTTCTCCCTCTCCCCCTGAGGGAGAGGGTCGGGGTGAGGGGTAAAATGATCGCCAACGCGAAGAGGGCCAGCAGGCCATAGCTGACGACCGTGGCCGCGCGCTCACTCATCCCCAGGTTCAACAGGATGACCTGCCACGAGAACTGGCGCGGCCCCTTCGTCGAGTCGTAGACGAACACGATGTACAGGAAGCGGCGCGCGTCGTGCAGGAGATACGGCAGCGAGATGACCAGGGGTGTCAGGACCGCCGCCAGGGCGAGGTGGCCGCCGCGACGACGCCCCAGGCGCGCGATCAAGTAGGGCAGCAGGAAGATTGGGAACGTCTTGAGCGCGACGGCGAGACTGAACGGGAGCGCCAGGCGGCCGCTTCGTCCGCCGGTTCGCGGCGAGAGCCGGTTCCACGCGAACAGCAGCAAGGCCAGGGGCAGGCTGTCGAAGCGGCCGTAGAAGGCCCCGTTATAGAGCACGAGCGGATTGAGAAAATACAGCGCCATGCCGGCGGCGCGCGCGCGCTCGTCGCGTCCAGCCCGGCGCAGCGCCGACACCAGCCCCAGCGCCACACCCACGTCGCCAGCCACCACCGGCAGCTTGCCGAGCGCGACGTAGGATAGCCCCGCGTGCAGCGCCAGCCACTTCAGCGGCAGCAGCAGGTAGAGGTAGAGCGGGAAATAAGCGTAGGGACCATAGCGCTTGGGGTCAAGGGGAGGGTGGGCGTAGACATCTTGCCCATGGAGTGTCGCCGCCGCCGTGAGATCCCATATATGAAAATCGGGACCGACGGCGCCGGGCAGGAGAACGACGCGTAGCGCCAAGCCGAGCGCGAACACCAGCGCGACACGCGGGTAGGCGCGCCCCAGCGCCCCGACGCGTTTCAACACCCCATCCCGGTTCTCACCGCTTCGAGGCGCTCACCATTCGTACTCGCCTTCATCGTTGACGGGGCCACGCATGGTCGCTTGGTCGAGGGACTGGTCGCCGGCGCGCTGGAACCGCGCCAGCAACGCATTGATCGCCTCATCGTTCCCACCCTTACCCAGGTTCTCCTTGAGTAGGTCGGTGAGCGTGCTGATCTCTTCCATCGTGAACTCGCAGCGCACGGGCCGTGACTCGTCCATCGTGGGCTCCTTCTCTTGGCAGGGGGGCGTGGCGCGGCAAGAGCCGGCCCGCGGATATATTCCCGCGCCGCGCGGGACATCCTATCGGATATGATACCGCAGTCGATGGTCGATGGTCGATGGTCGATGGTCGATGGTCGATGGTCGATGGTCGATAGGTGGCCGACACACCGAACGCGCATACGGCGAATGACTGTTTGCCCGACGGCGAGCGGCATGCTTCACCATCGACCATCGACCATCGACCATCGACCGACTATGGCACAATACAAACAACGCCACATTGTCGGTATACTAGTTGCACAAGCGTCTACTACTTATGCACAAGAGTTGCGCCGAAGCAGGACGCGCTCGGCGTCGTAAGCTACACGTATGGACATATCTAAGAAGGCCGGTACGAGGGGCTAGCGAAAGGGTAAGCGATGACGACATATAGTAAGGCCGAAACGACGGGACGGACGCGCGCGGACGACGACAAGGCGGAGAAGTGGCCGGCGGCAGGGATCGAGGAGCTCGAAAGTTCCATCCCAACCGACGATGCCGTGCGCACCTATCTGCGCGAGATCGGGCGCGTTCCCCTGCTCAACGAGGAGCAGGAGCGCGCGCTCGGCGACAGTCTACACCAGGGGAACAAGGAAACGATGCGCGCCCTGCGGTCCTTGCACGCGCGTACCCGCTCGCTCTTGTTGCGCCAGGAGCCGGCCCTCGTCGATGAGACCGCCGCGGCTTGGGCGCCCCTCCTTGGCGTCACCCCCACGGAGTTGGCCGCCTGCTTCCGTACCCTGCTGGAGCAGCGCGGGCGCGACGACACCGCGCTCGCCGCGACGGCCGCGCCGATCGACCTCTCCCTGCGTGAGCGCGACAACTGGCGCGGCGGCATGGAAAGCCTCATCCGCGCCGTGCTCCTACACGGCGACGCGCGTGTCATCGGCGGGCTCGCCGCGCTCATGGCCGTCGGCGGCCTCGCGGGCTCCGTCGATGGCGCCATCACGGCGCTGCGCGCGAGCGTCACTTTCGCGGAGCGCGCGCTCGGCGCGGGCGATGAAGGTGAGACCGAGCTCGTCTACCTCCCACACATCGACGGCCAACCCTATCAGGAGCACCCCGCCGCCCAGCTGGCCACGCGCCTGCTCGGCCTCGGGCACAGCGAGGCCGACCACGCCTTCGAGCGCGCGCAGGCCGGCCAGGGGGACATCGCCGCGGTCGTCGCCGCCGCGGTCGGTGTCTCCGACGCGGAGGCGCGCGAGGCGTTGGAGGGCTGGACCGTCGACCAGCGCCTGGTGCAGCAAGCCGCGCGTGCGCGCGCGCGGCTCACCGAGTCGAACCTGCGCCTGGTCGTGTCGGTCGCCAAGAAGTACGCGGGGCGGGGGCTGCCCTTGCTCGATCTGGTGCAGGAGGGCAACTTCGGGCTGATGCGCGCGACCGAACTGTTCGACCCCTCGCTGGGCTATCGCTTCTCCACCTACGCCATCTGGTGGATCCGCCAGTCTGTCCTGCGCGGCATCTCCACGCAGGCGCGCGCGGTGCGGCTGCCGGTGCATGTGCAGCAGCGCCTCAGCCTCGTCGCGCGCACGCGCCGCGAACTCACAACCGAGTTCGGGCGCGAACCCACGCAGGCCGAGTTGGCGCGGCGCATCGGCATCAGCGCGGAGCGCCTCTCCGCCGACATGCTGGCCGGGCAGGACGTCACGTCGCTGGAAACGCCGGTGGGCGACGACGAGGACTCCTCGACCCTGTCGGAGTTCGTCGAGGACGAGTCGGCCGGCGACATCGGCGAGGCCGTCGCGCGCGGCATGTTGCGCGGCGACCTGGAGCGGGCGTTGTCCAGCCTATCCGAGCGTGAGCAGGAGGTGGTGCGGCTGCGCTATGGGATGGTGCCGGACGGCCGGGCGCGCTCGCTCGACGAGATCGGCGCGCGCTTCAGCATCAGCCGCGAGCGCGCCCGCCAGATCGAGGCCCGCGCCATGCAGAAGCTGCGCCGCCCCGCCCAGTCCCGTCAGCTGCGCGCCTACGCCACATGACCTCATGGTCAATGTGCCCGGGACGGTGATGAACCCATCGAGTTCTACGGCGACGATCGCGGGCGGACGGTGATCAAGGGCGTCGTGGTCCCCTCCGCGTCTACGCGCTGGCTCTTCGCGTGGCTGTCGCGCGGGCGATACGTTTGCCGGCTTCAGATCCCATAGGCGACGCGCGCCCAGGCCGGCGGATAGTCTCCGTCCATGATTCGGACGTGCCTGACGCCCAACGGCCCTTCGGTCCCTCCTTCGTTGAAGCTCAAGCCAATCTCGGTTGCGCGCCCCTCGGGCGATACTCCCGCGATGTAGAGATACTTGCTTCCGGCAAGGAACGTGAAATGGTCCGGCCAGTGATCGTGGCGTGAGTCGAAGAAGCGCGTCGCTGTTTTTCCCAGGACTCTTGCATGAGCGCTTCCAGCCGCGCGGGGTCGGCATCAAGTTCGCGGCGCCACGCGATCATCCGGTCGAGATCAGCGGCAACGTCGGCCCGCACCTGCTCAATGGGCAGGCCGCGCTTCGCCGCGATACTGCGTAGCGACTGCTCGTTCACCTGATGGGCCCATTCGGCTGTCAGTGCTCGCATCTCAGCCTGCTCATCAGCGCTGAGGGGGCGACGATCCTGAAGGTCAAAGAGTTCCGAGAGCCGGTCGTCGCCCTGTTCAAGCTCCATCATGTCACCCTCCTTATCGCCCAACCCGTCCGCGTCCGGCTCGACCTCTTTGTCCGCGACGGCGGTTTCCACCGCGAAAATCTCGCTCAAACCGACACCAAGGACTTCGGCGGAGGCTGCCGCGAGTTCTAGGTCGGGCCGGCGCACGCGCTCGGCCCGCGCCAGCCGGTCGAGCGTCCGCACGGCGACCATGAGCCCGAAGCGCGCGGCAAGCCGCTGTTGCAGGTCGCGCACGGTCACGTTCTTATCGCGCAGCAGGTCGCCCAGCCGCGAATAGACCATGACGCTCATCGTTCGTCTCCACACTATGCCCCCGATGTCGGGAGTCGTGCTTACAGTATAGCGAGAGTGGGGGGGGGCTGGACGTTCGTGGGGCGCACCCGCCTTTGCCCTATAGCCCTATTTTGTTATTGCACGGGCAATGTGCTATAATTGGGTATATCCCCTCAGTTGCTTCGGTGGCTGAGCGCGGGGCCACCTCCGGGTGGCCCTAGCTTTTTATCGGCGCCCTTGAGTATGATCTCTTGAAGACCAATGTCTACGTCGATGGCTTCAACCTCTATTATGGGTGCGTAAAGGGAACGCCCTACCACTGGCTTGATCTTGCCGCACTATGCCGAGTGGCGCTTCCGTCTAACACGATACATCGCATCCGCTATTTCACTGCTCGCGTGCAGGATCGACCCGACGACCCAGGGCAAGCCCAGCGCCAACAGATTTATATTCGAGCCCTGGAAACGATCCCCAACCTCTCCGTCCACTATGGGCATTACCTCTCGCACACCATGCGTATGCCACTCGCAACCCCTCCGGTAACCGGACCACGCACCGTCGAAGTGATAAAGACTGAGGAGAAGGGCTCCGATGTCAATATCGCGACACACCTCCTCGTCGATGGTTTCGAGCATGACTACGATGTCGCGGTCATTATCTCCAACGACTCCGACCTCCTTCTGCCAATTGAGGTAGTGCGCAAGAAGCTCAAGCTGCGCGTCGGGATCTTGAACCCGCAGAAGAATCCTAGCTGGGCGCTGAAGCGCGCGTCGACCTTCTATAATCCCATCGGAACCGCGATGTTGCGGGTCAGCCAATTCCCCTCAACACTCACGGATATTCATGGAACGATTACCAAGCCCGCCGCGTGGTGAGCGGCGAGAAGGCGTCGTAAGAGGTTTGCGCGGAGTTACACTTTACAGAGTTTTTCTTGAAACGTGATCCCTGCGAGTGCATAATTACATGTAAAGCATCAACAAAGAAGTAGAGGAGCGCGTTGAAAGGGCAAAAAGATGAGCCGACACGTTTGCCGCTCGAAGTCATGATGGGTCACCGCACACCCGATGGCATGTTCGTTGACGAGTTTGTCGTCGTCAAGCCGGGTGACGAGGCGTATGAGCATGCCTCCGCGTATGCCGCGCAATGCTATCGAGAGGAAGGTGAGCCGATGCCCTACGCGGACGTGGCGGGGCCATCAGTATCTCCCGCGCAACCCACGTCGTCTGACGGACACATCACCCCGCGCTAGCGCGCTATCGTTTGCCTTTCATACACACGGCAGCCCGCCTATCTCCCGTATGAGAGATAGACGGGCTGCCTCTATGTATCGCTGTAGGGAACACGCAGCCTCGGCTTGCCGATCTACAGCGCCCCGAAACACGATGGCCGATGGGAGGCCGCAATCTCCTTTATGCTCGCATGGTAGTACATATCGGCTACGTCGCTATAATAATCGTGTACAATGGGACGGATGTACCAGAGCAAGGGGGAGGGTGTCGTGGGCGGAGGGCAGCGGTACGAGGGGCGCCTGGAGCTGACCTGGACCAACAAACATGAGCGCTTGCTCGCGCGCGACGACGGCCGCTACGCCTGGGTCCCGCCCGCCGACTACCGCGTCGCTGAGGTTCGCCTCCTGCGCGACGCGGGCTGCGTCGGCGCCGTGGCCGCGCCAGACGCGCGGGCGCGCGACAACCTGCTGATCCGCGGCGACGCCCTGAACGCCCTGCACAGCCTCGCCGAGTTGCCCGAGTTCGCGCGCGAATACCTGGGCAAGGTCAAGCTCGCCTACCTCGACCCGCCCTTCAACACCCAGCAGTCTTTCCTGCACTACGACGACGCCCTCGAACACTCCGTCTGGCTGACCATGATGCGCGACCGCCTGCTGCAGGTCAAGGCGCTGCTCTCCGACGATGGCTCGGTGTGGGTCCACTGCGATGACAGCGAGATGGCCTACCTCAAGGTGGCGATGGATGAGATATTTGGCCGGGAGCATTTTATTGGCACGGTGCTCTGGGTGCGGCGCAACGATCCGCGTAACACGGCGCGTCACATATCAACGGACCATGATTACCTACTTATCTACGCAAAGGACGTAGCTTACTGTCAGTTCAACCAGCTGCCCCGAACCGAGGCTATGACTTCAGCCTATAGCAATCCTGACAATGATCCACGCGGCCCATGGCGGCGAGGAGACCTTGCTGCGCGCAACTATTACAGCTTGGGCCTTTATCCAGTTACTACCCCCAGCGGTCGGGTGATCGAAGGACCGCCCTCTGGTAGCTATTGGCGGGTATCGGCAAAAAAACTCGTTGAACTCGACGCGGATGGCCGTATCTATTGGGGACCTGATGGTGGCTCACGTCCCTATCTCAAGCGTTTCATATCGGAAGTTTCAGCAGGACGTGTACCAAGTTCAATCTGGCCTCCAGAGGAAGTTGGATTCGTTCGCAATGGGAAAGAGGAGGTGCGGCGTATAGTAGAGGGCCGAGAGCCTTTTGCTACGCCGAAACCGGAGAAGTTGCTACAACGGATCATTGGGATTAGTACTAACCCCGGTGAGATTGTCTTGGATTGTTTTCTCGGTTCCGGCACAACAGCAGCCGTCGCGCATAAGATGGGCCGTCGATGGGTCGGGGTCGAGCGCGGCGACGACACGGTGCGGACGTTTGCGGTACCGCGTCTCACCGCGATTGTTGCGGGCAAAGACAAAGGGGGTATCACGGAAGCCGTTGACTGGCAAGGGGGCGGCGGCTTCCGCGTGCTGGACGTAGCGCCCTCTATGTTCGAGGAGGATGGCGGCGTGGTGTTCCTGGCCGATTGGGCCGTCAACGGCAAGCTCGCCGAGGCCACCGCCGCGCAGTTGGGTTATGTCTACGGGTTGGAGCCGCCGTTCTGCGGGCGCAAGGGCCGCACGCGCCTCGCCGTCATCGATGGGCTCGTCAACGAGGATGTCGTCCGGCTGCTGCTGTCGGCGAGCGCGGACACGGAGACGCTCGTGGTCTGCGGCACCGCCGTGGATGACGCCGCGCGGGCGCCGCTGCGCACGCTCCGGCCCGGCTCGACGCTCCGCAAGATCCCCACGTCGATCCTGGGCGAGTACCGCGCCGAGCGGCGCTGGTACGTGGCGGACGCGACTGGCGTGGCGCCCGCGACGGAGATCGGGGCGGACGCGGCGGCAAGGGTGGTACATTATGTGTCGTAGACACTGGGGCAGCCACCGGGACACGGCGCGGGTTGCTAATGGTCCAGCTGACCCTGTCTACAGTCAGGCCATGTGGCTGCATCGACGCATCCGCCACCGGTGGTGTGCCGGCTGGAAGCCGGCGGTCCCAGTGGGTGCGACGGACGTGGAGAGGGCGGTCGTCGTATGAGCGGCGTGCAACTGGACGGCGAGGCCATACAGGACATCGCGGCGCGGCTTGACCTGCGTGAGCCCAACCGCGAGGCGCTCGAATCTATCGTCATCGAGCTGTCGCAGCACTACGATGTCGCGGGCAAAGACCGTCCGATGGAGGCCGTGGTGGACGTGGCGACGGGCGTCGGCAAGACCTACATCATGGCGGCCGCCATCGACTACCTCGCCACCGTGCGCGGCGGGCGTAACTTCGCCGTGGTGACGCCCGGCCGCACCATCTTGCGCAAGACGGAGGACAACTTCACGCCTGGCCACCCCAAGAGCCTGCTCGACGCCATGAGCGTCCGCCCCGTCGTCATCACGTCGGACAACTTCGCCTCGCCCCTCGTGCGGGCGGCCATGGACGACCCGGCGCAGGTGAAGCTCTACATCTTCACCGTGCAGGCCCTGACCAAGCCGCAGACGACCGACGTGGGCCGTAAGACGCACAAGTTCCAGGAGGGCCTGGGCAAAGCGTTCTACGAGCACCTGCTCTCGCTGGACGACCTCGTCGTGTTCGCCGACGAGCACCACACCTACTACAGCGACGCCTTCTCCAAGGCCATCCGCGACCTGCGGCCGCAGGCGCTGCTCGGGCTCACGGCCACGCCGCACAAGCGGACGCCGCCGGACCAGATCATCTACCGCTACCCCCTCGCCGCGGCCATCGCCACCCGCCTCGTCAAGACGCCGGTGATCGTGGGGCGGCAGGACGACCGCACGGACACGGCCACCAAGCTGCACGACGGCGCGCGCCTGCTCGACGTCAAGCGCGCCGCGATGGAGCGCTACTGCGCCGCCCACGGCGCGCGGCCCGTCAACCCGGTCATGCTCGTGGTCGCGCCGAGCATCGAGGAGGCCACGAATTGCCTCCAAATCATTGAGGACCCGTCGTTCGCCGGGGGCGCCTACGCCGGCCATGTGCTCGACATCACCTCGGACTCGCCCGACAGCGCCCTGGAGAAGCTGGACCACGTCGAGGACCCCGACAGCCCCGTGCGCGTCATCGTTTCAGTGGGCATGCTCAAGGAGGGCTGGGACGTCAAGAACGTCTACGTCATCGCCTCGCTGCGCGCCTCCATCTCGGACATCCTAACCGAGCAGACGCTGGGGCGCGGCCTGCGGCTGCCCTTCCGGGAGGGGTACACCGGCGTCGAGATCCTGGACACCCTCGAAGTGCTGGCGCACGAGCGCTACGAGGAGCTACTCAAGAAGTCCCATGTGCTCAACGAAGCGTTCATCGACCAGCGCACGCGCGCCGTCCTGCGCACCAACGCCATGGGCGACCAAGTGGCGACGATCGAAACGACGTCCGGCGCCGCGCCGAGCGTGGGCCTGGACGGCGGCGCGACCGATAGGCGCGCGGTGGAGACAGCGGAGCCGTACGATGCGAGCGGCGGGTTCGCCCTTGTCTCCCCGCCGGGACGCCCGGCGATGACGAGCACGGAGACGCGCATCAGGGACACCGAGGCCGAACTGCGGCTGGAGACCACGCTCGCGCCCGCGGACGACCTGCCGCCGCTGCGCATCCCTCGCCTGGTGATGCGCAACGTGCAGGCGTCATTCTCGCTGGCCGACATCACCGACCTCGACCCGTTCCGGCACTTGGGCGAACGCATCGCGTCCGACCCCGCCGGACAGCTGCGGCGCACGACGGTCGGCGCGCGCGTCGTCACCGGCGCGGACGGGACGCGGCGGACCGAGCTGGTGACCGCGACCGGGGTGGACGAGGTGTACTCACCGCCGCTGGGCCTGCGCATGGACGACGCCGTCGACGAACTGCGGCAGCGGCTGCTGACGACCCCGGTCGTGCCCGCGCGGCGCAACGAGCGTGTCGCCGCCGAGCCCATCATCCAGGCGTTCCTCAAAGGGCTGGGCGACAAGCGGGACGACGTGCTGAACGCCTATATGGACCGGGCGGCGACGGAGTTGGCGCGGCTGGTCACGACGGAGCAGCGCCAGTTCATGTCCAAGCCGAGCTACGAGGATGTGGTCGAGACGAGCCTTTTCGCGCCCACGCGCACGGCCCGGCCCGTATCGAGCGCCGACCGCCACGGCGCGTTCAGCAAATCGACCGGCTACGTGGGTTGGCGGCGCTCCATGTACGGCCAGGTGTGGTTCGACTCCAGCACCGAGCGCAACGCCGCCAATATCCTGGACGACGCGGCGCAGGTCCACTACTGGGTGCGCCTGCGGATCGGCGATCTGCCGATCCTCTGGAACGGCGCGGGCAACTGGTACCACCCCGACTTCATCGCCGTCGAGACCGACGGGACGCACTGGGTCGTCGAAGTCAAAGCCGACAACGAGCTGGAGAGCGAGGACGTGCGGTCCAAGCGCCAGGCGGCCAAGCGCTGGGCCAACCACGTCAGCGCCGACCCGAGCCTGGGCGCCAGGTGGCGCTATCTGCTCGTCTCGGAGTCGCAGATACAGACGGCGAAGGGGTCGTGGGCCGCGCTCAAAGCGCACGAGTAGGTCGCCTACCCCACACCATCCCCGCGCGCTGTTTTCCCCAGGACTCCTGCACGAGCGCTTCCAGTTGTAATATGGACATACAAACGATGATAGCGGGATACAACGTGCCGGCGCGGGCCGGAGAGGCGGTGCTCGAGGCTAAGGGTTCGCGCTTCTACGCGCGCGCCGTCCCTGCCGAGAGCGAGCAGGACGTCCAGGCCCTGCTGGCGGCGGCGCGCGCGGCGCATCCCGAGGCCACCCACCACGCCTACGCCTACCGGCTGGGTCCGGCCGGCGAGGCCGCGCGCTTCAGCGACGACAGCGAGCCGGGCGGCACGGCGGGACGCCCGATCATGGAGTATCTGCTGCGCGCGGAGTTGGTCAACATCGCCGTGGTGGTGTCGCGCCACTTCGGCGGCACGCTGCTCGGCGCGGGCGGCCTCGTGCGCGCCTACGGTGGGGCGGCGACGGAGGCGGTGCGCGCGGCGGGCGCCACCAGACTGCGTCCCCACACGCGCCTGCGCGTCACCATCGACTACGGGCTGCTCGGCGCGCTCGAACAAGAGGTTCGCCGCCTGGGGCTGCGGCCGCCGGAGATGGAGTATGGCGAACGCGTGACGCTGACGGCGCTCGTCCCCGCGGACGACGTCGCGCCCTTCCAGGCCCGCGTGCGCGACTTGTCGTCCGGCCAGGCCGAGGCCCAAGAAGAGGGCACGGTATTCGCCGAGTGACACCATCGGGTTCGGCTACTCTTACTCTTCAATGTCCGGATTAGCCGCGATAATAGCGTCCGCCACCTCCCACACACGGGGGAGGATCTCCTTAACCGTTCGGCCTTGTAGGTGACCATGTGCCGGATCAGCCCCGATGGCATCTGGTGGATACGTTGGTTGCCCGTGTGGCCCACATCGACGCGTTTCCTGATGTCGCGTATGTCGCCGATGGCGACGGTCTGCACCCCGTTTTCGCGCAGGGTGGAGACAAGCTTGCCGGTGATCTTGTGCGCGATGTCCTTGACCTGGTGATCCCACGCCCGCTGTTGCCGCTTCTTCGACAAACGCTATCATAAGGATACCCTAACCCCCATGGCTGAAGCCAGGGGCCTGCGGCTAATAAAGGTCAATCGCGATCACCTAACCCCAGGCTTTTCTTTGAACCTATGACGCGCCGGTGATGGCCTGCCACTCCACCGCGAGCATGGCGTACATGTACTCGCCGCACCATTCGCCTTTGACGAATTCGTTCTCCCGGAAGTGCGCCTCGCGTCGCATGCCCAGGCGCTCCATCAACCGCGCCGACGGGTCGTTGCGGGCGTCGCAGCGCCCGATGATGCGGCGCAGGCCCAGCTCCGCGAACCCCAGCCGGAGCATTTCGACGGCCGCTTCGCGGGCATACCCCCGCCCGTGGTGGTCGGGGTGCAGCACGAACCCGATTTCACCCTGCTGGTGCTCCGCACTACGCCAGGCCAGGTTGACATCACCGATCAGGGCGCCGGAGTCGCGTCGTTCGAGCGCCAGCACCAGCGTGTCACCTTGGGCTTCGAGCGCCGTCAGTCGCGCCCGCCCCGTGAGCGCCGCGCGGACTTCATCACGGGAACGGGGTTCCCAGTACAGATAGCGGGCCACATCCGGGCGGGATTGAATGGCGTACAGCGCGTCGAGGTCATCCAACGTGAACGGGCGCAGCCGCAGGCGCGGGGTGTCGATGGGGTACGTGGGCCGTAGCATCGGTCAACCTTTTCCTCTCCGCAATTGCCAATTCCTCTCCGCAATTGCCAAACACAACTGTAGGCGACGTGAGCGCTCTCATACCAACTCGCTATCAGCCGCGCAACTTGAGCATGAAGCGCGACACCCTGAGTGTACGAGTGTACGCCGCGAGAACAAAAGGCGCGCGGCATCGCCCAGGCCGCAGGGCTATCTCAGCCATGGGCGTCATCTCGATGTGTAGGGGCGTATGGCATACGCCCGGCGTTCGCGGGCGAACGGCATGCCAGCCTCGAACAACGCGGACGCCACGGCCGGGCGCATGCCATACGTCCCTACAACCGCGCTGTCCCTATTGACGCGAGAATGACATGGCGTTGCTCCAGCCGCCAGCCAATTGAATAACTGGGACAATTGTGCTATCTTGGCCGGAGATGGCGTATGACGATGAAAGGGCCTTGTCCATGGAGAAAACGGTCTACTATCCCGGCCCCACATGGAGGACACAGACTCACCCTCACGATGCCGGCTGGTCAGCGGAACAACTACAACAGGCGGAGCGGTATGCGCACAGCATCGGTTCCGTTGCCGTCATGGTGATCTCGCGGGGAGCGGTTATCGCCGCATGGGGAGAGACTGCGCACCCTTTCAATGTACGGTCGATCCGCAAGAGCATGTTGAGCGCACTGTATGGCATTCATATGGACGCCGGTCACATCCGCCTGTCGCAGACACTGGATGAGCTCGGGATCGACGATCAGGACCCCACGTTGATGGCGAACGAAAAGCGGGCAACCGTGGCCGACCTGCTGACGTCACGCTCCGGTGTCTATCACCCGTCCAACTGCCAAAGTCAAGCCGAGCGCGACCGCTTGCCGCCACGCGGGAGCCATGCGCCAGGGACATTCTGGCACTACAACAATTGGGATTTCAACGCCCTGGACACCATCTTCGAGCAATGCGCCCACGCACGTATCTTCGATGAGTTCGAGCGACGGATCGCACAGCCCCTCCAGATGGAAGACTTCGACGCTCGGTTGGGACTGATATCCGGCGCCCCTCACTCGATCCATCCCGCTCACCAGTTCCGCATATCAGCGCGCGATCTGGCCCGATTCGGTGTCCTCTATCTCAATCACGGTCGCTGGGGCACGCGCCAGATCGTGCCTCAGCAATGGGTAACCGATAGCACGCGGGCGCGGGCGCGCACCCCGGACGGCGCGGGATACGGCTACATGTGGTGGGTGGCCGTCGAAGGCGACAGCCCATTATCCCCTCAAGTAACGCTCCCCGATGGAGCCTTCGCGGCGCTTGGAGTCGGGGGGCAATTATTGCTGGTCATCCCATCGCGCGATATGGTTGTGGCCCATCTGACGAATCCGGATGAGCCAGGATACCGCGCGGTTTCACCGCATCCGGATCAGATCGCGCGATTGCTCAACCTTATTTTGGCCGCGCAAGGAACAATTTGACACTCCCACGGCTAAAGCCTGTGGGATTCTCTCGTCGTCCTCGTGCTGGGCACAGGATCGCTTTTCTTCGGGGTCGCCTTCCGCGCCTGGCTGCCCGACGTGACCGGTGACGATCGGCTGGGCCAGGCCAACGCGGCGCTCGAAGCCTCCGACGCGGCCAGCGTCCTCGTAGGGACGCCCCTGGGCGGCGCGCTCATCGCGGCGATTGGCCCGGTGTTGGCGCTCGGCGCGGACGCCCTCTCCTATGTGGCCTCGGCGCTCACGCTGGCGCGTATCCCCTCAGCCGGTCGTCCCATGCAGCAGCCAACGGGCGGGAGGGTAGGGCGAAAAGGGCGGCTACGCGCTGTGTGGGTCGAAGCCATCGCGGGGGTGCGTGCGATCCTGGACACGCCGGCGCAGCGCCTGCTGAAAGGAGCCGGGACGGCGCTGTACCTGGACGCGGGGGCCATCGAGGTCTTGCTAGCCACGCTGACGCAGCTTCGGCTGCATCTACCCGCCTGGCAAGCCGGACTCGTGTTTGGGGCCGTCGGCGTGGGCGGGCTGCTCAGTAGCGCCGCGGCGCCTCGTATCTATAAGTGGGGCTGGCGCCGCGGCCTGGCGGGCGCCCTGGGCGTCGCCGCGCTGGGGAGCACGGGACTGGCGTGGGCCAGCGTCCTCGCCCCCCAGCGCGGCTTCATCGTCGCCCTCGCGTCCAACCTGGTGTTGGACGGGGCCGTCGCCCTGGGCTTCGTCCTGAGCGGGACGGCCAGCACGCTCGTCACGCCGCGCGATCTGCGGGGACGCGTCAGCGCGGCGGGCGCGATCTACGAGGCGCTGGCGCGCGGCGGCGCGGCGGTCGGGTTCGGCGCCCTGGCCGTGACCGGTGGCCCGCTCCCGGCCTTCGCGGTGTTGGCCGGCTGCTGCGCATTGGCCGCGCTCGTGACCGCGCTCGCGCGCGTGGACACGACGCCAGGGTAAAACGTGGCTCAATTTTTGCCGAATATCGTTGAGGTATAACCATGCCCGTTGATCCCCACGGGCCGTGGTTGGCGGGGGTCTGGGGGGAGCCATCTCCCCAGGTTCCCCCTTGGGGGCGGAGGGGGAGAAAAGATTTCTCGACATATCCGGCGTATATCTGGCATGATGCATGTATCAACCATAACCATTCCAACACAGGGTTAGGAGAACTAAAGACATGACAGGGCTGGATCAAGCTCAACGCGATGACCTGCGCCGCCGGCTGGAGCAGGACCGCGAGACGCTGCGCGCTGAGATCGACGATATCGCCAACAACGACGTGCAGGCGGGGGTGCAGTACGACCCCGAGCAGTCGGGCTACGGCAACCATGAGGCTGAGGCCGGCACGGAGACCTACGAGCAGGAGCGCAACCTCGCGCTGGAGCGTAACATGGAGCAGCAACTCGCCGATGTCGAGCACGCGCTCGACAAGTTCGCGCAGGGCACCTATGGCGTCTGCGACATCTGCGGTAAGGACATCAACCCGGAGCGCCTCCAGGCCATGCCACAGGCGGCGTTGTGCATCGACGACGCGGCCAAGCAACAGGCGCAACAGGCGCGACTAAGCTGATGGCGGCATACGCTTCTCCGTCTCCGGCGCGCCGGCTGCGCGGCGCGTCCCTGCTGCTCGTGGCCGCGCTCGCGCTCCTGGCCGACCAAGTGAGCAAGCACTGGGTGCAGGACCACTTCCGTTTCTCGGACGAATTCGCCAGCGCACAGATCGTCGTGCCGGACTGGGTGAGCCTGACCTATGTCAAAAACAAGGGCGCGGCGTTCGGCATCCTGCCCAACGAGACGCTGCTGTTCGTGCTCATCGCGCTCGTCGTCGTGGGCGTGATCGTGGCCTACTTCCGCTTCCTGCCCGCCAACCGGCCGTGGCTCAGGCTCAGCCTGGGGCTACAGCTGGGGGGCGCGCTGGGTAACCTCATCGACAGGTTGCGCCAGGGCTACGTCGTTGACTTCGTGTCCATCAAGACGCTGCCGATCTTCAACGTGGCGGACTCCTGCATCGTCGTCGGCGTGCTCATCCTGGCCTACTACCTGCTGGTGGCGCAGGGCGCGGCGCCCGCGCCCAAGGCCACGCCGGCGGCGCGGGAGCAGTCGATAGTCGATAGTCGATAGTCGGAAGTCGATGGTCGTATCCGCGCCGACGCTCCCAGTAGATACGGTGAAAGCGCTTATGTCAACGCAAACTCTTATTGTGCCGCCGGAACTGGCCGGCCAGCGCCTCGACGTGGCGTTGGCGGCGTTGCTGCCCGACACGACGCGCTCGGCGGCCGCGCGGTTAATCGCGGAGGGGCAGATCGACCTAGCCTACGGCACGGCGCGCGCGGCACGGCCGGTCGTCGCGGGCGAGACGCTGACGGCGCATGTCGCGGAGCAGGCGCCGGCCACGCTTGCCCCCTCGTCGGAGCGCCTGTCGATCGTGTACGAGGACCGCGATATCGCGGTAGTCGACAAGCCCGCCGGGTTGACCGTCCATCCCGGCGCGGGCCACGCGGGGGATACGTTGGTCAACCGGCTGCTTGGGTACGATCCCGCGATCGCGCGGGCCGGCGACGCGGCGCGGCCCGGCATCGTGCACCGCCTCGATAAGGATACGTCGGGTCTCATCATCGTCGCGCGCACGCCCGCCGCACACGCCTATCTGACGCGTCAATGGCGCGAGCGGACGGTCGTCAAGCGCTATTGGGCGCTGGTGGAAGGGACACCCAAGGCCGCCGAGGGCGCCATTGAGATGCCGATTGGGCGCGACCCGCGCAACCGCAAGCGCATGGCCCCGGCCCTCGACGGGCGGCCCGCCCGCACGGTCTACCGCGTGGATCGCGCGTATAAGGGTTTTTCGCTCCTCGACGTGCTGATCGAGACCGGCCGTACGCACCAGATCCGCGTGCACCTGGCGGCGATCGGCCACCCCGTGGCGGGCGACCGCCTCTACGGCGCGCGGCGCCCACTGCCCGGCCTCACGCGCCAATTCCTGCACGCCTACCTGCTGGGCCTGCGCCTGCCCTCCGACGACGCCTACCACGAGTTCACCGCGCCGCTGCCGACGGATCTCGCCGCTGTACTGGATACCTTGAACGGGTGAGGGCGACGACGAGACGGGGCTTGTACATAGCAGAGGCCGAATCCCCCGTAGCTGACGACGTAGATCGTTGTGCAGCTCACGGTAGTTCGGCATCGGTTTGATGAACTCTTCGATCTCCCCGTATACAACGATGCTCGTGAGAACGTCCTTGGCGTCAACCAAAGGGTCTATGCGCTCAACCGCTTTTCGTCTACCGAAAAGATAAGCAGCGAGTGGAGTCGTATCGAGTAAGTACGTCGGCATAGCGTCGGCAATTAAAAGTCGTCAGCTTGCAGCGGAGCGCTCGGCGTACTTTCTCGATCTATGTGATCAAAGTAAGCTTGTGCGTTCTCCCAATTTAGATGACTCCATGCGCCAGCAAGCTTGATCGGCTCTTCGTCTGTCGGCTGCGTATCCTCCGTCGTGAAAAGTGTTTCTTCGATCCCTTCCGTCTCAACGGGTATGGCAAACAACATTTGGTCGCTTCGCACAATAAGCTTATTAGTCGATCGTTGCTGAGGTTCCGCAGCCATATTTTGCTTTCACTCCTCATTCACACCCATATTTTTTGTTAGGTTAGATGTGTTTTTCGCTACGTTGGCTGCGCCCATTATAGCATGGCTGCCCTTGCCTAATCGTCACAAGATCCAGTCGCGCCGGACGGCGAACGCGTGCAGCGCGCGCTCCTGTGCGGGGCTGCCCACGGCGCCGGGGCGGTGGGCGCGCAGTTCGCGCAGCGCCTGCTCCGGCGTCGCGCCGCCACGGATGCGGTAGGCCGCGAGCACTGTGCCCGTGCGGCCCTCGCCCACGAGGCAATGCACCGCCACGGCGCGCCCATGGGCGCGCTGCGTGTCGATGAAGAGGAGCGCACGCGACAGTTGCTCCGGCGTGGGCGCCGTGAGGTCCGGCACGGGCAGGTGCAGCGTTTCCAGACCGTGGCGCGCCACGACATCCTCCGCCAGCGGCGTTTCCGTCAGCGAGAGCACGGCGCGAATGCCCTGCCGACGCAGCCAGGCGAGGTCGTTGTCCAACGCGGCGCGTTCCGCCGCCGTTTCCGGCGCGTTCTCCCGGTGCGGCCCTGTCCGGCCCCTGTCCGGCGCGCCCGGCCGCGCACAGCCAGCCAGCGCGTCGTCGACGAGCCAGTAAAAACTGGGTGTCATAGGTGTGTATCTCCATCGCGATCGTATAGCGCCGTAGCTTCGGCACGGGACCCGTGCCTCCTACCAGCACTATAGCGCGCGGAAATCGCATGGGGCATCGGCTGTTCGGGTGGGTTCAGCCCTAGACGACCGGGTAGAAACGTATTAGGGGTTAAACTCCCAATCGAACAAGTCCCGCATAGGGAGTGTAAAGCCCGGGATAACAGGTTCGGCGTCCAGGACATCTTTGAGGGCGAACAAGCGCTGATAGGGTATGCGCATGACAACGATGTTAGAGCGGTCGCTTAAGGACGTAGGTGGCGCCGGCCGCGCCGCTATCGCGCATGATCGTGTCGACGGCGACGAGTTCCCACCCCTCGGCGCCCAGCGTTTGCAGCGCCTGGTGGAGCGGCATCGTGTCGCGCCCGAAGCGCCCTTCGTCCCCGCCGCCCTGGACCCGCCGGACCACGCCGCTCTCGCCAGGGTCGGGGTACGCGGCCTGCACGAGGCAGTACTCCCAGCGCCTCTGGCGCAGAAGCTGCATGGCTTGCTCCATTCCATACTCCAAGGGCCGCGTCCCCGTCGCGGGCGTGCCCGCCGGAACGTTTCGCCACTCGTGTGTCGTGCTGCTCTGCGACAGGGATTGGATCGTTTGCCCGTGTGCCCCGCCGCTTTGCGAGAGCACCTGGATCGTCTGTGTGCGCACCTTCTCCAAGTTCACGCCGAGGCTGTCCAGCACTTTGGCCGCGACGCCCTCGCCCTCGCGCACCAATCCCAGCAGCAGGTGCTCGGCGCCGACGTAGTGGTGGCCGAGCCGGCGCGCCTCGTCGACGGCGAGCTCGATGACCTTCTTGGCGTGCGGGGTCAGGCCGATCTCGCCCGTGATCATGCGGTCGCCGCGCCCGATGATGAACTCGACCGCGCTACGCACCCTGTTGAGCTCAACGCCAAGGTTGGACAGTATCTTGGCGGCGACGCCCTCGCCCTCACGGACTAGCCCGAGCAGCAGATGCTCGGTCCCGATATAGTTGTGGTTGAAGCGCGTGGCCTCTTCCTGCGCCAGCGTCAGGACTTTACGCGCCCGGTCCGTGAACTTGTCGAAGCGGTCAAGTGGTTCCATGAGCATCCTCCTCTGTTATATCCTCCGATTGCTCCGTCGGCGCGGGTGGCGTCCAGTCCGGGCCGGCCTCGCCTTCGACCAGCATGACCGCGCGGATATCTTCGGCCGTGATATCCCTGTATCGTTCATCGGCCCCGAGCGCCGTCAAGACGTACTGCTCGAACTCGGGCAAGGCCGCGTCGACCGCAGCCGGCGCCGGGTGGCCGCGCCCGAACATCTCGCGCAAGAGGGCGCGCCAGCCGTGGATAGGCCCGAAGCGGCGTTGGTAGTAGTCCGCCTCGGCGTCGAGCACGGCGCGCACCGCGTCCACGCTCAGGCGCCCGTGCCCGGACGGTAGGCGCTCATGCAAGTAGCCTATGTAGTCGTCAACCTCGTCGGCGGTCACGTTCTCTCCTCTTTATGTGGGGAGGATACTCCAATCGGCGCTTGCGGTCTACTATACTCATAAAAGTAGTCGGGCGCGGCCTGCGACTAAAGTCGCATGGCACACGACGGCGACTGAAGTCGCTTGGGAGTAGTGGCTATTGTGCCAGGGCGTCGGTATGGTAGGCGCTCATCGCGGCCTATGCGACACTTTAGTGTCCGTGGTCTACCATGCGATTTCAATCGCAGGTTCTCTAGTAGTATTTATGGAGTAATCATGACGCGACAGGCGCGCGCCCTCCTGCTGGCCCTCGTCATCTTGCAAACCCTCCTGCTGACCACCACCGCCCGCCCCTCGCTCGCCCCTGTCGCGCGCGCCAGCGCGGCTGCTACCCCCGCGCTCCCCGTCATCACCGGCAACCCGGCGCTCGACCGCGCCGAGCGCGTCGCGCTGGAGGTGCTGGGCGGCAACCAGACGGAGGTCGGCCACCGCGCCGCCCCTTTCTATAAGGGGTTGTGGATCCGCGACAGCTTCGCGTGGGGCATGGTCCCCGACGACAGCGGGACCCTTTCGACATACGCGGGCAGCGAGTTGCGCTACTGGCTGGCCCGCCAGCAGCCGGACGGCAGTTGGGTCACGTTCGAGTATTCGGGGTGGTACGACGAAACGCCGATCCTGATCGCCGCCGTCCTCGACGCGTACCGGCTCACGGGCGACATCGGGATGGTGCGGCGCGCGCTGCCGGCCCTGCGCCGCGGCTGGGATTGGTTGCACGGGCGCTACATCGACCGCCGGCACGGCAGCTCCTGCCTGTTGTGGGCGTCGGTGCGCCCACAGGGCGCGCATTGGGCGGCGGACTGGGCCGACCAGGTCGCGCGCCCCGGCTATAACCCGCAACTCGAGGGGCTGTGGTATCGCGCCACGCACGCCATGTCCGCGCTGGAGTTGCTGGCCGGCAGCCAGACCGCCGCCATGGCCGACGCCCATGTGGCGTCGTGCATCGCGCGCGACGCCAACACCACGCTCTGGCGCGTCGACGCGCCGGCCCACCTCGACGCCCGTCCCCTGGCGCCGTTCGGCCACTACGGGGCCGTGCCGGCCGGCCGCGACTACTTCGAGGTCGACGGCAACGCCCTGCTCATGGCCGCCAGTGTGGCCACGCCGAGCCACCGCGCCAGCGTGCTCGGAGAAGTCGCGGCGCGGCAGCGCTACCTGCTGGGCGGCGACGGCGGCGGCCCGGCGCGCGTGGTCTACGGTGACTACGCGCCCGAGGACTACGGGGCGATCCACAATTGGATGGCGCCGGGGCGCTATCAAAGCGCCTACTGGCCGAGTGTCGGCGGCCTGTTGGCGATCGCGGCCGCGCGTAACGACGACATCGCCACCTCCGCCGCCGTGCTCGACGGGCTGGCGCGGCGCGGCGCCGATCTCTCCACTGGCTTCTACGAGTGGTACGCCGCGGACGGGACGCCCGGCGGAGCCTCGCTCTACGGCTGGGGCGCGCGTATGTACCTGCTGGCGCTCTACCGCGCCTACCTTGGCGTCGACGATTCGATGAGCATCGGTCACCCAGCCGACCTGGTGCTGCGCGCGGCGCCCGGACCGGGACGCGGCGCGCTGGTGCGCCTGGGCCGCCACATCACCATCGTCGGCCACGGCCGGGGCCGCTTCCGCTACGCTCGCCTCGACGGCCACATCATACGTTCTTTCATCATTTCCGCGCACGCGCTGCACGATGGCGCGGTGCTGGACGTGTACCGGGGGGAGGCGATAGGCGATAGGCGATAGGCGATAGGCGATAGGCGATAGGCGATAGGCGATAGGCGATAGTAAGAAGCGACTACCTCAATCCCTTCATAAGGCTGTGCAATAATAGGGTGATAATAGGGCAAACACGCGCTAATAAGCATGCGCCTATTGCCGCTATGATAGCGAATAGGCAGGCGGGGCGGCGCATGGTATACTATTCATGGTGATCGTTCCTTTGGGGGCCACCATTGACGCCCAACGGTGTCTCTACCGCGGGGCACGCGGGAAGTCACGCTTGGGGAGATTGTGTCAGACATCAGGGCCTCCGGGTCACGATGCAACGGTCGCCGAACCAAGAATCCCACGGCGTGGGCCGTGTGGAGTGTCAAATTGGGTGTAGACGTACACCTCTTCGGACAAGGGTGAGTCTTATGCGTAGAGAGCGGTGGCGCGATACACAGCCGTATGGCTGTGCGCGGCGCCAGCGCGCTAGAAACGCGAAAGTCTACCCGGAGATACGTCGGGGTAGTATGTGGATGTCGAAGCGCATGGCCGTGAGCCGTGCGCTTTTTTTGTTTATAAACAGGGCATGTATGAGTAAGCGGGTGACAGACGCGTCATAAGGGGGAGGGGGATCAACGTGGGACGTGTACTTGTTTTGAACGCGTCTTTCGAGCCGCTCAGCTTGATCTCGGTGCAGCGCGCGATCGTGTTGCTGCTCCGCGAGAAGGCGGAGGCGATTGAGAACGATATCTCGCGCCAACTGCGCGCCGAACGCGTCGCTTTTCCCGTGCCGCTCGTGATCCGGCTGATCCACTACGTTTCTATCCCGCGCCGCCTCAAGGCGCCGCTGACGCGCAAGACGCTGCTCAGCCGTGACGAGTATACCTGCCAGTTCTGCGGCACGACGGCGGGTCCGCTCACCATGGACCATGTGATGCCGCGTTCGCGCGGCGGCCAGACCTCGTGGGAGAATTGCGTGACGGCCTGCCTGCGCTGCAACCACCGCAAGGGCAACAAGACGCCAGATGAGGCGAACATGGCGCTACGCAAGAAGCCGTCGCGGCCCGATTTCACGCACATGGCCTTCGTCATCCTCGGCGAGGCGCGCCACAACGAAGTGTTCCAGCGGTACATTTATTAGGCGACGGGCGACGGGCGACGGGCAACGGGCGGCGACTACCCGGCCGGTACGATACGGACCATGGTGCGCGCGACAAAGGGGCGATCGGGGGCGACGCTAGTACACATGCCGACGAAGAGCAGATAGGGTCCGGCCGGTTCGGCTGGGAGGAGGCGCGGCGGCACGATCGCCGTGACGCGGCCGGTCCCTTGCGTGTCCCGCTCGACGCGGCCGAGGCTGACTGGCAGACTGTAGCGGTCGATCGCGCTGGCCAGGCCAAGGCAGTAGGGGCGAAACGCGCGCGGTAGCGCGCGCACCGTGACGTCAATGCGCAGGCCCGGTGTGAGGGCGCCGGCGCTATGGCCGTGTACGCTCACGGCCATGGTCGTCGCGACGGGCGCTGGCGCGGCCACATCACGCGCGGAGACCGCCAGCGACACGTTGCACGCGGCGCCTATCGATAAAAGCACAAGAGTCAGGGCGCTCGGGCCGCTACGCATCCAATCCATCATTCAACTACCTCTCCCTCGCGGCGCTCGTGCGGACACCGGCGACGCCCGGCCCCGTCCCCGGCCCCGATACACCCACATCTCACGGAGGATTGTAGTAGAACATAGGTCCTAAAGTCAAGCTTTGCCCGAGTTATCCACACTCGGCACAATAATGCGCGAATTCCGCAAAGGTAAAGGCGGAAGGCGGGTGGATTGGTACCGGTACTACTCGGCGACGCCGGTCGCCCCCGCCTGTGACGCCGTGGACTGGGCCGCGGCCTCCGCGGCTTCGGCCTGCTCCTCGGCCCCCACGTCGCGCATCTGTGGCGGCGTCAGCTTGAAGACGAGCTCGTCGCGCGGGGTCAGGATCTCGATCTTGGCGCGGTCGACCGCGAGATCGTCGACGTGGATAGCGCTCTCGAAGTCGATCAGGGACGAGAGGTCGACCTCGATGTCGGCCGGCAGATCGTCGGGCAGCGCGCTGACCTGCACGTTGTCGAGCGATTGCAGCAGGACCGCCTCGCCCCGCGCCAGCAGTTCGGACTCGCCGACCCCCACGATCGCGACCGCTGCCGTCACCTTCTCGCGCAGGTTGACCTGCTTGAACTCGATGTGGATCGGCTGGCCGCTGCGCGGGCTCGTCGTGGTCTTGGCCAGCAGCACCGGCCGCGACTGCCCGTCGAGGGTGATGTCGATGATCGTGGTCGGCAACAGATGCCGGTACAGCAGACCGAAGTCGTGCGCGTCGAGCGTGATCGCCGTCGACGCCACGTTGTGCCCATAGATGTTGGCGGGCAGCTTACCGGCGCGGCGCATCTTCGCCACCTTTTTGCCCAGGACCGTTCGCGGCTCGGCGGCCAGTGTCGCATGTTTCATCGTTTTTTGCCTCTCCGCGCGGCTACAGCCGCGCGTTATGATACACACAGCAGAAAGCCCGGCGCGACACGCCGGGCGCTACACTACAGTATAGGGGGCCGGTGCGACAGGCGCAACGACAGGCTCGTCCGCTCGAGGGTCTGTGAAAAGTCGGCAGCCGCCGTTGCTGGGACCGGCGGCTGCCCGCCGGCCCCGGTCGCGACCGACGCATGCGCCATCAGCGCTGTGCGCGCCCGCGCGGGCTGGCCGGCTGGCAGCCGCCGGTCCCAGGACAATTCACAGACCCTATCCGCTCGTCCGCTCGTCCGCGTCGGTCTTGCGACGCGACGCGCCTGGTACTGGCTACTCACAAGGTAGAACGGCTGCCTCTACGCGCGGGCATCAATACCATCGCCTACACATTCGACGGCGGCAGCCCTGAGCAACGTCAGAACCTTCATCACCAGAAGAGGGCTGACCCCTTAATTGTGGATGCTGATGTCGTCGATGTAGCCGCGATAGCCGCCGGTGTTGGCCGGCTGGTCGTAGCCTACGTCGATGCGCGTGATCGTCTTGCCGCTCGTCACGGCGCCGATGGTGGACGTGACGTGGTTCCAGGCGTCCATCGCGAGGCGCCCGCACTGCGCGGACGGCTTCAGCGGATAGCCGGCCTGGTCGATTGCGCCCGACGTGTGCAGGTTCGTGCCGTCGGCGAAGACCAAGTCGACGGCGACACAGCCGCTGTTGCTCCCGCTCACTCCTACTGGTGAGGTGGCGCTACTCTGAGGGTAGATCCAGTACGAGAGGGTCGTGGTCGGGCCGACGACGATGTTCCGGGCGCTCAGATCAAAGACTTTGAGGTAGGCATAGGAACTGGTCGCGCTGTTATCCATCCCTGAGTACATCAGGGCGCCGCTACCCGTGTGGGTCGTTTCGTTACGCACCCCCATCTCAGGACCGGAAAGCCCGCAGCAAATGCCTCCGATATTGAGGAGCCCTCCGCCTCCACCGGCAGTGTCGACCGTGTTGACCCACGTTGGCTGGGGGTCTCCACTCTCGAAGCCAGTGGCGAAAATGGATGTAGCTGGCGGGGCGCTGGTAGCGGTGAGCGTGGGCAGGGCCGCCGGCGTCGCGGTGTTGGTGCTGGTGGGCAGGGCCGGCGGCGTCGCGGTGTTGGTGCTGGTGGGCAGGGCCGATGGGGTGCTGGTGTTGGTGCTGGTAGCCGACGCGGCGCCGGTAGCGGTAGCCGACGCGGCGCCGGCGCCCGCCGGCGTGCTGGTGGCGGTGGCCGCCGGCGTGCTGGTGGCGGTGGCCGCCGGCGTGCTGGTGGCGGTGGCCGCCGGCGTGCTGGTGGCGGTGGGCAGCGTCGTCGCGGTGCTGGTGGCGGTGGGTAGGGCCGGCGCGGTGCTGGTGGCGGTGGGCAAGGCCGATGGGGTGGCCGCCGGCGTGCTGGTGGCGGTGGCCGTAGCTGGCGGGGGCGAGGCGGCGCCCGCCACCGTCATGGCGAAGACGTGGAGGTGGCCCTGGTCGGCCGACGCGGGCAGCGTGACGCTCGCCACCGCCTTGCCCGCCTGCAATGCCACGGCGGCGTAGAACACGTTTGTCTGGAGCGTCTGCTTGCCCCCGCTACCGTTGCGGTAGGACATCGTCGCCGCCACGCTGTTGCCGGAGATGGGCTGAACCGCCCCCCCGTTGAGCGTCCAGTCGGAGAAGGCCAGGCTAAAGCTCTGCGTCGAGCCGTCGCTGTAAGTGATCGTCCCGCCGCCGGTCGAGGGGCCGTTGGTAGCCGCGCCCAGGACAGCCAACGTGGTCCCGCCGGTCGGCGCGCCCACGCTGATAGTCTGGCCCTGCGCCGTCACGTTGTCCACCGTCCCCGGCGCGGCGGCCGGCCACTGGAAGGTCACGCCGTTGACCGTGACGCTCTGCCCCTGGCCGAAGCCGGCGGCCTGCAGGGCCTGGGCCGAATAGCTATAGCCGATCCCGTCGAGGTTGGCCTGACTCGGGGCGGCGTCGTCGCTGATCCCGGCGTTGTTGGACGCCGCCCGCAGGTCGACGGGCGTGGAGGGCAGCGGGCTGGCGAGACCAAACGCGTACACATAGCCGTCGGTTGAGCCCTCGAAGATCTGGCCGTTGGCCACGCTGGGCGCGCCCCAGAGCGTTCCGCCGGTCACGTAGCTGTAGAGCGGCGCGCCCGTGGACGCGTTGAGCACCTCCAACGTGGCGCCCGCGCCGTCGACGATGAGGCCATTGGCGTAGGCGATGGCCGGCACGATAACCGCGGGCGACCCGTGCTCCCACAAGTAGGCGCCGGTCGCGGGATTGAGCGCGCGCACCGACCCCGGATAGGCGGAGCCATGAATCGTGGTGGAACCGCTGGCGTAGTAGAGCCGGCCGTTGGCGAAGGCTCCAGACGAGGCCATGCCATCCCCGCATTGGGGGCACGACCCCCCGTTCCCTATTTTCTGCTGCCACAGCGGGCCGGCCGCGACATCGGCGCGATCATAGGCGTAGAGGTAGCCGTTCTTGTCCGCCGCCGCCACCAGGTGGGTCCCCGTCGCGTCGTCGAACACGATCGGTGTCGTCCCCCAGTCGGAATCGCCGATGGCCTGCGCCGCCGGGATCTGCCAGGAGCCCTTCAACGTCAGCGTCGCGGCGTCCAGGGCGACGATCGCCTGGGCGAGCGGTTGGGCGCCCACTTGCGTCCCGGTAGTCACGTAGACCGTGTTGCTTGTCGCGTCAAGGGTGGGCGAGGTCCAGATACCGGCGCCCGCCTGCCCCGTCGGGACGAAATTGTACGTGTTGACCACCTGATGGGTGCTCAGACTCACCTGCAACAATTGGCCCTGGACCAGCGGGCAATCCCCGAAGCTGGCGATCCCGATGTAGGCGTAGCCGTTAGAGAGCAGGGGGCTGGCCCAGTTATAGTGCCCTCCGCTCGCGCTGTTGTCTCCCGTGTACACCTTCCAGAGCACGGCGCCCGTGGAGGCGTCGAGGGCATACCAGTAGGCGTCGCCGCCGCCGACGTAGACGACGCCATGCTGGACCGCCGCCACGGAGGTGACGCCCGCC
>JAABUV010001238.1_pt1 | contig 37360 bp, 63 predicted proteins | sample 5559971 | NCBI WGS metagenome assembly JAABUV01 (sample SAMN10711881, study PRJNA513362) | rock metagenome | isolation source: Antarctica rocks | place: Antarctica: Victoria Land, Knobhead nord | collected 2015-12-19
GCGCTGTTCTGCCCGCGGCAGGGTCAGGGCTTAGGGTTTGGGCCCGGCGGCGGCTCGCCGCCGCCGCTGCCGCCGCTGCCCGGCGCATCGCCGGGCGCGGACCTCCCCGTGCCGCCGTACCCCGGCTACGGCAAGTGGGCGCCCGCCTGGGGCGCGCCCGAGGCGCCAGCGCCCGGCGCGGCGGCGCCCAGCGCGGCGGAGAGCGAGGACGACTCGCTGTGGGCGGCGCGCGCTGGCCCGGGCCCGCGGCGCTGCGGCGGCGCGGGCCTGCCGGACGCGGACGCGTCCGAATCGCGCGCGCGGCGCGCGCTGGCGGGTGCGCAGCGGGCGCGCTTGGGGCGCGCCCGCGGGGCCACGGCGGGGGCGCCTCGGTCCCCCGCGGCCGCGACCGCTGGCGAGGACGTCGCGAGCAGCGGCAGCGGCTGGGCGCCGCCGGGCGGCGGGCGCGCGGCCGCCGCGCGCGGCGCAGGCCCCGGCGCGGGCGCTGGCGCCGCGCCGGGGCTCCTGGACTTCCATGACGGCGCGCCGGTGCACGCGCGGCTGCTGGAGAGCGGCCTGGCGGGCTCCCCCGCCGGCTCGCCCGCCAGCCGCCGCGTGCTGCAGCCGGTGTCCGCGCGCGCGTACTCATGCGCAGGCTGCGGCGACGCGGGCAGCCCCGCGCGCAGCCCGCTGGAGAGGCGGGGCGCGCCGGCGGCGGCGGCCGCGGCGGCGGGCTCCGGCGACGCGCCGGTGCGCCGGCCCGCCTGCCGGCCCTGAGGGGCGGGGTTTTTTTGTCTCAGGGTCAAATACTGTTGCCTGTCTAGAGGCCTGGCTGTGTGTTGGACATACAGCTGATGCGCCTGCACAGCTGCTGAGCCATGAGACAAGTTGGCAGGCCGTTCACCTAAGCGACCTCAGACTGCCCCATCCACGGCCGTTGTGCATGTTTGGCTGCTTGCGCTTCTGCACCATTCACTCCTTGCTGATTGCGCGAACGTGCTGTGGCTGCAATCCGTAGGGCATGCTTGGCGCGCAGGCGTTTGTGCTCCGTCCGCTGCTCAACGAGCCGCCGTCGCCGGAGCGGCAGCCAGCCCCAGGCCTGCCAGCGGCCGGGCCTGAGCCAGTGGGTCGCCGGGTGCAGCCAGCGCCCTGCACGGCGGCAGGGTTGGAGGACCCCGCTCTGGGCAGCCCCAGGGGCCCCGCCGACCAGGAGGAGTCGCCGAACACCGGCGCGCTCAAGCGCCGCATCGCCGTCAACGCGCTCCTCGGGCTGGCGGAGTCTGGCGGGGACCCTGCAAGACCCTGTGGAAACCCTGCAGTCCCCTGCGCGGGACCGGGCCGGCCGGGCGGGGCCGGGGAGCCGGCGCTCGCGGGCGCGCTGCTGCTGCCCAGCAAGCTCATGCTGCCAGCGGCGGCGCTGCGGCGGAGCAATGCAGAGCCGGCGCCTGCAGCCGGTCAGGGTGTGCAGGCGGGCGGGGCTCGCGGAGCGCTGCGGTCAGGCCGGCCGCCACGGCCGCCCGCCTAGGGATGCCGTGCGCATAGCACGGGGACGGGCTGCGGTCAGACAGCGGGCAGCACGCTGGGGGGGGGAGGGGGTTTTGCCCGGGGCTTTCGCACCTTTTCCGCCATAGTGCGGCAAGTGTGGCATCATAGCGATCTTTGCAGCCCGGGCGGGCCAAGCGCGCATGCGGGAGCGCCGCGCACTATGTGCAGCGTGGGTGCATGACCGGCTCGTAGGCCCCAGTGACCTGGACTAGGACCTGCCACTCTCTCTTTGATTGGTTGGGCTGGAATCTTTTCTGTAGGGAGCATGGCCAGGGCAGTGGTCAAAACTGTACAGCGCGCGCGGCACGCTGATGAAGAATGTGTGCTTTGGCGTGCGGCTGCCATGCAATCCCTATATTCTGGGCCGCCGGACTCATCCGCAAGCATTGCTATTGGGGCTTCTCTGGCATTGCCGGGCAGGGAGGGGGAAGTGTCTGGTCTGTCGCATCCAGGGGTGGCAACACGTGCACTGTACATATGTCGCAGTCTGCATGGGGGACCGAGCCAAGATTCCTGGCGAAAAGCCTGAATAACCTGCCGCAGCCTGCTAGATGCAGCACGTCCTGAGGGAGGGCGCTTGCGTGTGCGGTCAGATGGATGGAGGTGCACAGCAGCACGGCGTTGTGACCGCACCCCACTACACTGGCATGGGGCCGTGAGCAGGGGGCCCGCGGATGCGAAGGGCATACCCGCATGGGCCCCCCCAGACCCTTCCCGGCACGCATGCAGCACAGCCGGTGCGTGGCATGGGTGGCAGGCCCGGCGCTCAAGGGAGGGCTTGCGGTGGTTCGCTGCTGCCACCCGCGCACCTGGGGGCAGACTGCAGGTCCCTTGCCCGGGCATCTAAGTTTTTGTGCTGTCCCGACTCCACCCCTGCTGCAATTCGGCCCGAGCCGGTCGCGCCCCATAGCGTGCGTCCAGAGCCTCACCCTACGACGTAGGGTCGCCAAACACCACTGAGGACCGCAGGCGCTGCAGCCTGCGCTGGTCCTGGAACCCACTGCGCGCACGAGATGCTCTTGACAGCGCGCTGAAGTCCGTACATCATGGGTGCACGTGGCGAGTACGCAGAACAGCCACTCGCACTGAGCGGCGCCTTTGCATGTGTCCGCCGACCAGCTCGTGCGCCGCGGATGCCGCTGTTGAACAGCGCATTGTTGGGATGTCTGATGCGGTTGGCCATGCAGCATGTGTCTCGAGCCCGCTCTCCAACCTCCTTTGCTTGCATCGTGGCGGTCTCGTAGGGTGTTTGCAACGCCGCCTCTCTTCTGTGACTCTGCAAGGCCCAGCACGGCGCTCAACAGACGTGGCATGCATGCCATGGCCGTGAACAGTGAGCTCCAGCTGGCTCCCAGTCTCCTACCGGAACTCACACATGTATGCTCAGGCATGGCGCTTGGCCTAGCTACAACCTGCCACTTTGCACAGAGCCAAGAGCGACACGGAAAGATCACACAGCGCCTTCTGAGCTTGCACATATTCATATAAGTAAGCTTAGCTTCTGCATAGGCAGGTGCCCACTGCACGTTGCCTAGGCACGCCAGCGCCAGAACAAGGCATGGGTATTCTACAGCATGTTTGTGCAAAATGTAACATGCATGGCACAAGCTCGCGGCAGGTGAGCATATACCGCCAACAGAGCTTGGATGCAATGGGATACATTGCTAAACTAACACAGCCTGCTTGGTGTCCACTTGTGCTGCATTCGCCGCTATTGCAAGCATTTGTAAGCTCACAGATCTACAGTTGCTCACAGTGCAGGTTCACGCCCTGCTTACAAAGACACGTTAATGCTTGCAACAAACACAGCACAGGCTGTCAGAGACATGCAGTCACGCACTGTACAAGCACGGGCAAAACTTGCCAGACTCTGAGCAACGGTAACCTGATGACACACAAACTGAACAGATGCCTAGGTGCGCAGTCCTCAACGGAGACTGGGCGACCAAAAAGGCCAGTGGGCCGCGGGATGCATCTACATCCGTTCTTGGATACGCACACAGACCGACAGCCTCCGGCAGGCAGTCTGACACAACAGGCACTCTGGCACAGAAACAGCCTCGCTCGATCACATACACTGCTTCTGTCCAGCAGACGCCTAAAACTGAGCCTCTGGCCTGGCCATGACCCCTCTGGCAGGGCAGCGCCTAGCCGGACATCGCCAAGGCGAATCGGCCAGTGTACACGCAAGTGCTGCGCAGCCTACAGGCGAGTGCCGAATGCCGCACCCGCTTCCACAAGTCCAGGCGGACGCGACCGCGCTCGGCCGCGCCAGCCCGCCGCTGTCACAAGTGCAGCACGGCGTTGACCTGCGCGACATGCAGGTGGAAGGCGCCCTCGCCCACTGACACCACGGTGCGGTCGGCGCCCATGCTGTAGCGCGCCGACGGCACGGGCAGCTGCGCCGCGCCGCACACCTGCGCGCCCAAGCCATCACAGCTGGGGCACGCCCTCCGCACGCATGCGTCCAAGGGCACCCTGGAGGCAAACCCATGGTCTGCAGCTGCGACCCGAGGACAGCACATGGCGGGCAGGGCCGCGCCTCGAGCGCCAGGTTGCGCGTCAGCCGGAGCTTTTGGCGCAGGTCGAACTGGTCGCCCGCCCACATGGCGGCCCCGGACCCCATCTCCAGCTGCAGCCCCAGCACCGGGCGCAGGTCGCCCAGGCGCCCTCGCAGCGCGCCTGCCGCGCGCGCGCGCGCACATTCCGATTCAAGCAGTGCAGCACAGCTGCCACGACTAGCGCAGCCTCTTCGCACGCTGCTCAGGCTGCTGGCCTCAGCCCAAGACCCGCACGGCAAGCGCTGAATGCATACGCCCGCCTCTGCTGTCAAGTTTTTGGGCAACGCATGGCCATGAGAGACGTCAGGCTAGGGGGTGCGGAGTGGGTCGCTGCCAAGCATACCTACCGAGCGGTGATGCAGAGCATCAAGGTCCTTCTTATGACTCAGCATGCGTCACAGCAGTAAGTGGCTGCCAGCCAGGCGCCCCGCCCCGCCGCACCTGCCATGTTGCACCTGGCCGACACGCCGATGCCGTGCCCCGGGCCCAGCGGGATGTGCTTCCTGCCGCGCAACAGCACACCCGACACTGGTGGATCACATTAATGTCCTTTGCGCATGGCGGGGACAGCATGTCCCGCCCAGCAGCCAATCAGTCCCTGGACCGTCTGTTCAGGTGTACAGAGGGGGGCGCCGCGAGCGGCGGTGCCCTGGACGCGCAGTGTTCAGCAGCGCCCTGGACCACAGTGGTAGGCACTTGGTAGGCAACCAGGTGCTATCTCACAGACCCCAGGCTCGCACCAATTTGCGGCATGTCGCACCGGATGAGAGCCTGAGGAAAGGGCCTGCAGACGGGGTGTGACGGGAGCAGGCCAAGGGCGCCACTGGTACTCCAGCCTAACCCTATACCCTATGGAGCAGGCGGGGGTGGCACTGGTACTTTAGCATAACCCTATACCCTGTATGGCAGGCAGGGGGCGCACTGGTACTCCAGCTCGCGAGCGGGCGCGTCCAGGCGGATGCGCCCGCCCAGGACCTGCTCCTGCGCGGCCCCGCTGCGGCATTAGGCACAGGCGGCAGGCTTACGCAGCGGCTGACGCCGGTGCAGCATGGCCGATAGATATTCGCGTGCGTGCGGAAGCACAAACGCACGCTCAACCTTGTTGGGGCCTCCAATGAGGTCACGCGTAGTGCGCGGTGCGTTTCTGCCGAGGCGCAGCTGTGCGGCGACCATGTCACACGAGGACGGCCCAAGCGGTGATGAGGGTGTGAGCTGTGCGTTGTCCAGGCTGCCGCCGAGAGAGGACTGCAGCTGCTGTGCAGCAAGGTGCTTGTCAGAATTAGCTGCGTGTGTTGGCTAGTGTCGAGGGCACTGTCTGTGCACGGGGCCCTCGCGCCTTACAGGAGCAGCCGTATTCGAAGGTGCGGCTGACGCGGCAGTAGTCAGCGCGCAGCTTGAGCTGCAGCGGCCACAGGCGCACCAGCTTGCGGAACTTGATCTTGTCCGGGAACGTGCTGCCCCATGTGACGAAGACCTCGGGGTGCTGCGCGACCTGCGCGGCGGTGCTACAATGAGCACCTCTGTGGGCTTCATGGAAGCGGTCATATGTGGAGGCCTGCGGCGAGCGGTCATATGTGGAGGCCTGCCGCGAGCGGTCATATGTGCAGGCCTGCGGCGAGCGCGGTGGAGGTACCGTACTGTTCCCAATTCAGTGCGGCACTGGCAGGAGAGGGCGCAGAGAGGGCGCAGGAGCGCCGTGGACGCACCGTGAACCGCCGGGCGCCGTCCGGTCCGGCCGGCGCGTCGGCGCTGCCGCCAAGGGCCGGCCACGCCGGCAGCAGCGCGCTCAGGCTGCTCCGCGAGCGCAGCGACGGCGCCGCTGCGGGCGGCCAGGCGCCGCTGCGCGGCAGCGAGCCGCTGCGGCCGGCCGGGAGCGGCAGGCTGCCGCCGGGCCGCGGCGGCGCGCCGTCCGCTGGTGACGATGGCGAGCGCCGCAGGAAGCTCAGCGGGCCGCTGCTCTGCGCCTCCATCTGCCAGGCGTTGGTGGTCACCCCATGCCAGTGGGCGCTGAAGGGAGTGTCACAGCAAAGCCTAGGCGAACGGCCTTTGGAGTCAGCGGACAGCAGGCACGGCGCGGACAGAGTTTTAGCTAGGGAGCCTGGATTGCACGGGCACTCTGGTACTGCCAATGCACACGCAAGACTCGTCCCTCACGCGTGTGTCCTCTGTCGAACGTATACATAGCTATTTCATAACAGGAAACCGGCTGCCCTACCCTGACCTGCGTTCCATACGACAATTGGCAAGCAAGCTTGCTAAGTTGATTTGCTTGCTGCGAAGAACGCGAGTACCGCAGAGCGGGGCGTTTGCTTGCATTGTAGAGCCTGACTCTGAGCACACTTTTGTTGTGGCTGGGCTTCGCGGACCTTGCAATACAACTTGCCAGCCTGCCAAGCATATGCACAGCAGTGCGAGGGCGCTAAAAGGAGGCTGCTGCCTGCAGACTGCAGCCCGCGCCTTCCACTGCTCCCGGGCCTGGGCGTGCGCAGGCGCAGCAGACCTTGAGCCCAGCGCAGACGGGCTTTACCACTTCTGTATTGTAGGCAGCGGGCCAGCCGGCTTCTACACTGCCGCACAGGTTGGGAGCCTGCACACCTACACAGATTTCCTTGTAAATTACATGTTATTGATACTTGACAGGTGCTGTGAGGGACAGTTGGTGGCCCTCACTCGGCAAGAGCTGGCCAACTTGCACAGCAACAGACTGGTACTGAGGGACAGTGAGGAACAGCGGGCAGCCTGTGGCACGCTCAGCTCGTGAGCGCGCTTGCCTGCGCCTGTGCGTCTGCATCGCTCGGCGGAGCTGGCCGGCGCAGTGGCTTAGAGATGTTCAGCAGCTGCGGGCGCACGCGCGTGCAGCTGCTGAAGCGGTATGGCGGCGCCGCGCGCGTGGACATCCTGGAGCGCCTGCCGACGCCGTTTGGGCTCGTGCGCTCCGGCGTCGCGCCGGACCACCCAGACACCAAGGCGCGCCGGGGCTCCCACAGCCGGTCCCCGCTCCGCGATCTGAGCCCTGTGCGGGCGGTGGGCTCGCCTGGCCGCCCCGGACCCAGGCGCAGCGCCCCTGCCTGCGCCGGCCTGCTGTCGGCGGCGCAGTGCCGTGAGCCTTACGCTATCAAGGAGCTGCTTGACGCACCTGAGTGGCAAGCGCTTGACGCTCGTTGCGAGCCGCGCGCGTACCTCTGCCCGCCTGCACAGCCCCGCTCTGTCGCGCAGCACTTGCAGAAATAAGAGTTCGCGGCGCACGCCATGGGTGCCAGGCCGCAGGCACGAGCGCGAGCGGCGCGCATCACTGTGGGGAGGGGATAGCTGACGGAGAGCTGACGCCGGGGTGGCGCGCGGCAGAATGTGGTCAACCAGTTCACGGCGCTGGGCCGCGACCCGCGCGTCGCCTTCCTGGGCAACGTGACGGTCGGCCGCGACGTGCGGCTGCCCGAGCTGCGCACGTTCTACAACGCGGTGCCTCCTGGTCCCTTTGCCAAGGGCGTGCATGGCCCTGATCAGCCACGCAGGCCCCGCCTCTGCTGAGCTTGCGCATGCGTGTGCAGTGAGGCGCGGGTCGTGCTTGCGTGCGCCCGCCGCGAGCCTTCGGTGTACTGCGGCAGGCCATAGCACCATGCGGCTGCGTGGCTCCTGTTTTGTTTCTTGAGACAGGCAAAGAGTTGAGACGTTGCCTCCAGCAGAGACCTCACACCAGGGGCGCTGCGTCCCCAGGTCGTGCTGGCGTACGGCGCCGAGAGCGACCGCAAGCTCGGCATTGAGGGCGAGGTGCGCACCTGCACGCGCCCTCCTACCGTCGAGCCTGTGCAGGCCCGCATGGGGCGCCGCCAAGCGCGGCGCTGTGTCAGATGCCTGCATGGTCTATATGTGATTCTAGACCTACAGCCGTACAGGCTCAGCCCTTGGATTCTGTATGTTGAGGTTGGGCAGCCTGACCGCTTCGCGCCATGCTGCCGGGCGCGCCCTGCCCTGCGGCGCATGCATGCGGCGCTCTGGGGTCGGCGCTCGGCCGCCCTGCTCGGCATCGGCCGCTGAGGTCAGTGAGTCACTTTGGCCATCGTAAGCCTGCATGTTGCCGGTGTGGGCCAGGGCCTGCTCAACGTGTTCTCTGAGTGGGAGTTACAGGGCCGTCGTGAGCCCTGCGGGTGTGGGCCAGGGGCTGCGCAACGTGTTCTCCGCGCGCGAGTTCGTCTGGTGGTACAACGGGCACCCGGACTACCGCGACCTCCCCGTCGACCTGTCCAAGGTGGGTCGTCATTTGAGTCTGCGCGTGCCACGCCACCTCCCTCGCGGCCGCACAATCCTCTCTCACGTCCTGGTGGTGCTGGATACCCCCCTCTTGCTCACATCCTGGTGGTGCTGGAAGCCCCCCGCAGCCTCGCCCCGGCGCATTGCGAGCCCGCCAGGTCGCCTGTGGCATTCCGCATAGCCGCCAGGCCTCTGGCTCTCCACCGCCGCCCGCTCCGCAGGCGGCGCGCCGCGCCCGCCGGCCCGCTTCCCCCGAGCGCCCCCGCTGCGCCCCCGGCAGGTGCGGCGCGTGGTCGTGCTGGGCATGGGCAACGTCGCGGTGGACTGCGCGCGCATGCTGCTGCAGCCGCCCGGCCGCCTGGCGGCCACCGACGTGGCGCGCCACGCGCACGCGCAGCTGGCCGCGAGCGCGGTGCGCAGCGTCGACCTCGTCGGCCGGCGCGGGCCCGTGCAGGCGCGCGCCGCGCCGCGCAGCTTGCCAACCCGCGCAGCCTCCTGGGGGCGGCCGGCGCGCACCTGGGCGGCTAAGGCATGTAAACCTAAGCCTTACCCTCGACCCAGCAGGCGTCGTTCACGGCCAAGGAGCTGCGCGAAGTGCTCCGCTTGAAGGGCGTGGCCGTCTCTGTGCCGGGCGCCGCGCTGGAGCCCACGGAGGCTGACCGCGTGGAGATGGCGGCCTCGCGCGCGCGCCGGCGCGTGCATGACATCCTGGCGGCCGCCGCCGCCGCCGCGCCCCCGTCCGCTGTGTGCGCAGCGTGCTTCCCCTCACATTGTGTTCCTCAACGCTTCCAATGCTCCACCTTGCGGTCCTTACAGTGCTGGATGAGGCTTTCTGCCACAGCGAATGCATGGCTGCCGGCGAGGTTGCCTCGCTCTGCCGGCCGCGCCTTGTCAGCGCATGCAGGCCCGGCGTCCTCGCGGCCGGCGCGCCTGCGCAGCCTCGACTCCCCAGTCCGGCTGCGGCACGACGGCGGCGCTGGCCTCGGCCGGAAAACGGTGCAACAGCGCGAACGGCTTCCGCGGCGCGCGTGAGGGCGGCCGCGCCGCGCGCAGGGACGCCGCGCGGCAGCTGCGCATGCGCTTCCTGCGCGCGCCGGTCGCGCTGCTGCCGGCCGCGCAGGACGCGGGCGCGGTGGGCGGCCTGCGCCTGGCGGCCATGCGCCTGGAGCCCGACGGCGGCGGCCTGCAGCGCGCGGTCGCCACCGGCGAGTTTGAGGAGCTGGAGGTGGTGGCCGTCCCGACGGGCCGGCGCCCCTGCAACTGTTCATTAGGTCCCCCTGCAACACTGCTCTCTAAAAGAGCACCTGCATGTCTGGGAGGGACAGGCGTACGGCATTGGTCAAGGTGCACACACTTCTGGTCCGTTGGCCTGGGATCCTCACCGAGGCTCTCTGGACGGCAGCAATGGTGCTGGCTCCATGAGAGGCTGGAGAGCAATGAGCAAGAGGCTGAGCGGGTGAAACCCATCTCTACAGTAGGGCGGCCTGTGTGCTGCAGCCAGCGCCGCGCGATGTGTGATGTTGGAGTTCGCCTGAGCGGCATTCTGGCTGGCGCGCAGGCCGACATGGTGCTGTCCAGCATCGGCTACCGCTCCGTGCCGCTGGAGGGCGCGCCCTTCGACGCGCGGCGGGGCGTGCTGGTCAACAGGCGCGCGCGCGCTCCCCGCGCGGCCGGCGCCGCGGCGGCCCCTGCCCCCCCGCCTGGCTGCGCCAGGCCTTCATGAAGCTCGAGCCGTGCGACAGGGCACAGCTTGCGCACACACCACCCATTCCCCTATATGTTGCTTGCCCTGAAGCTGCCCGGTTTAAGCAGCAAAGGGACAGCATGTGCGACGGGGGGTGGACGCACTGTCTGCTCTCTGTGCAAGATGCGCACGTCTACCAAGGTGAAGTGAATGCAGGCACTTGGCGCCGTCCACTGCTTGTAAACCTGCTTGTAAAGCATGTCACCGTCCACTGCTTGTAAACCTGTTTGTAAAGCACGTCACTTGGTCACGGGGAGCGGCAGGGCTGGACGGGTGCTGGCCGCGGACGGCGCGAGCACAGAGCCGGGCCTGTATGCTTGCGGCTGGGTAAAACGCGGGCCCAGTGGCATCATTGGTGCGCTGGCTGCTCCATAACCAAATTATTAGATGCCAATCTGTTGCTGCAGTGTGTGACAAGGTATTGCGTGTCCACCAGTAGCATTTGTTAATTTGAGCGTACAGCAGGAAAAGAAGCAACTGTACATGAACAGCATGCGCCTGTTGCACGTTGGCCATCCCTAGGCATGGAGCGCCCCTGCTGGTGCACATGCTCCCAGACAGGCGCACATGTTGCTTACCAGCTGTTGACCACCGACCTGTCACGGACAAGGCCTGACACTTGCTCTGTCACCGCGCGCGGCAGGGACCAACCTGTTTGACGCCGACGAGACGGCGGCGGCCGTGGCGGAAGATGCTGCCGTGCTGCCGCGCGTGGCAGCTGCGACACCCGGCGGCGCCGGGCTGCGCCAGGCTCTGCAGGAGCGCGGGGTGCAGGCGCGCGCGCCTGCCGTGCAGCAGCCCCACAGCGAGCAGGGTGCCTGACTCTTGCCTGACTCATACCGACAGAGCATGAGCCAGCAGGCTTCAGGACATTGTATAACATGTGCGCTTGAGCTGGCAGTTCGCGCCTGATGAGGTTTGAGTTATGATCGGCCGCAGGCCGCAGCCCGAGTTGCTTTGCATGTGCGTCGTGCAGGCGGTAGGCTGCTTGCGCGTGCTTTTCATCTCAATCTTGGCTGTGCAGGTCGTAAGCTTTGAGGGCTGGCTGCGCATTGACGCGGCGGAGGTCGCGCGGGGCGCCGCGCTGGGCAAGCCGCGCGAGAAGCTTGTAGATGTCGCGGAGATGCTGGCGTGCTGCCATTGAGCGTGGCACGCTGGGAGCTGGGGCGGCGCTGAGCGTGATGACGCTGGCGGCCGCCTGTGCAATGCGCGTCACCGTTGCTGGCAAGGCCGCTGCATGTTGAGGTGGTCTGAACGTCAGCCGACGCGCTACACATGCCTGTGTCCTAGTTCCAACGATGCGCTGTCGTTGCTTTGGACCATACAGGCAGGAGGGAGTATAGGCAGGAGTGGCGGCATCCGGTATTGAACACCTTACATGGAGCCCGGAACATGCGTATACAGCTAGTTTTCTGAAGTGCGGCCCTCCAAGCGGACCAAGCGCTCGTAGCATATAACACCGTCATATATGCACTATGTCAGTAAATACTGCTGCAATGCCTGCATATAAACATTCCTGCCTGTCAAGCCCCTGCCTCCTGCCAGCCAGAAGCAGAGAAGGCACAACACAGGCCACCGTGCAAGTGGCACTCAAACGTGCAAAATGCAAGCGACGTCTGCTCGCAAGGACCGACCGTATCACTCCACATACTGGAGCATGCTTGCCTGGGACGTGACATCATACATGTCAGAGCAGCTTACCGTGCAAGTCCAGGTATTTACTTGTCCGGAACGCGATTATACATGTCAAAGCAGCTTTAATGTCGCCTCGCACCCTGGCAGCGAAAAGTATGACCCCAAATGAACAACAAAAGCTCAAGTTTGATAACTCCAGGAGACCAGCCACTGTCCAGCCTGTGGCAAAAAAAGCCCGCACTTCCAATAGAAGCTTTGCACTTCGAGCCCACGGCAGAACCCGTGGGTACTGCGGAGGGAGAGCTGAAAATGGATGTGAAGCAGCACGTCCGCGCCTGGTGCCCAAGCAGAGTGGGGCCCGCAGGGAGGACGCGGCAACACACTCCAGCCTCCCTCCTCGGAAAAAAAAAGTGGGGCCCGCTCTTTGGGGCCCGCTCAGCGGGAGCCTTGGCGGCACAAGTGCCTGTGCTCCTTGATGACCAGAACAGGCTCACCAGAAACACCGTTCAAAACACATGCGCCTGCCTCCTGATGCCTCCATGGAGAGCATGCACATACGCGCACACGCTGCCAGGCCCTGCACATGGCCGCGGCAGCCGGGGCTTGCGCAGCAAAGCCTCGGCGTGCCAGGCACAGGAGGTGCCAGAGCTTGTTGCTTCAGCGCCTTCACGTCGATGAGGCCGTGTTGGTCTGGGAGAACGTGTGCATCGTGCGCCCGTTCAGGTCCTGCAGGATGCGCGAGTCCGACTGGTAGCCGGCCGAGGTGCAGTACCTTCCCTGCGCGTAACCGCGTGACCACCTCTCAGTGAGCGCTCTTGGTGTGCAGGCAACGTGCAAAGTGCACTTGTGTTGTGGACAGCCCTTGCTGGGTGTCTTTCTGAGCAACATCATGGCAGCCGCGGCACTTTTGGGTGCGCATGCGGGACATGATATAGGGGTGTATGAAATAAGTGTGAGGGTAGTGGGAAACAGGAAGAGTGGTAGCGCATGCACGTGTAACTGGGGTACAGCAGCGTGCGCGGGTTTCTCGATAGGCTTGGGCGGCGAGCGCGCCTGCGGCGTCGTGGTGCACCCCTGGACGTGCGACATGGCGGCCCAGAACACCTCCAGCTGCGCGCTGGACACCTGCGACCAGCACGCGCGTTTGCGGCAGCCTCCAGCCGAACAGGAGGCGGGCGTACGCACTGCGCATGCGCAGCACCCGCGGGGGCGAAAGCACACACTTGTTCGTCAGTGCAGGCGTACAGACAGAGCATCCCGCCTGCAGTTTTCACATGATTGTGTATGGTGACCCCAGGCTGCTCGAGCGAGCGAGCATGGGCGCGGCATCGCACAAAAGCGTTGTCAAAAGCTGCGGCGGGGCGCGGCGCGGGGCGGCGCGGGGCGGCGTGGGGCGCGCGCCCGCAGCGGCTTGATGAAGCTGGTCCAGAGCACGCTCTCCGAGCAGGGCGGCGTGGTCAGGCTGCCCCTGCGCGTGCCGGGCGCACACGCGTCAGACCACAGGGCCGCGTACCACATGTCAGCTACACAGCTACACATTGACATCGATTGGTCTCCTGCTCAAATGCCGTGCTTTAAACCATGCACACGAGCGCCCTGTGCGCCGAGCAAACGGGCTGCAGAGGCACCTGATCGGGCAGCGGCGTGCAGGCAGCCTGGCGCACACGGCTGGCCATGCAGAGGAGCCCTGGGCGGGCTGTCCTGGAGTACTCAGCTGGGCAGATGCATGGGGTGGGGCGGGCACTGCTGGCTGTGCTGACATCCTCTGGGCGGCATGGCGTGGGGGCGGCTGAGAGCACGCCAGAGATGCGAGGATGCAGGTCACACAGCAGAAGCATCGCAGCGTTCCTGATGCGCGAGCACGGCGTGACTTAGCGTGGGGGCGGCGAGCGGGGCCGCACATGTAGGAAATATAGGAGCGGTCCGAAGGGATGCCGCCCAGCAGGTCGATCGTTACGTTGCCGGGGACATACGTGCATGCCTGCATCATCCGCAGTCTTTATAATTGGTGGCAGACACGCTCTTGCATGCAGACGGATAGGCGCGGCCAGTGCAACAGAAGGTTAACAGCTGATGGCTGCCGGTCCGCATTTGCAACGCCTCTCCAGGTTCAGATACCCCGGCAGCCAACCTGCCCTGGGACCTGGGAGTCCCGCACGGGCTCTGCGGTCCCTGTGCACGCTCATGCTTGCACCTTGTAGGACGGGCCGCCGCGCGCTCCTGCGCCGCTGGCGGCGAGCGTCTCTCGGCGCGCGGGCGCGCGGGCGCGCGCACCGGGGCTGGGACTTCCTACAGCGAGAGAGGCTGATTCATGCAGCCTGGGGACCGCAACGCCCGCGCGCGCACCGGGGCGCTCTGGTTGACGTACGGCATGAGCTGCGCCAGGAAGCTGTTGTTCCGCTGCAGCGCGTCGATGCGGTAGAATGCGCCGAAGACCGCCTTGCAGCCGCCCGCCTTCGGGCACGTGGGCACGTCCGTCTGGTTGATGACGGTGACGAGGTGGCTCTCCAGCGCGAAGTACTCGCCTGCGCGTGCGCGTGGGCGCCGGCATGGGCGCCGAGGCAAGCGCCGCCGGCTCCCGGCCCAGCAGGCAGGGACAGGCTACAGCACGCGCTCCCTCTCTGTGTGCCGTGCGGCTTCTGCCTGCCGGGGCCTGCACAGCCGGCTGCAGTGAAGTCCGCTTTGCAGGGAGCCAGGCGTTTGGGCGCATGGAGGCGTGCCGCCGTCGCAGGCACACCTCGCTGGCGCGCTCGCTGGGGGTGTGGAAGGGCAGGTTGGTTGGGACAGGGTGTAGGGTCTAGGGCAGGGTCCGTACCGTCGTAGGTGTGCTCGCTGGGCGTGTGGAAGTGCAGGTTGGCAATGGACACGTTGACGTACTTGGGCGTGGCGCCGGGCGAGTTCAGGCAGCCGATGTCGGTGCCTGGCCCAGCACCGGCTGCCGTGACACCCCGAGTCTACGCAGCGGTCAGGCTGTGCATGCTGGCTCACAGGCTCCAGCTTGTGCACTTTCTCAAGCTATCTCAACACGTAGGGAGCTACGGCGCACCGTTGCAGACGGGGACCGCGAGGCCGTTGCTGCTGAAGTTGCCAAGGACCTCAATCTCCCAGAAGGGCGGGTTCTGTGGCCAGGACCACGTTTTAGAAGCATCCTTGACGGTGGGGCACTGCCAGTGTCAATCAAGTCCTGCTGGTTCTTGCGAGCAGGCGCTGTCAAAGTCAGCAGGAGCGAGGGCGGCTGCGAACCAGCACAGCTGCGTTGGCGACGACGGGCTTGCCCAGCATCACGCTCTGTGAGGCCGGGATGCTGGTGTACTTGTAGTCTGCACACAAGCAACCAGGTTTATGGTTGCTGAGTCACGTCGAGCTGCACAGAGCGCAGACTGCAGTGGCCGGGGCACACCGGTGGGCGTCAGGTACTCGACTGGGCTCTGAGTGGAGCCGCCGCACCTGGCGCCAACAGTGGATGTGAGCGCTGGTCACAGACGAGGTTACGGGGCGCAATTTGTGCTGGAGGCCAGAATGTGGGGGTTGTCGCCCCGCGAGTGGCCACAGCAGCGCTATGAGGGGGCGCACTGCCACTTGGGGTTGGCAGTCCAGTCGGTGCCCCGCGCCGTGTAGTTGTACGGCGGCGTTGCACTGGCGTTGAAGTCGCTGCATACTCCCTGTCCGCCTGGCCCAGGCCACAGAAGAGTTCGAGCTGCCAGAGTTGTTCGACGCACTCAGCTGGTGCATCTTGCTCTCTACTGCCGCAAGCGAGACAGCACAGGAGAGATACGCATTGGCAGCAGCAAGCAGCAATGTTATGCGGGATTGGACTGCGCACCCATCTGCTGAGCGCTGCATCCTGCACCCACACATACAGGACTGAGTGAGTATCGCGCTGGATCCCACAGACTGCGCCTTGCTCTCTATGCCGAGAGAGGTCACCCCCAGCTCACTCCTGTTCTGGCTTCGGCACTTAGTACAACGCCAGGAGTGTTACGTTCCGCCTCCCACACGATGCCGGAGTATTCACAGCACGGCAGCAGCCGGGTGGAGGTTCAACCTAAGGGGGCCAATGCTGCAGCAAGGGATGAGGGCATTAACGTAGCCACGGCTAAGCGTGCCTTGCTATATCGGTGACGCGGAGAAACACGCAAAGTGCAGCTGTGCACTCTTACAGCGGCCACAATGTGAGGCTGAGCAAACAAGAGGCCATGGTGTCTCGATAAGGGCGGCCCACCAATGACCAGCAGAGCGGCGACCGCAAACAACATCGTCAGGCGAGCCATGGTAGCTGTGATAGACGTTGTCTGCTTTGGATGCACAGCAGCTGGTCTGTACTGGTGGGAGGGGCCATTGGCCGCCTCTGGGCATGTGGACCCCCATGTTATAGGGGACCCCTGGCACCCCACATGATGTTCTGTAACCGACCACAAGCGCAAAGTAAAAGTCACAGCGCCAGAGCTTGCAGGGGCAGCAGACATGCAGAGCTATGCGTGTGCTCTCCAGCACACATGATTCAGATATCTTTGGACAAGGTGCAAAGCTTGTAAGTAATCGGGTACAGCGATGTTGCCCCTCCTGCATGACTGAATATCAAAGCGTATTCAGGGCTAGGACACCTTCCGCCGCAGAACACACATTACTGCGCAACGCAGCAGAGCGCTGACAACTTATTGTTGTGGTCTTAGCACGTGCAAAGACTGACAGACAGCTGCTCGAGCTGGCGATATATAGTTTGGTCATAGAGAGCTCTCACTGCAACATACTCGAAAGAGGCCTGGACGGCATGCATGAGAGTTTGAAGGTCACGCAAGAGTCCTATCCTAGAGTGATGCCAAATTTAACTGTGCTCCCCCACGTTACGCACATAGAAAAATGTCAGTTGCCCGGTTGCCACTAGGTACCTGGTGCTACGCGTGCCTGCAAATACATGAAGCAAGCTGCAAGAGGCTGAGTGTCTTAACTAGCCAAGCACCACACAGGCAACCTAGCACAACCCTGCAGAGCCAGCTGGAAGCCGGACGTCCTCCTCATGTGCTCAGCAGCGGCAGGCCACCACACCGCCTCTGGCATGCCACATGCATGGCTGGCCTTCCAGGGCATGTCCTGGCAAGGCACGCCCGTTTAAAGCCGCCGCTGCCTGTGAGCTAACTGAACGAGCGGCGGGCACCGCCGGTGCCGCCGCCGGTGAGGAACACATAGACGGCCTGGTAGGGCACCGCCAGCTGGAAGTTGCTCGTGCCGTTGTAGGCGGGCAGGGCATACAGCTCGCTCGGTGCCATGCCTCCGAGTGTGTTCAAGCGCTGGACGTATGTGACGTTGGCCAGCGCACCTGTTCATAAAGAGCATAGTCAAGGCATGGACAGGCACACATGTGCTTGCTGTTCTCTTGTCCTTTCTGAAAGACACGGGGTTGTTGAGCATGCGCATACACATGGCCTGCCACTGCAAATCGCGGCGGGTCCGCGCCCGCGGTCATCGGGCACACAGGCCTGCCAGTGCGCTCGCGGCACGTTAGCCAAGCACGCTGCAGGGGCGCGCACCCTGGCCGCCGCTTGCCACCAGCAGCAGCTCTGCCACCGAGCCGAAGCCGCCGTCGTCGGCCTGCCGCGGGGAGGCCTGCTTGGTGAGCACCTTGCCGTGCACAAGCCCCGCGCCGTCGATCAGCTCAAAGACCGGCCCCTGGCTGTCAAAGAAGTGGTGCGCGCGGACGACGCTCCCTTCATACAGGTTGGCCACTGCGCCTGTGTTGAGGTAGCTCGAGTTTGTCTCTGAGCGCCGGCAACAAGCGGTGGTTAGTTTATAAACAAAGCAAGGTCAGTGCTATAGGTGTTGTATATACAGACCAATACTGCTAGCGGCTCTGGGTTGGAGCAGGCTGCTTGGCACTTGCCACATTGTCATGTCATAGTACAAGCAGAGAAGCATCGCTGTTGGAATTAAATAGGAAGAACAGTGATATACTCAGCTTCAGGCGACCGGCATTCTTGGGTTGCGCCAAGCGTTCGCACTTCTGTGCTACAAGACATCAAGCTGCTTTTCCTCACTTCAAGCACTTACAGCTCAGCTCCCATCAGGCACAGTGCGCACGCATAGTATAGTTCTGCGTCCCTATCCCGTGAAAGGTGAAGAGCGTGGCTGCGCCGGGCGGCGCAGTGACAGCCGCAGCCAGCGCGGACGTACACACGCAGCATAGTGCACATGTAAGCAGGAGGGCGGCAGCAAGCATTGTGGGGTGTAGTAGGAGGTCTAAGCGTGTTCCGGAGAAGCAGTCCTGTCTTCTATTCGTGGACTTTTGGTTTGTCGGCCAGTTGTACGACAACTGCACAGCGCCATAATACACCTAATGAGATGTTTCTTCGTAACTCCTGCAAATGATATTTAGCGTGTCTAAGGTGGCTTATGTTGTCCGACCCATACCAGCCAAGCGCCTGATACATATAAAAGAGGAGCGTGCAATCAATGGCGTGCAATGATGCTGGCACATCAGGAGGCGTTCACTTACATTTGCCGGCCCTGTGTATGGTGGCGCCTGCTTAGCAAGGCAGCTTCTGCCTGCTTCACCGCACGTTGTAATCGCAGCTGCTGTAAGACAGCTGCAGGCAGTTGCACACAAGCAGCAGGCTAAATTCACATCTCTGAACGCGCACTGCAGCAATCTATTTGGACCGTAACATTTGAGACCTTCTACAGCTCAGAGCAAGGCGGGCGCACAGGCAGCAATGCGTTAATGACATTAATGACTTATGACATAAGCCATGACACGCGCTGCTACTCTGCTGCCGTTATTCTGCCCCACCAGCTGGCAAGCTTGCGGGCTACAAGCAGGCCCAGCCACACGGCAGACTCACGTGCTTGCGGCACGCGCGCAGCACTAGTCCGGCTGCGGTCCACGGCCACTAACACGCGCCTCGCCCAGGGCCGTGGGACACGCTGGTGGAGTGGCAGGAGCACTGCATCGGCTTGTCGTCTGTGATGCAGCAGCACAGCCAGGCAGCTTCGCACAAAGGCGAGAAGCATGCGGCTTCACACCGCATGGCCATGCGCCCCATAGAGCCACCCTGGCTGTGAAGGCAGCTCGGAACAGGCGCAGAGGCTCTGCAGCGCAACCTCCTTTGCACGGGAGCTCGGTCTCCTGGGCCGACCCGCGCCGGCCGCGGCCGCGCCCCCGGCCAACCACGCACCCTCACACCGGACTGCCAGGCGCGCGGCCGAGCCTGCGGCCTGTCCCATGGCGGCACAGCCAGGACAGCTTCCATGTGAAGCTGCACCCTCTAGGCCGCGGCGGCCCCCTCAGGCGTGCAGCTTGCTCAGCTCGGCCAGCCCGCGCCGGCCGCCGACGCGCTTCCGGCGCACCTTGCCCTTGGCCACGCGGCCGGCGGCCGACTGGATGGTGGACTGCATGAGCTCCTCGTCGGTCATCTGCGGCGTGCCCGGCGCGCCTGCGCGCCGCGCGCGCGCTGGGCGGGGCCGCCTCACAGCCTGCCAGCGCGCCCGCTCCTGCCCGTACGCCTCATGGGTGCGCAGTGAGGGCACGGGTGGCACGCCCTGCACCTACATGCACACTCCGCAGGCAGCAGACTCGTGCAGCATGGACACTTGAATGCACTGGTGTGCATGCAGACACCGTGCTGAAAGATGACATTGTCTGTAGCTGCCGACGAGGCGGATGCGGCAATGGGCGCGCTGCTCACGGCGGGCGAGCGCAGGCGCGCGCCTTGCGCGCCGCCCGCCTTCAGCATCTGCGACAGCGAGTTCATGCGCGCGCGCATCTGCGTGAACGTGCCCAGCATCCCGGTGACGTCCATCTCGCGGTGCCCGGAGCCGCGCGCGATGCGCCGACGCCGCGACGCCGACTGCGCGCGCGCGTGCACGGCTGAGACGCAGGCGGGCGCCGGCGCGACCGGAATATCAGTGAAACACTCGCACGGTCTCACGCTGCTGAACACTGAACCTGACCTGTATTGCAGCCATTCAGGTTGCGCTTCTGCGCATACGGCAGCAGCCTCACCCTGCCATAGAGCACATGTATGTACTTCTTGCAGTGCAAAGGGTGCTGCCTTACAGCAGGCAGGTTGGCAACACTGCCGATGCAGCTCCTTGCTCAAAGCCGCAGAGCTGCTGCTCACTGGCGCTCTTGCCTGGCCGCGCCGCGCGCCGCCCGAGGGGTAGGGCGCACGAGCGGTAGGGCGCACGAGCACCAGTCCACCATGCCACTGCTGGGGTCACAACCTCCCCGGCAGCGCTTCCCTGGCAACACTCTGTCAGCCTAGGGCCCCGCCGCTGCGCCTTTGCCAGCAGGTCGGGGTTGCGGCGCTCCTCTGGCTCATGCTGCAGCGGCTGGCAGACATAGCTGGGGACCTACCCTAGCCCTAACCCTACACAAACGCGCCTTGGCCAGCAGGTCGGGGTTGCCGCGCTCCGCCGGCGTCATGCTGCAGATCATGGCCTCAAAGCGCTTAAACTGCCTCTCGGCATCCCCCAGCTGCTTGTCGGTGATCTTGTTCATGCCTGCGTGGCCGCGCGGCGCCCAGCGTCAGCCGCGCACGTCCGGCCCGCGGGCGCGCGGCCGGCTCTCTCAGGCGACCTGGCCGCTCCTGGATGTACAAAAGCGCACATGTCAGCACGAGCTACACGGCGAACATGCTGCCCACGCTCGCGCTGGTATTTTTCTTCTTTTGGGTCTTGTGGTGACATCTCAAGGAGCAATTACGTTGGCCACATGTCTAGGACGCAACACATGCCACAGCGCGTGCCACAGCGCATGCCTGACCGTATACTTATTGACGCAGCCCCATCATTGCCCTCGCTTCAGCAAGACAGGACCGCACGCGCGGGCGCGCGCCTGGCAGCATCTTCATGATGGAGCCCATGCTGCCCATGCCGGTGACCATCTTGTACTGCTTCAGGAAGTCGTTGAAGTCGAACTTGGCCGCGAGCAGGCGCGCCGTGAGCGCCTCGGCCTCGTCCTCCTTGATCGCCGCCTCAGCCTTCTCCACCAGCGACAGCACGTCGCCCATGCCTGGCCGCGCCGCCACGTGCGTCAGCGCACGGGCGCAGGCTCTGGGCAGCTTAATCAACTGCATCAGTCCGAATCTGTACCACCTCCCTCCTTACCAATGCCCCGGCAAGGGATGTGCCCGCAGGGATGTGCCACGAGCAGCGTTTCTGGGGCGGTTGGGTCTGCCGCCTCACGAGCTCAACGACTACGCACGAATATGCAGCCTTACCAACTGGGGCCGCATGTGAGGCCACAGTCCATACAATGCGACAAATTTATGGCCTTGGTTGTTCGTGGAAGGACAGAGGCTTGGACTTGAGCGGGGCGCGCCAAGGATGCGGGAGGCGGTGCGGTCGGGGTAGAAGGGCTCCAGCGCCTCCAGCGTCTCGCCCGTGCCCACAAACTTGATCGGCTTGCCCGACACCGCCTTGACCGACAGCGCCGCGCCGCCGCGGCTGTCACCGTCCATCTTGGTCAGGATGGCGCCTGCGCGCGCTTGGCATCGCTCTGTGCATATCCATATATCCATAAATCCACCTGCAGTGGCCGACACGCGATGGCTGCATTGACACTGGCACAACATGCGGCTGGCACGCTGCAGTGAGGTGCTCGAGCAACGAGGAGAAGGGAGGGCAGAGCCCAGGCAAGCTCCTTAGCGCCGACACCAGCACTGCCATGGAACCACCAGACGCAGCAGCACTGCATGCCTTCATGTAGACTCCCACACGGCTGCTCGAAAACCCCCAAAGCAGGCGCTCCACTCGCCGGTGAGCTCGGCGGCGTCGTTGAAGGCCTTGACCAGGCCGGCCGCCTCCTGGCCCGTCATCGCGTCCACGACCAGCAGCGTGTCCGTGGGCGACACCGCCGCGCGCACCTCGCCCAGCTCGCGCATCATCGCATCGTTAATCTGCGCGCGCACGCGGACCGGCATCGCAGCACGCGCTGCAGCGCCAAGCAGCGGCTGCCAAAGGCAAAGCCGCCAGGACCAGAGCCGCCCTGGCAGCCAGGATGCGCGCTGCCACCAGCTCACGGCTCACGGCGGCGCCCCTGCCGCCCGACCTGCACTGCGAGTCATTTGGGTGCTCCGGATTGGTATGTTGGTGCCTTTTCGCTTGGCAACGCCCCAACATGGGGTTGTTGGGGCATCACTCGTGCTCATGCGCGCCTGCGTCCGGCCGGCCGTGTCCACAATGACCGCGTCGAAGCCCTCCGTACGCGCCTTGGCGAGCCCCGCGGCGGCGATCGCGGCTGGCTTCTTGCCGGTGCCCATCTCAAACACGGGCACGCTCACGCGCTCGCCCAGCGCCACCAGCTGCTCGATTGCGGCCGGCCGGTACACGTCGGTGGCCACCATCAGCACCTGTGGACCCGAACAAAAACTATCTTGGAATTTTACTTTTTATCATTTCCATTTTTCAGTCAAAGTATCCCATCGTAGTGGGGTCAGAGTTGCCGCCGGCGCGCCCGCCCGCCGCCCTGACCCCCAGGTGTGCTTCCTGGAAGCTTGCGTGATACAAGGGAGACGACACCAACTCGGCTTCAAGATAAGGGAAATCATGACAACCTGCCGACTGGTGTTCGTGCATCATTGATGCTCCTGCCCAGCAGCGCTGCCACAGACGCGAGGATGCGGGGGTCCTGGCGGGTCGCAGACGGGGCGGGTGCAGGGCGTGCGCGGGCGGACGCGGGGGCGCGCGCGGGCGCAGCACCTTCTTGTTGCGCTTGCGCAGCGCGAGCGCCAGCTTGCCGCACGCGGTCGTCTTGCCGACGCCTTGCAGGCCCGCCATCAAGATGACCTGCGCGCCGCGACAAAGGCTGGCCGAACACGGCCGCAAGCCGTGCATGCGTGCCTCCTACAACCGAACATTTGCATACCACCACCAAATTGCGTCGAGCCAGACAGGCACTCACACCCTCACCAGTGTGCATGTTAAAGGGCTGTTCGAGCCAGGGCTGCTTAGGCAGTAGTGCAAGTATGGCAGGCGCCCTTAACAACGACCTCGTTACTGGCCGCGCCTGCGGGCCGTCCTTGGGGTCGACCAAGTCCTCCTGCTGGCCGCCCATGAGCCTGACGAGCTCGTCGTTGACCACCTTGACCAGCTGCTGGTCTGGCCGCACGCCCTTGACCACCTTGACGCCCAGCGCGGCCGCCTCCACGCTCGCCACAAACTTGCGCACGATCGGCAGGCTCACCTGCGCGCGCCCAGGCTCGTCACGCGGTAGAGGATGAGAGTGTACACACTAGGCATGGCTTGTGTAGCTGATTGCGCGTTCCAAAGCAGAGTGAGCCCCTCAGACCAATAACCATCGTTGCTGTACACCCTCACTACTTAGCTCGTGTTGGCACGTTCATACAGTAACTGACCTCGCCCGCTCCTCAGCACCATGTGTGCCTCACGCTGTTTGAGGCGGGCGTATACAAGCCGAAATGAAAAGTCACAGTGATGTGCTGCAGAATTTATATGACCTGTAGTAGAACTGAGGGGCGCACATCTGCCTCGAGCAGCGCACGCCGGATCTCGCGCATCGGCGCCTTGATGTTCTCTGCGGTCAGCTTGCCGTCGCGGCGGACCATGTCCCACGCCTTCTCCAGGCCCTGGCTCAGGTTATCAAACATCCCCGCGTACACGCGCTGGGCTGCGCCGCGCCGCACCTACGACACGGCGCCAAGCACTTGTCCAGCGTTCTCGTGCAGGTATGCGAGACTGCACATACAGCGCCTGGTGCTAACTAGTACCAGGTTCACCACACAAGGCAGACTTGGTTCGACTGCATCCCGGCAGAGTGGCTTGCCGAAGTGCTTCAAGCAGTGCAGAAAACACTTTGCACAGGGCAAACCTGCGAGCTCCTCGTCCAGGCAAGTGCCTGGTGTGCAGCGCGCTGGCTGTGCAGCGAGTCCAGGCCCCGCAGCTCTTGCTGCAGCGCCTGCCTGTGCGCGCGCGCGGGCGCCGCCGCCCGTCGCGGGCACGTGCTGGGTGCATAGCTGCAGGATGGCGCGCAGTTGGCCGTGCGCTGCAAGGCCGTCCTCCATAGGCAGTCCATGCTGGCGCTCTATCAGTGCCGCCTGAGGCTCTCTCACATGCTCAAGTGCAAACTCAGTGTTTTGCAGCACTGCAGCAGCACCGAGCGCGTATGCACCAGAGCGCTGCTTCGACAGGGATTGAAGTACACGTTGGAAAGGATGTGCTCGTATAGCGAGAAGCAGCTGTGTTGGCTTGATCCATCTGCGCAGCCTAGCTAGGCTCGGACCCTCCTCGGCTCCACACTCGAGCTCGTCTGATGTAAAGCTAAAGGCTCACCGCGCGTGCGCACCGCTTGCTCACGCGCTGTGGCGTGCGCCTCAGCGCTGCCGCCGCGATGTTGGGCTTCAGGAAGTATGTTGGCCTCAGCACGCTGCTGGCGTGCGGGGTGGTCTACCATGCCTTCTCAACGCGCGAGCAGTGCGCTTGCAGCTCACCAGTGTTCCAAACGCTTGGAGGTTGTACTGCGTTGCGAGTTCGGTCCACATAGGAGTGTCGGCTAGCAGTCACCTTGCAGCTTTTGTGGTTACGTTCCAGCTGGAGGTCTTGATCAGCCACGGGTGCAGCTGGTTTCAGGTCACTAGTAACAGGCAAGCCGCGCGCAGGTTCTTTCCAGCGCTACACTACCTGTCGACCTCCAAGATAGCCATCGCGGTCAGCGGCAACTTTGCGTTTGCGCTGGCGCTCTGCCTGTACCACCTGCTGACCAAGGCGCGCCCCCTAGGCCCGCGCCTCGCCTGCTCCGCACTCTGTCCCACTCCAGCCTTGACAGCGTGCAGCCACTCCAGCCTTGACAGCGTGCGGCGCCGCAGGTGTTCCTGGGGACGCTGCGCGAGGCGGAGGTGGAGCGCATCAACGAGCGGATCAGCCAGGCGGTGATGGAGACGTGCCTGGCAATGACGATCTTCCGCGAGGAGTTCAACATCGAGTTTGTGGCCATGTTCACCGCGCTCACCTTCATCAAGGTGTTCCACTGGCTGGTCCAGGACCGCGTGGACTACCTGGAGACGATGCCGTCGATCGCGCGCCTGAGCCACCTGCGCATCCTGACCTTCATGGGGCTCTTGCTGGTGCGTTCTGCGCTGCTGCGTGACGCGTTCCGCCTGTCGTCTGGAGCGGCTGCTGCGACAGGGGGCAGCACTCGGGCGACCCGCTGCCAACTTGCAGGTCGCTATGAGCTCTGCCATTCAAGTTTGCTCTGCCACGAAGGGGCACTGCGCAGCATACATGCTTGCCTGCGGAAATGCGGTCACAGTGACTCGTCAGTGCCGTTTGCTGATTTGGATATGGCAGGCATAGCAGGATAGCTTCACTGGTGTTGCTCAGCAGGCAAGTGCTGCGCGCTGTGCACGCCACGCAGGCACCCACCAGACGCCCAGGCGTCGTGCTCGCAGCCTGTACCCTCATACCTATGCTTGCAGGCGGCGGACTCATACCCTCATACCCTATGCGCGCAGGCGGTGGACAGCGCCTTCCTGCAGTTCACCGTCGCGCAGACGCTGCAGCGCACCGCCAGCGTGCACCTGCTGTTTGCATTCGAGTACGTCATTCAGGCGTCCATCATCGTGTCAACGTTCTGCAAGTACATGCTGGCGCTCGTGGACAGGTGGTACCCTAGCAGGCCCTCGCTTCACGGCTCACATATGTGCTGTCACTGCATGGCCATGGCCCCGACGCGGCAGGCATCTTGCGCATCTCGCTGGAAGAGAAGCGAGGCGGGCCTGAGCCCTGAGATGCACCACTCAGCTGCTTGCCGTTGCAATGCATTCACTCAACGTGTGTGCCTGCCTGGGCCATTGCTGCCACGCTGGCGCGTGCATCCGGCTTGTCCGCAGAGCAGGTGGTAAACATTTGCCGTCATTTTTTCCACCCTGCTATGCTGACGCGTCTGCGCCCGAGCAGCTACCTGGAGGGGCGCTGGGAGGGCAAGGGCACGTACGTGTTCTACCTGGAGCTGGTCACCGACCTGCTGCACCTGTGCGTCTACGTCGTCTTCTTCTTCATCGTCTTCACCAACTACGGCCTGCCGCTGCACCTGGCGCGCGCGGCCCGGCCGCCCTGCCCTGACCTGCCTTTGCGCCCTGTGCGCCCCATGCGCCCGCGCTGCTGCTGGGTGCATGAGAGGAAGCTGGCGCCCTGGCTGGCGTGGACGTCGATGCCGCTGCATGGAGCAGGGCATCGGCCGCGCATGCAGCCGGCAGCATAGAGCATGTTCCGGCCTTACTTCTGCTCGAGCTGACGTGCTTAAAGTGCGCATGTCGCAGCGGCCGGGTCCTCATTAACGGTGCTCTGGCGCGGGCGCGGCGGGCGACCGGGGCCCTCACCGCGGCTGCGCGCGGGCAGGTGCGGGACCTCTACTGGACGGTCCGCAACTTCCGGCAGCGCGTGCTGGACTTCCTGCGCTACCGGCGCGTCACCGCCAACCTCGACGAGCGCTTCCAGGCGCGGCGGGGCCCTAACCCTATACCCTAACATGTTCCAGGCACGGCGCGCTGCCGGCGGCGGCCCTGCAGCCGGTCAGAGGGCAACTGTGGTCCTGCTCCTGGTCAAAGAGGGAGCGCCGCACTGCGCACTTTCCAGCGCAGCGTTTCCACTGAGGGAGACGTCTTCGCCTCCTTCCTGCAAGAGAGAAGGCAATGAATTGCTGCTCTTAGCTGTTACGAGCGAACTGATCCGTAGGGACACGCTATGACTGGTGATTTTCACCGGGGAGGGACGGGTGCACCGGTGAGGGAGATGTACTAGTCACCATGATGGCTTTTGCTCAACAATCAGCCACTCTGCTTATGCGATTGCGCAAAGCAGGCCGCCGCGCAACTCTTTTCTCCCGGGCTGCGCAGGACGCGAGCGCGGAGGACCTGGCGCGCTGCGACGGCATCTGCATCATCTGCCGCGAGGAGATGGCGCCGGCCGGCCGCAACAAGAAGCTGCCCTGCAGCCACGTGTTCCACCTGCACTGCCTGCGGCGCGCGCGTGCCAGGGCCCTGCCCTGCGCTGGGCCTGCAGTGGGTTCTTCTCGGGGCTTGCATTGGGTCCACAGCCCCTGCCCCCAAGTGTCCTGCTTCTTTTGCACTGCCTGCGGCGCGCGTGCCAGACCTGCCTTGCGTGGGGCTTGCAGGAGGTTCACAGCCCCGCCTTCCAGCTTTTCTATCGCTTTCATGTTTAATACGGCCTCGTGTCCTGCATGACCTGCATGCCTGAGCCGTAAGCAATTCATGGTGCCGCCGCCCGCTAAGTGGTGCTGGGGGCAGGTCGTGGCTGGAGCGCCAGCAGAACTGCCCGATCTGCCGCACATCCGTGTTTGCGTCGCGCCCGGCCGATGCGGCAGCGGCGGCCGCTCCGCCGGTACGCCCTTCTGCCCCTTGCTATTGCGCCTCCACAACACTCCTGCCAACCGTGGCACGCCCGCACTGCTGTGAGACCTGAAGCATTGTTCGCAATGCCCTAACGCCCTTACATGTTTGACCGCCAAGTATACATGCACTGCCAATGTGTTCATGGCCAAAGCACCACTCGCTGTGTCCAACGAAAGGGAAAGTCAGCTGAGAGGGGCGTGCGCGCAGGCGCGCCCGCAGGCCCCTGAGGCGCCCGCGCAGCCGCGCGCGCCGGACGCCGGCGCGCGCCCCGCGCCTGCGCCCACAGGCCAGGCGCCGCCGGCCGCCGGCCTGGGCGGCCACGCCGCGCACGCGCATGCGCCGCACGCGCCGCCGGCGCCGCCCGGGCAGCAGTACCCCGCGCTCATGCAGCTGCTGCAGAGCGTGCACGCCGGGCAGGCCCAGCAGGTGCCTTAACACCTGCAATGTTCTAAACTTGTATTCACGTTCATAACACGGGGAACAAGCTTGTTTCAAAAGGTGCCCTTGGTATGAAGATGTATGCGCCTCGCAAGGATTGGGGTGCTCGCTCGCGCTCCTTGGCCTGAATCCACCTGCGGGTAGCGAATGAGGGACGAGAACGGGGCCTGACATGCAGGAGGCGTGACAACAGGCGACACACCTGAGCCAACCCCTTTGTGTGGGTCCAGGCCGCGCGCGCCGGGCGGCCCGTGGAGCCGTTCAACGCCGCGCGCGCGGTGGAGGCGCTGCGCGCGGGCGCCGTCCCCTTCCCGCACCCCGCCGCGGGCCCGCCGCTGAGCTACCAGGCCGCGGTAGCGCAGCGCGCGCAGGCGCAGGCGCTGCAGGCGCTGCTCGCCGCGCAGGTGCGCTGCGACAGAGCCCCATACCCTAACCCTGTCCTGAGAGCGGCTGGGCGTGTGGTGAGCAGGCGGCTATGAAGCTGGGGGGCTGGACGCTGAGACAGTGCTGCAGCGTGTCTGACGTGTTTGCAGACAGGCGGCGAGCGCCCCGGGCACCGAGCAGGCCTCCTGTACGTTATGTGTGAAATGTGTGTTTGTGTGCAGCACCTCGCTTGCAATGCCTTTACGCGGCAGGGCGCCTAGGTTCGACATGGTTCCCACAGTGACACCAAGCCGCAATATCACTGGGGGGCGGGCCTTGCGCCTGCCGCCGCGCCTGGCCTGCGCGAGTGCGCTGCGCGCGCTGCAGGCAGCGCAGGAGGCGGCGCGCGCGGCAGCCGCGGGCGCCCGCTCGCGCTCGAGCGCCCCGACCTCGCAGCCCGCCCCGCAGCCCTCCGGGGCGACGGCGCCTCCTGCGGCGGCGGGGCGGCCGGGCGGCGCAGCAGCGCCGGCGGGTCCGTCCGCAAGCGCGGGCATGTCGGGGCACTCTGGCGGGGGGGCTCAGGCGGCCGCAGGCAGCAGTGCGGCGGGCGGGCCGCCGCGGCAGGCACGGCGCGGCGCTGCGGGGCAGCCGGTGTCGGGTGCGGCTTCCGCTGGGTCTCCCTCGTTTGCGCGTTTCTGCATGCGCCAGAGGAAACAAGCTTGTCACACGCTCGGGCTTGGTCAACCACAAATTGTGAAGTGCGCGCGAGGGGTTGCAGGAGAGACTGCCCTGTAGGGGGCAGGTGCGCGCATGCCCCGAGCATGCGTTGCTGCCGGCAGGCGGCATTGCCTGCGCCTATTACCACACTCCGCGTGCAGTGGTAGCAGTATTACTTATAGCCGCGCGCGTGCTGACAGCGCCTCCACTTGCGGCCGCACCTGCGCAAGCAGTGCGCCACTATTCACATGAGACTGGCCGCGCGGATTACCTCAGCAGGGCCTGCCGCTGCCTCACGTCATGTCGCTCATGTCATGTGTGACATGAGCGTGTTGTGGTGCCCGGCAGGCGCGCATTGGCCGGCGGCACAGGGAGCCATGCACCCGCAGCCGCCGCTCAACGGGCCGCTCGCTTGGAACGCCGCGCTGTCTGCAGGCGCGGCCGCTGGGCTCTTTCTTCTTTACTTTTTCCCTCAAACTATTGGGAACCAGTGACGGCGGCTGCCTGGTGTAGTGCATGCAATTGATGCACAGCGAGCAGAATCGTCCAGCTGCGCGTAAATCTGTTCCTGCTCCTGCCGCTGCAGGCTTCCACCAGGGCGCGCCGGGCATGTACGCGTCGGTGCCCTTTCCGGTCGTCCCGGCGCCGTACGGGGGCGGCGGCGCGCCCGCGGGGCTCGTGCCGGGCGGCGTTTGGCCGGCGGCCAGTTACGGCTACCTGCCGCAGTGGGCGCCCGCGACGTCCATGGCGCTGTTCGTGCCGGCGTACCTGCCCATGCAGTACGCCGGGCAGCAGCTGCCCGACACCGCTGGCGGCCAGGGCAGCCAGGCGCGCCTGCAGCCTGGCCCCGCCCCAAGCAGTGGACAACTTCGTTTTTTTCCCTGCTCGTGAATTGCTTTAGAATGCTGTTGCTGTAGTCCTTTGTTGCCCAAGAGGCCTTGCTGTGCCGGCGACTCCCATCGAGTAACAAGCTTGTGGGGAAAATACACACCTCCACGCTTTGCAGGCAAGCGTTTGCTAACAGCAGTGAGGCCACGCTGGCGTCCTACATGCTTGTTGTTGCCGTAAATGAGGGTGAGGAAACGTGTACACATTGACGGCCGAGCGCGGTACGCGCTCACGCCGTTTGAGGCTGCCGGGCGCAGGGCCTGGCGCTGCCGGTGCTGCCGCTGGTGCTGCCGCCGGCGGTGCAGGCGCTGATGAGCGCGCCGCCCAACGCCACGCCGGAGCAGCACGTGCAGCATGCGGCCGCGGCGGCCGCGGCGGCCGCCGCCGCGGCCTCCGTCATGGCGCCGCTCAGCGGCGGCATGATGCTGCCGCCGTCCATGCCGCCCGGTGCGGCGACTGGCGAGCTGCAATGGAGTGTGCGCTGCTGCAGGGCGCAAACAGTGTTTCAGAAGCTGGCTGGGTGCCAGAAGCTCTGTAGAGATGTGCACGCTGCACAGACCTTGCCAGCGCTCGGTGCGCCTCAGGGGGTGTTTTGGTCCGTGCGCAGGCTTCGGCGCTGGGCCGCCCGGCCCGGGCCTGAGCCAGGAGGCCACCGCCGCCGCCGCGGCCAACGCTGCGGCCGCGGCCGCGGCTGCTGTCATGCAGAATGCCGGCACGCAGCCGACCGCGGAGGGCATGGAGCAGGTGGGTTTCTGTCAGGGCCTCCGACCTGGGCGCCAAATTAGGCGTGCTGTGCTTCTACTGCAGCCCTGTCTTATCAGAGCCCTGCCGTTGCTCCATGCGTTTCAACAAAGTGGCGTGTTTGCCGAGCTCACGAGTGCATGGCTCGGCGAGCTCTGCCGTGATCGCAACTAGCGCGAGGCCGGAGTAAGCAGCCGCAGCTGCACCTGCGCAGCACGGGTCTGCCGTGTGGGCCGGCTGCGCGCCCCCACGGCTGACGCGCGCGCGCGCGTCGCCGCGGCAGGCGCTGCGCACGCAGGTCGGCGCACTGCAGGCCTCGCTGGACCGCCTACAGCTGCACCGGCAGCATGAGGCCGCGGCCGCGGCCGCGTCCGGCGCGGGCAACGGCGGCGGCGGCGCCGCGCCGGCGCCGGCGGGGCCCTCCGATCAGGGCCTGCCGGCGAGCGTGGGCGTGCCCGCGGCGCCCGCGCCCGCGGGCTCAGCGCGGCAGGAGGTCACATGGGGTTACCCCCATGCGCCCGGCGCTGCGGGGGCTGCGGCGGGCGCGGGAGGTGCCGCATCGGGTCAGGGCCAGGGGCAGGGCGAGGGCGGGGGCCAGGGCTGTGGCAGCCAATCCATACCTCCAGGGTGGTTGGTACCATCCGAGATGATACCGGCCGAGGCTGGGGCCATCATCGCCAGGAGCCTGCAAGCGCGAGCGGAGGGCGCCGCAGGCGCGCCGCAGGGCGGCGGTCCGAGTGGCGCCGAGGGAGCGGCGCCAAGGGAGGAGCCCAGCGGCGAGGCTCAGAGGGCCGAGCAGCGGCCGCCGCAGGACAGTGGCGCGTCGGGCGCGCCGCGCGCGCGTCCGCGCGCGCCGGGCCCGCCCACGGAGCCGAGCGAAACGGGCGCGGTGTTCATGGAGCGGGAGGGGGACAACGCGCGCGCGGCCGCGGGCGACGACCAGGAGGAGCTGCGCCGGCTGCGCCTAGAGCGCTTCGGCATGGGGGCCGGCGGCGCGGCGCAGCCAGAGTAGCCTCGGCCGCGCAGAGTGGCGCAGCCGAAAGTGGCGCATCCGCTGGCAGCGCGAGCAGGGCCAGGACGCTGTGCCAGCTGCACGGGGAGCGCGCTGGCATGTGCCTTGGCGGAAAGGAGCCTCTCAAGAGCAGGCAACGCATGACAGCCTGCCTGCCCATTAGCAGCAGGCTCGTCTTACAAGGGAGCTTCCTGGACTTGAAACATGGGGCTGTCATTATGCTGCACAGCTCAGTTGGAGCGCGGCTGCATAAGGACACTTGCTAGCTGGCCCAGGGTAAAAGGTGGTGCCTGGCAGCAAGGCTGCTGATGTGTCCTGGGTGCAGACTGCAGCTGCGGGCATGGCCGGGAGGCGCGGCATTGTGTGGGAGTGACCTGTCAGTAAGGGATGCACGCGTGTGCACCCCAATGTGGACATTTGCGCTCATGTTGTTTTTGGTGTCCCACAGCGGTCTTCCTGCTGCTGGGTGCAGCAGCTCTGTGCGTGGACGAGTGCGCGTTCTTATCATGCTATGTGACTAAACGGTGTCCTGGGTGTGCGTGACATCCCTATCGCCCTGTTGCTCCCTGCTCCTCCCTGTTTGTGACAGGCATGCACATGACAGACCATCCAATGAAAAGAGCAGAGCAGAGATTGCACTTGGTGCACGTGCACTGCGACAGAGAGTGCACATGCAAAGCTGAGGCGACAGACACCATGCAGACAAGGTGTGCAAGGCTCACAGCAGCTCGTGCAGTCACTCTCACGCTCACGCTCTCACAAGTTGGGAGTCACAACGGCGCTCAGCAGAGCTGCCACATTTCATCTTGGCGTTGCTCGTAGGTCTGCCAGCCCGGTCAGTCTCTGCTCGCAATGTCGCCCGAGCTGAACAACCCGCCACCTCCGCACACAGCTCTCAACCCGTGTTCACATCAATTCATGGGCAGTTGCTCAATGTTCACTTGCTCGACAAATCACTTGCACACTTGCCAAGCAGACCCGGACACAGAGCAGCCACAAAGTTGCGCATGCAACAGCCATGGGCACGTGCCGCCCAGAAGACCCAAGCCGTACCGCCAGCATGGCTGCAAGACTCGCAGCGCAGGCCGGCAGCCGCGCGCCCGTCACCCGGCGTCATCGTCGTGCGGCAGCGCTTCCTGCGACGCGGCGCGCACGGCTCGCATGCAGCCGGCGGCCACGGACACTGGTCTCCAGGCCTGAAGGGCTGCTTGATTGAATATTGTTAACACAACGCTCCTATGCTGCATAACAATCGTCACACTGGCATGGAGAGCTGACAAGCACAAGCTCCCGGAGCGAGCGGGCACGCCCCGTCCCAACCAGCGCGGCACTCTGCCGCCCGCCGGCCGGGCGCGCCCGCGCTGCATGCGGCTCCAGCGCGCACGGCGCGGCCGGCGCGCACGGCGCAGTCGGCGCGGCGCGCCGGGCGGGGGCTTCGCACCTGCAGGTTGCGCAGCTTGGCGACGATGATGTCCATGGCGGTCGCGACGATGTCCTCAGCCGGCAGCACGCCCGTGCCCTCCACACGAAAGATGAATGTGTCCTGCCGCGCGCGCTGCCCGCCCTCAGCGGGTACAGTATAGGCACCCTAGCCCCGGCGCGCGCTGAAAGTGTCATGGGGGACAGTGTCGACAGTGGCATGTATCTGTAGTGGTCGCGTGCTGTCCTCCGCATTGTCCTCCGCATGGAGCGCGCCTGCGCCGCCCAGGCCTGAAGGTGCGCCCCGCCGCGCACCAGGCCAGGCTGCTTCAGCTGGACACGCGGCCTGCGCCAGTGCAGAAGAGACAGCAGTGACAGTTTAGTGCCGTCACCGTGCAAGAGGCAGCCGCTCGACAGGGATGCCAGCCTCGAGCGCCTAGGCGAGCCGCAAGCCCTACTCATTGGCCTCCTGTGCACCTGGCGCCTATGCAGCTGGGCGCCCATGAAACACACCAGGTGCGGCGGCGCCCCGCGCCCGCCCGGCGGCCGCGCACGGCATCACGCCGGGTCCGCCTGGCGCTGCGCACACCCCGGCCCGCGGCGCGCCTGCAGCTGCCGTATGGTGAGCGCGCCGGCCTTGCCGAACTCCGCGGCCTTGGCCAGGCACTCGCCGTCGTAGTGGTACGCCTCCACGTTGTGCACCTCCACCTATGCGCTCGCGCGGCCCCCGGTCAGACTTGCCCCCGCCGCTGCAGCGAGCGCCTCATGTGCCTCGCGCACGCCCAGGCGCGCGCGCTCAGGCCGTGCACCCGCTTTCCCGGGGGCACGCCGGCACCTCGTGCGCCCCGGCGCGCGCCCAGCGCTGCCCGCGTCTGTGGTCGAGGACGCCAGCGCTGCCCGCGTTTGCGGTCCCGCGCGCCCGGCACCGCCCGCGGCTGGACACACCCGTGCTGCAGGACGACACCTCCGCCACGTCACAGACCGCCTCCTCACAGCGCAGAGCCAGCGGTGGTGGCGCTGCTGCTCCGCCTCAGCCGGTTGTGCAGACGCAGGCGTTGCAGTGGGGGACAGCAAGCGGGCCTGACCATCTCTTTTGGGAACCTCCGCACGTGCACGGAAGCTCTGCATGTGCACGAAGAAATCAGTGCCACAGGCGCCGCGCCTGCTGCGTGACGCTGTTGTATTTCAGAATCTGCGAGGGGTCGCTGTCGACGAGCTCCAGCTTCTGCGCCTCGCTCAGCGCATCCATGAGCGCGCGGTTTACCGTGACCTCCGGCATGTATTGGAATGCCGCGGTCGCGACCGGCGACCACTTTGCATGGTCCTTGCCGATGCCCTTGCGCGCGACCGCGCGCAGCGCCAGCTCCTGCCCGCGGCGCATCTTGACGATCAGGATGCCGCGCTCCTGCGTCGGGTCCAGCTGCCCGGCCGCCACGTAGCCTGCCGCGCCCGGGCGCCTTAGCAGGTCAGGCGCGCCGGACAGGCTATACTCCTCGCTCAGTGCTAGCTAGCCTAGCATTACTGCTGCTACCGGTTGCGACTTCGAGGGAGACGTTATTGCTTCCCAGACCGATGCACTCTCACACCACGGGGACGCGCCGGGCGGCGAGCGGGGCGGGCGGCGGGGGCGGCGCGCACCGACCGGGCAGACCTCCGGGTGCGCGGCGTCTAGCACAAAGTCGTTGCTGGTGACGTCCAGCGTGCCCTCGGTCGTGCACCGGATGCTGAGCGACAGCTCCAGCTCCATGAAGTCGTCCTCGTCGGCGCCCTCGAAGACGCTCTTCATGCCGGCGACCGCGTGCGAGACGAGCGGGATGAGGCCCAGGCGGTGCGCAATGAACTCGTCGTTCAGCACGGTCGTGTTGATCTCGATCTCCACCAGGTCGATCGCAATGGTCGGCACCTCCGCAATCATGACGCGCCGCAGCGCGTTCGCCACGGACGCGTCCGTCTCGCTGAGCACGAACTCACAGTAGTTTGCGTCCAGCTTGCGCACGTCCACCTTGGGCGCGCGCCGGTTGCCGTGCTGCATCCCGCAGCCCGCCAAGCGAGCGCGGGCCGCCGGCCCCCGACCGCACGCGCTGGGGGCACGCCGGGCGCAGCGGCGCCCAGGGCGCTACCCAGGCCAGCGGCCAGAGCAGGTCGAGTCTGCCAGAGCGGGTGGCGGCGCTTCAGCTTGTCCGCACAGCGCACACCAGCACACCAGCACAGGACCAGCTGGAGCAAGCGCCCGGGTCGGCAGCTGGATAGGTACTCCGGACCTCTGGCTTGCTTAAAACACACGAGGTTGGTGTCTGCTCAGGAAGTGCGCACCCCGCAGGGACCACTCTGTACTATGCCTAGGGTCTGCGACACCAGTTGCACTCCAACCGTCTACCGGGACAAACAAAGAGAACACAGGCAGTGCTAGGCTCCAAGTCGCGTAAAAGGCCAGCGCGCGTGCACGCTGCGCACGCAGCCCAGCGGTCTGCGGGCTGCCTCAAGGAGACTCGCTCGTGCAGCAGCCAGCTTCCTGGCGTGCCTGCACTGACCACCGCGGACTGAGCAAGGCTTTGATCCGCGGGCACTGCCGCGTTTCTGTTCAAACCTGGCAGCTGCGTTGCGCGCCTGCGCGTGTCAGCGAGCGCTGCAGGCTCAGCCGGCAGGCACGTGTCGGGAACCTTGAAGAGACCCACAGGCTGAGCCACGTGACAGCATGCGGCTGGCGTAGATCGAGGCACGCCGTCCAGAAAGCGCTTCAAGCGCGCGGGCGCTCGGCGATGCCGGGGAGCTGCTAGCGGGGGCCGCGGGGATGCGGCGCGCCAGCTGGGGGCGCCTGGCCGCCGCGCTCCTGCTGGCGGCGGCGGCCGGCGTGCGGCGCTGCACGTGCAAGAATGAGGAGGCGCACTGGATGGCCGGCGAGTGGGCGCAGGTCGACTACTCCATCTACCACACCAAGTGCGCGCCGCGCTCCGGCGCACGCTCTAACGCACATTGCGCGCGCACGCCAGCAAGGGGGAGGCTGCACTGCTGTCCCCGCGCGAGGCGCACGGCGAGCGCCGCACCAGGGCGGCGGTCCTGAGCCGCGCCCGCCTGCGCGCACGCGCAGGGACCAGGTGTTCGAGGAGGTGGAGCGGCTCGTGGCGGCGCACCCGGCCACGATGCGGGTGCGCGGCCGCCCGGCCGCCCGGCCGCCCCATGCGCGCCGTATGCCCTGTGCTGGAGGGCTGCCAGGGCGCATGGCTGCGACTTGGCGCTTCCGCTGGCCTGTGCGCACGCTGCCTGCTTCATCGTGACCGGCCGCAGCCGGGACTTACACGGGTGCAGTTTGGTTAAGTTCAGTCTGAGGCGGGCGGCCAGCGCAGACAGGCCCCCTTCCAGGCCTGCTCCACGCGGACATGCAGGACCTCCACGGCGCAGGCGTGCGCGGTGCGTCTGCCGCGGCCTGAGCAGGCGGCGCGGCGCGCAGATAGAGGAGGTCGTGGCGCCCAACGAGCACCCCTCCACGCCCGCATATGCGAGCCCCCTGAAGGCGAGCGGCCCCGCCCCGCCTGGCACCCAGCGTGGCCCGGAGCGCCGGCCTGCACCAGGAGCTCCGGCAGAGCGCCGCTGCTGTTGGCTGGCACCAGGTCACACTGCGCACTTGTCCAAGGCATGAACCTTCCCCCTTGTGCCAACTTCGGCACAAGGGGGGGGAGCGGGTGCAACAGTGAGGTACCCGTGTGGCAGCCGCGTGCTGTGCATGCTCTCCGGGTGTAGCTGGCTGCGCCAGACATTGCCGTGTCGTACACTTTGTACACCCCACACCCTGCCCTGGTGCGAGCATGCAGAGGGCGGCGCGGTCGCGTGCAGGTGGTGACCGTGGAGCCCGCGGGCCTGTCAACCAGCCACGCAAAGAAGCTGCGGCTGCTGCTGGCGCGCCCCTCGCAAGCTCCTGCCAATGCATTCGGGCAAAGACGCGGCTAACACGTGACTGGCCGCAGCCGTTGGTCGCTAGTGGGGCGCTTGCATTTACGCACCCCCTGGCAAGGAAAGTTGCCAGACACTGCTGCGCAGCATACTGAATCGCGCGAAGAGCTACGGGGATGAGCAGCTCCCGCCGGTGCAGCATTCTGCTGTGGTGCATCGTTGCCCAGCAGGGCTGCGCGGTGCGGGCGCGCGCTCGAGCGGGCGGCGCGCGCGGCAGAACTACGGGGAGCACGGCCGCGAGCTGATCACGGTCGAGGTGGCGCTGCGGCTGCTGGCCGCGCTGGCCGACCCGAGCGCGGCGATCGCGCGCTCGGTCGCGCGCGGGCAGCCGGCGCACCTGCTCAAGCACCTGCTGCACAGCGCGGTGTTCAAGGTGCGTAAAAATGGGTCTTACCTTACGATTAGGGTTGGGGTACGCCATCCCCGGCGCTCAACCCCCGGCGAGAGCAGCAGCGAATCGGCGCCGGTGGCAGCAGTGCGCCGCGCCTGCTCGCGCCCCTCCTGCGCGGCTCGGCATCCCAGGCGGGCAGCAAGAGGTGTGACTGGCGATGTAGCAGCAGCAGCAGGGCGCAGCCACGTCCGCTTGACATGAGAGTGGCTTGCTTGATGCCCTGTGAGGGTTACTCAGGGTTTACAAGGTGCACAGGGGTTGCGAGCGCGCGCCGCGCGCGCGCCAACAGATCGTGCCGATGGAGAACGAGGTGGGCCGCGCGACGGTGGAGCGCGGGCAGCTGTGCGAGCGCAAGAACGGCCGCGGCGT
>JAABUV010001239.1_pt1 | contig 37348 bp, 50 predicted proteins | sample 5559971 | NCBI WGS metagenome assembly JAABUV01 (sample SAMN10711881, study PRJNA513362) | rock metagenome | isolation source: Antarctica rocks | place: Antarctica: Victoria Land, Knobhead nord | collected 2015-12-19
CTCCAGCAGCCGCTCCTCCACCGGCAGCGCTGGCATCAGCGCCTGCAGCTTCCGCAGGGCGCGCTGCGCCTGCTCCACCCCATCCTGCGCAGCAGGACGTGTGCACCAGGTGTGAGTGCTGGCCGGTTTGCCGCAGGGGTAGCTCGAGCCTGACAGCTGTGAAGCCTACCAGGTGGAGAGGCTTATCCCTTGATCGGACGTGCACAGCGCCAGGGCGTGCTCAAAACCATTGAGCAGGCGAGCCTGCCCCATGACGCCCGCTGCGATGGGGCGCACCTCTTGCGTGAGGAGCCAGGGCGCGCGCTGGACAACTGCGCGCAGGTCGGTTCTGGGCAAAGCAAGCTTCAGCTGCAGCGTCCTCCCAGCCAGCGCTGTAGGAGGCAGTAGTATGAGGTAGGGGTTCCTCCTGCGGGGTGCTCAGTGTTGAGCGGGCTACTTTTGGCTCAAAACAGTGATGAGCACTACAGGTGGCCCGAGGCCCGGGCCCCACCTCAAAGTTACCAAGGCGTCAGCCCTTGGCAGGTCGATGACCTCGGACAGCAAAAGCACGGCCTCGCCAAACACAGCGCTGTCCTGCTGGCAGCGCTCGACAAAGTCCTGTGCGTACGCCTTGTGCTCGGCAGCGCTCTCGTGCGCGAAGACAGGCAGGCGAGTCTGCGCAGCCGCCGCGTGTGTTTGCTCCAGCATTGTGGCCTAAAGGTAACACCAACTCTTGCATGAATGCGGTCCGCACCAAGATGTCCAGGCCCTCAGCCAAGTGAACGTAAGCCTTGCTGCCACGCTCCAAGCTGCTCTTCTCCTCACAGCTTGCTCTTACAGGTACACGCTGTGCGTGACGCTTGGCAATGCGTCCAGGCAGTGCGCAGTGCTGTACCGGGTGTTGAGCGGTGTTGCAGGTGTTCTCGAGCAGCGCGGCTGTCCTCAGCTGCTGGTGTGGTCTGCTGAGCATCAAAGTATTATGAAGGGCCAAAGCAACCTTCCTTGTGCCTGATATGATCCATGCTGCGGAGTAGGAGAGCAAGAATGGTGGTGCACATTATACAGCCAACCTGCGCCTGTGCATGTCACAGACCAAGTTACATGTCTACACACTGTCTTGGATGCACATATCCACTTCCATATTATGTATCCCGGGCGCACGATGCAGCAACAAAGAATGGGTAAATAAACATGCGTGCGTCAGCAGCGCTACAGCAACGCTACTCTGGGCAGCCTGTGAAGGTGAGGCGGCCGTTGCGCAGCAGCGCGTCCTTCTGATCACGCTTGTACTCTGCCGGGAAGGGATGCCCGATGCCGTCATGGAACTGGTGGTACACCTGCGCGCACAGCCACACCTCTGAGCGCCAGCCCGTTGCGCGCTTACAGCCCCTTTAAACATGGAGTGCATGCCTGCCGCATGCCTGCATGCCTGCCGCATGCCTGCATGCCTGCCTCATGCCCCAGCGCATGCCCCAGCAGCTCGTGAGTCGGGTACTCCAGGGTATGCCACCTGCCAACTTGCTTACCAGTCCCACGCCTGCCCAACGACCGCACCAGGACGACACGCCAGGAGCACATCAGCGCGCTAGGCTATGGTTGTGCACGTCGACGCATGGGAACGCCAATGCGAAAGCTAAGTGGAGCGAACAGCCAGGTGCGGCGCACCTCCGCCTGGTTGAAGGGCAGCTCGTCGCTGTCGAGCACGTAGACGCGGTTGATGGCGTCGCCCTCGCGCGCCCGCCCGTCCACGAACTCGTTGCCGCGGCCCTCCACCAGGTCCATCTTGTGCACATTGCGCGCCTGCAGGGTTGCGCCGCTCACTCCACAGCTTGAACTGACGCTGGTAGCAATCTCGTCCTCTGCTGTCGAAGATTCTCTCGCTTGACGAGTGCTTGGAAGGGCGCTGGTAGCGATCTCGTCCTCTGCTGTCCAAGGATTCGCTTGGCATGTGCCGCGCCGTGTATACTGCACCTCTTAAGTGCACAGCCCATGCCTACAGGCTCACAAGGGGCTCTGCTTTTGGAAGCTGGTGAAGCGGGCCCCCACCTGCAGCACCTTGAACAGCGGCGAGCGCACGCCGCCCGGGATGCCGATCACGTTGCGGTAGCCGGGGCCCATGTCCTGCCGCGCACGCGCAGGCCGCTCAGCACCCGCAAAGCACTTACGGCCCGACATGCCATGCTAAGGCGCAGGAGGCATGCGCAGCGGGCGGGGGGTGGCTGTGAGCAGCACACCGTGCGACACATGCAAACCGCAGCTCAGAGCAGGACATGCAGTCAAGGCAGGCCTAGCACCCGCACAGCTGTAACAAGCGCACGCAGCCGACGCGGGCAAACCTGCGGGTCCAGGCGCAGCATGCCGAAGGGCGTCCGCTGGAACTGGCTGAAGTACACCTGCGCGCCGCGCACCCGCGCATATCAGCACGCCGCGCTCTCCCAGCACAGAGGCCAAGGCAGGCCTGCCGGACAGGAGGCCGCTCTGTGCCAGAGCTACTTCAATTTTACTCCTGCCATAAGATGCACTCAAACACGAAGAGGTTCCTCAGCTGCGCCGCCGCCAGCGACACCAAACTGCAGGGGGCGCCGCACGTCTGCAAAGCGCTCCAGCTCCTCGTGCGCGGCGTCCCTGTCCAGCTGCACTTGCACCACCTCCGCGTGCCCTGCGGCACCACACTTCTTTTCACCGCTCAAGACCTGCGGTGCTATGCACTGAGACAGCGTGCACACACGAGGCTGTATGGCGCTGCAGGACAGAAGCGAGATGTTGTCAGCTTGTAAGCCGTATTAGCTCACAACAAAGAGCTAGCAGTCCTCGCCGTCAGGCAAACAAGCAGACCTGGTGCAGGCAGCTTGGTGCGCACCCAAGCGCTCATATACGCTGCCGGGCGGCCCATAGTAGTAGCACACCTTCCCGTCGCGGCCTGGCGCGCACGCAGCGTATCAGCACGGCCAGTTAAGCGTCAGCACGCTGTTTGCAGGACAGCTACTGCGCGCTGCAAGAACAAGGCAGCAGCTTGCTCCATTGCTTGTTCGAGGGGCACAGTCGCAGGCCGCACCCTGCTTCTTCCCGCCAGCGTAGCCCACGACCGCGGTGACCTGCTCCGGCGCGCGGCCCAGCACCTTGCGCTCTGTGTCCACATAGTCCTTTTGCCGGCCCCAGAAGCAGCCGTTGCCGAAGTACAGGGGCACGCTGTCGGCGGCAGCCGCGGCACTGCACGGCGCCAGCGCGGCCGCGACCGCGAGCAGGGCGGCCGTGAGCTGCGAAGCCGGGCCTGACCTCCAAGATGCGGCGCTGTGCGCACCACAATTTAACTGTCATGGCGTTGCTGAGCAGCCTGTCCCACTACTTTGGCTATCACTGACTTGAGCAGACAAGAGCGCTTGTCCTGTTTGACGTACACGCAGATAGCGCCTTGATTCACTTGCAACGGTGCACTTCTTGGCGCATGCTTGGTTAGGCAACAAGGAGTTGTAGAAGACGCTCAAGTGCGCCCAAGGTAGCGGTCTAAGTTTTGTTGCAAGCTTGCTCACTTGCGCGCTGGTGCTGGCGCAACCACGAACATTGCATACGTGGCGTTATTGCTTGCTGCGCGTGTGCGTACCTGCTTGGTGCTGCATCCGAGCGCGCTGCGCAGCAGGCTGTGTGCCTGAGACGACGCTGGCCGGTCGGCAACGGTGAGTGTGCTGGCAGTGCCTGTGCCTTGCAAGAGGGCGGCGCCATGTGTGCAGCCATGTCTGCAGCCAAGGGAGCAGGTCCGCTGGGTAGAACTGACTGGCAGACAAATGAGACGAGTACACTGCTACTCGTTAGTACAGGAAAGCAGAGTGAGCTAGGGTGCATAAGGAGTTACAGCCACTTTTGGGCCTTGCGCATGGACTCACTTGCATGCAGGTCCACCGCAGATGGCAGGCACAGCACAGCCAGATCACAGGAAACCACTATGCACAATTATACAGTGCAGTGATGAAGTGCATACACTGCTCGCCTGCGCCCTCTCGACCAGCCCATGCATGTATCCCAGATACAGCCCAGCTACATGCTACAGAACCAACAGTGCGGCCCTGCACCTGCCGCCCGTACTCAGCCGCTCATCACTGCCACCAGCCGGACCCTCACCTGATTCGCCCAGCGCCCACCCCGGCCCCTCACCAGGTTGCTGCCGCCTGGCCGCACACCCCAGGCGCTCAGAGCGCGAGGCCATGGCGCATGCCTGCAGCAGCTCCGCCTGTCTACGCTGCAGACATGCAGGTGCATGCCCCCTTCACACCCTACTGCAACCCCACATCAGCTGGGCGTGGAGGCCGCCGCCACCTGACCGAGGGCGGCGGCCCCGAGGCCCGCCCGCGCGCCGCCGCCGCCCTCGCGCTCGGCACCCGCCTGTCCGCTGCCGGCCGGCTCAGGGGCGGCGGGCGGGGGCGCGAGCGCAGCAACAGGCGCTGCCATCCCAGCAGCCGCCTTTGATAGGGCCTCTTCGCCGGGGGCCACCGAGGGCGCCCCGGGCGCCAGTAGGTCGGCGGGGAGGACCCAGGGGTCGGCGGGCGCGGCCGGCGCCGCGGCGGCCAGGCTGCTGAGCATGGACACGCCGGCGCCGGGCGCGCCGGCGGGCGGCAGGACCGGGCGCGCCTCCGACGGCGACGGCGCGGGCGCCAGCACCAGCCCCGGCCAGAAGTCCAGCATCGTGCACTCGTAGCGGTACCTGCCCCCGGTGCAACCCCATGTCGACCTTGTCAGATGCCCGAGCCCCTCTGAAGGAGAGTGTGATTGCAGCCGAGCGCAGTCTTGGCATGCCTTGTGCTCATCGGGGGAGGCCAGCTATCTGGCACAGCTGACTCACGCCCGGCTGCACATCCTCTGGCCATCCAGACCGTCCAGGCGTGCTGCCGGCTCAGCAAGGGTCAAGCGGGACCGGCAGCTGGGCAGCCGGCAGCGTCCGTCAAATGGCCGGCCGCGCGAGCAGCCTCAGGGCGCACCGCAGGCGGGAGTAGTAGTTCATGTACGCCTGCACGGGCGGCGGGCAGGCAGCGGTGCCCAGCGGACACGCGCTCGCCTCGAGCAGCCCGCGTGCAGGCGGGCGCTGCAGAGCTGCTGCCCTGGGCGCCGGGGGCTCAGCGGAGGCGTTGGCGGGCGCCGGCGCAGCTGGCGGCGGCGGCGGCCTCTGCGCGGATGCCACCGCAAGCAGTCAGCGCTCTGCGCCATGAGCGGCACAGGCGCGCGCGTGTGCCACCTCGAGGGGAGGCTGCAGCCTGCCCTGCCGCCGGCACCCGCCTGCGCATGCAGGAGGAGAGTCTGGCCAGCTTGCTTGCATGTGCATACATAGAAATGAAGCACAGCTTTTTACACGCAGTTGTGCAGTGGCCCTTTGACAATGCAGAGCTACGGTGAGAGACACCGGACTTGGGGTGAAAAAGATTCTGCTCAGTGCTGGATTGAGAGCCAGAGCCGCAGGCGCCCGAGGCAGGGCGGCGCGCGGACCGGGCAGCTGACGGTGAAGCGCGACGGGCAGCCCTTGAGGAAGCAGTTGCGCATGGCGGGCAGGTACGTCACGGCCGAGCAGCCGGGCGCCGACTCGCACGCGACCAGGCACTGCGTCAGCGTGTCCACCGGGCCCGGGTTGCCCACGCCCAGCTGCGCGCGCGCGGGCGGCTGCCACTTCCTGGAGCTTGATTGCAGGCGGAGCCAACTCGCCGGCGTCAACCAGCAGACGACCATGCAGCAGGTGCTAGCGCGCAGCCCCGTGTCTGTTCTCAGAAAGCGCTTCAGGGCCCTGCCCAATCTTGTGAGCCTACACCCTAGCGAAAAGCACGAGCCCGGGCCGGCAGCGCGCGCGCGCGCCTGCTTGCCCGAGCGCAGCGCGCTGAGCGCGGTGGCGCCGGTGGGGTCGTCGATGTCGCCGGGTGCGGCGCGTGGGTACGCCACGTCGCAGAACAGCGGCCCGTGCGTGCCGGCCGGCGAATACTGCGCCGCCAGGTCCTCCACCGCGGCGCTGGCCTCGCACACGCGCCCGTTGCCTGCGCGCGGGGCCCCACATCAAAGCTGCATCCGCAGCTATCTGCATGAGGCGCTTGCGCGAGGCATGCCGCTCCTGCAGCTTTTTCACCGCCTTGCGGGGCTGCGAGTTCGCGGAGCTGCCTGCGCCTGTGAGCGCAGGTGAGAAGCCCTGGAGGCCTGGTCAAGTGGTGATACTGGCATCTACACACACGCCGCTTGCGTGGACAGTGTTCACACGCTGCGCTTGGAGCATCCTGACGGGGTGCCTCATGGAGGTCACATGCATTCCACACAGACACAGGAGTCCGGCGTCTGTGTGGAACACACATGACCTGCAGGAGGGACGCCGTCAGGATGCTCCAGGCACAGCTTGTGAATAAATCTGTCCTGTAACAGGACAGGTTTGCGTGCATACGCACAGGGGCACCGCCGCGCCTGCCAGCAAAAATGCACCTCACAGAGCTGTGTCACACAAAGTAGGCTCGGCCGTAGCACAGGCGCGCGCCTGCATAGCCTGCCCAGCAGGTGCACTCGAAGCCGCCGCGCGTGTTGACGCACGTCGAGTTCGCCGCGCAGCTGGACGTCCCGCGCACGCACTCGTTGATGTCCACGTTGCATGCCGCGCCCTCAAACCTGCACAACGTCAGGAGACGTTTGGTATTCGTGTGACGCAGTTTCAAGCGTGCAGGGACGCTCCCAAACCAATGCTCGCGCACCCAGTGCCTGCACCCGAGCATGTATCTGTCTGCCAGCCCTGCAGCCCACACATACGGGCATGCGTCTGCTCTCCAGCTGGAGCATTTTGTGCTCGCGACCGCAAGACATCAACTCCCGCGCAGAATTTGGCACAGATCTGATTCGGCTAGGGCGCGCAAGGCCGGACCCCGCTGCCCGCACGGGCGCGCGCACCCAGTGCCGGGAAGGCCGGCCACGCGCGTGGCGGCGCAGTCGGCCGCGCCGCCGGGCGCCGCGTGCGCGGACGCGTTGCAGTGCGCCACGGGCTGGCCGCCGCGCGCGGCCAGGAACGCGGCCTCGCCGGCGATCAGGCCGCTGGTGGCGTCCGTGGTGTAGATGCCGTACCTGCACGGCGCGCAGTGGCTATCATGTAATGCCGAGAGGGTAAGGTAGTGTAGGTTATCTTAGGGTAGTTTAGTTCAGGGTATGGACGCTGGCACAGCACCCTCAGGGGTTGCTCAGGGGGCATCGGGGCGGCATGGCAGCTGCAGGGCGCGCAGGGGCTGCAGGTGGGAACCCGTGCTCACAGAGCGACTGCTGTACAGTGCAGCAGCATGAGTTAACACCGTGGAGTACTGCCTATGGCTTGCTGCATGGCTCTGATCTGTGTGGCTGTTAACCCAGCCAGCCGCAGTGCGGTGAGGGGCACAGGGGCGCACAGGCCCTGGCCGCCGCCCTCGCTCGCGGGGCCCAGCTGCCCCGGCGCCAGCCACTCCCAGAAGCCCAAGCCCTGCGCGCGCGTGCGCTATTTTGCCCTCCGCCGTCGCTGCCACGGACAGGCAGGTTTTGAGCTCCACACATGTCAGGACCACACAGAGCATGCACTGGCAGGCGCGCTGGCGCCTGCAGCCACACCGCGAGGGCACACGCGACCAGTGTGGCGCAATCTGGCAAGCCAGACATGCGCCACGGAGCACTTGCAGAAAGCCGGGCTTGCAGAAAGCGGGGAAGCAGGGCAGGCTCCGCGACCGCGGGGGCACACGTAGCAAGTGCGGCGCGGCCTGGCGATCTGCCTATGCGCCATGCTACCTATGCGCCATGAAGCATTTGGAAAACGGGCGGGCGCCGCCGGCGCGCGCCTTGAGGCTGGACCCCGGCGCGATGAGGCCGTTGGACTCGTTGAAGACGACGCCGAAGTAGCGGTCGCGCTCGGCCATGGTCGCGTTCTCGCTCGCGTTCAGCCACTTGCCAAACTCCTCGAGGATGACCTGCGCGGCGCCGGCCAGGGCTCGCGGGGCTACCCGGTGTGACGGCAGCTCCTTGCAGGCACCGACCGCCATGCCAGCTGGAGCGCTCTCATCGGTTGAGAGCGCGGCACTGAGCGCTCCCAGACAGTCTCCAGGGGGCGTGCACATTGCCAGCGACATACGCATGCATATACATCAGCAAGCCGCCAGCCACCTAGCTCGTTATCACTCTCAGGCAGGATACGGCACGCCCGCCTACTTACGACCACGGGCAACAGTTTTCAACACTTGCAACAGCTCCGCTGCTGCCGCCCCCAGCGGTCCCAGTCCGCCCGCAGCGGCGGGGCGCGCCGGCTTGCGGAGCTTGGCGGCGTCCTCGACGTGCGCCCTGATCCACGCGCGCAGAAAGCCCTCATCCACGGCCTGCGCCCTCGCCGTCACCACATCATGACTCTGCCTCCACCTCACTTCGTGAGTGCAGCAGCCAGACAGCAGAGGTGCGTGGAGGCCGGCAGATGCACAGGCGCAGCCAGCCATGCGTATGCAGCCAATGCAGATCGGCACGCATGTCGAGCACGCCGGCTGGGAGCGGAGCCGCTGCTGCAGGGCGGTGTTGGGGGGGCGCCGCTGAGCTCCGCGCGCGCGACGCGCGGGGCGCAGGCGCACGGGCGCAGGCGCGCGCGCCTTCCAGTTGTCGACCCACGCGTGGAAGGTGGCAAAGTCGATGTCGGGCGAGGCGTGGTCGGCCAGGAAGTCCTGCCCCTCCGCCGCCGCCCAGGGCGAGCCGCCTGCGCGCGCGCGGCAGTAAGCGCGGCGGGGTGGGCGGGGGCGCTCGCGGGCAGACAGGCAGGCCTTGCCCTCCGCCGCCGCCGCCGCCGTCGAGAGCGGTCCGTCCGTAGGCGGCGCCCCTTGCGCGGGCTGCGGCAACAAGCGAGCGAGCTGCTGATGTTGCTCTCGGGGACGCTCGGAGAAGACCGCTTCCCCCAGCATGCAGACTGAGCCGTTCCGACGCAGCCAGGCTTCAGCGCAAAGATGCTGCTGCCAAGTGCGCCGCTGTCTGCCACGCTACTACCGAAAGAGAAGCCTGCATGTGATCAGGGGCATGAGTGGCTCGCATGCCAGCCCCTGGGGCGAACGAAGACCCTCAGTGCACAAGCGGACATGCTCCTGGGCTGTATGAGCACGGCATGCTGCGACCGCTCCAGCTGGCAGCATATGGCCGCGCGCAGGGCGCCGGGGGAACGCTCGCCTGCGCGCGCATGCTGGTGTACAAGAGCGGCCGCGCGAGGGCGCGCGCCCTGGCCGGGGTTGATGGGCAGGCGCGCGGCGGACGTGGAGTAAAACCCTCGGTGCCCGTGGTCACCAGGTGGTTGGCGTCCAGCGACTTCACATACGCGGCCATCCGCGTCATCCACGCCTGCGCGCGCGGCGCTTGCGGCTCGACGCCAGGCCCGTTGCCCTGCTTCATGGCAAGACGGCCACACCAGCAAGAAATTGAAAGTGTACGTCGCACCCGAGTCTGCCAGCCTTTCACAATGGCCCTGCAGGCGATGGGCAAGCTTGTGCACAGGCGCTCGCACTTGCCGTGTCTGTGTGCATGGAGCGCAAGCGCCGAGAGTGGGCAGACGGGTGCGGCGCGGGGTCGGGCGCACTGCGACGGTGCCGTTCGGGCACTTTTGGCAGCGGGCCTCGTTGAGCAGGTCCCACGCTGCGCGCGCTCATGCACCCCTGGTAAGCAGGGCGGCGCCAGCATGTTGCGCTGGTGGAGCGCTGCCGGTGACTCAGACAGGCATGCTACATCTGTGAAAGGACGCCCGGGCAGCTGGTGTGCGCGGCGCCGCGCGGGGCTCGTTCTCTGCCTGGGGAGAAGTGCGGTGAGGAACGAGACGTGGAGTGCTGCAGCTCACATGAGTACAAACGCCACAGCAGTGACGTGAATGAAATATAGAAGAAAAAACATCGCGCTGGTGGAACCCAGCAACACCCGCGGCGTCCACGCTCTTCACAATCACGCGAAGCACGCAGCCGGGGCAGGGCGCGGCGGCGGGGGGGCGCGCGCGCGCGCGCCGTGCGCACCCATGATCGTGTCGTCGTCCGCGTACCGGCGCCCGTTGACCGTGTTGACGCGCGTGATCAGGTGCCGCGCGTAGTCCTTGTACCTGCGCGCCGCAGAGCCCCGCCTCGTGCCCGCCTCGCGCCCCACGGCTAGCGCCCCTCCGGCGGCCGCCCTCTCCGGACAGCGCGGGGCCGCGCGAGCAATGCTCGCGGCCCTGCAGGAAGAGGTCAGCAGGAGCGGCCATGCACAGCATCCAGTCCAAGCATCCACAAAGGCCAGTCACTCACACTCCTGCATCAGTTATCTCAGTGTGTCATGACCGTCTTGAGCTTGTGACGACCCCCAAGCTTGTAGGCCACCGTGGGGGGCCAGGCGGGTGGCCGCGGGCTGCGGCGGCGCGCCAGCGCTGCGTGGCCGGGTGCGTGTAGAAGTCGGCGTGTGTCAGACTGGCATTGCCGGTCCAGGCCACATACTCGTCCACGCCGCCCGTCGACTGCCAATTGTCCATGATGGCCACGATCGCCTGCGCAAGCGATGCCCGCTCGGCAGGGGGTGGGGTATAGGAATAGGGTTAGGGTACGAGCGCACGACCCCGCTCCCCGCTCCCCGCTCCGCCGCCGTGCGCCGCCCGCGGCCTGTGCGCCGAGAGCCCCGTCGGCCAAGCCTCCCGGCTGGCCTGGTGGCGCGCGTGGCCTGGTCCGCGGCGCCCGAGCGCTCGGCCGCGCGCGGCGTGTCACGGGCGGCCGACCAGCCACGCCGGCAGGACTCTGTAAGTGCTTGGCTATCGCGCTGCCGCACAGGAGCCCTGCACCGGGGGCGCGCCTTGAGCTTGCGCTGCCGCGCCTGGTCCAGCGCATAGTCCAGGCCGCTCAGAGGCCCTGCACAGGGGCCCATGCACGGCATGGAGGGGGCGCGCCTTGAGCTTGCGCTGCCGCGCCTGGTCCAGTGCGTAGTCCAGGCCACGGAACATGTGCTCCGCGAACGCACCCGGCGCCGGCTGGCTGGAGAAGGCGGCCGTCACGCCGTGGCTCCACAGCCGCAGCGTGTTGAGCCCGGCCGCGAGCGCGGCGTCCATGAGCGTGCGGATGAGCTGCGCCCCAGGGTCGGGTTAGCGCGCGAGGGGAGGCCGCGCGGGTGCTCGCGGCGATTGCGGCCGCTTAGGCTCGCCGTGTCAGCGCCGGGTGTCCTGACGTCTGAGTCTACTCTGTGCAGGAACGCCATGTAGCAGCGTCGCGCGACAGCCACACCACATGCGACGAGGGAAGCGCTGCCTTTCCCCGCAGGACGCTTCTCAGGTCCCTTGCACATCTGGGAGCTTTCACGCATGGCACCTGCCGGCCATGCGGGTCAAACTGCTCACATGCTGAAACACCTCCGTGCATGCAAGCAAGAGCAGAGGGCTGCATGTCTATTCGAGCGCTGGTGTGCGTGCACATGGGAAGGGCGCGCCTCAGAGCCCGTCATGCCCGGCGGCAGCGACGCGCCCAGCAGCCAGGGCGCGCCCGCTCCCGCCTCCACCACCTGGCGCGGGCCGCGCATGCGGCGAAGCGCCTGTCACTGATTACGCGCCTCCTTCCGCGCGCATGGATGCGTAGCTGCTGCACTGCTGTGCAAACAAGGAAGGAGAACTGGGGCAGTGATGTGGGGACATCACTGTCCTGGGTAGGGACACCACTGTCCTGTGTGGGGACACCACTGTCCCGACACCACTGCCCCAGTTCTCCTTCCTTGTTTGCACAGCAGTGCAGCAGCTACGCATCCATGCTGCTGCTCTTTCATCAAAACGCACGCGCATTTCCGCACCGCCGCGCCAGGCAGGCAGGTTGTCTTACAAAGCGGACCGGCCCCGAGTGGCGGTGGACGTCTTTGACAGCCGGTGTGCTTTTTGGCTGTCCGAGGCACGTACCAGGCCATGACGCACTCAGGACCGCCACGCAAGCAATGAGAGCGAGGGCGCGGGGACTGCTGGAAGCGCGCGTGCGCCGCACCTCCCACCTGCGCAGCAAACCTGAGGTGAGCGCGGTCGCAGGACGCGACGACATGCGGCCTCTCCAAAACACACCCGCTTGCTTGGCGCGCAGCGCATGGCCGGTCATGCGGACCACGGAGTAGCCACAGGGGCGGCGAAGGAGCGGGGGCGCACAGGTTGAAGATGGCCGGGAAGAAGGTGCGGCAGCCGACCTGGAAGTCGCCGCCCTCGCCCACGCTGACGAAAAAGTCGCCCGGCGGCGCCTGCGCGTCCCAAAGGGCTTCGCCCTCGGCGGCGCATGGTCCAGCGTTCCGAGCGGCACAGGATGGAGCTGGGCAGCCCAGGAGCACATACATGTCTTTCAGGATACCAGCCCAGCAGGCCTTCAGGCCACCTGCAGCTCTCAGAGCTGAGCGCTGCACTCTGCAAGGGCGCGCACACGCGCGGATGCACCAGGGGCGCGGGGCGGGTGCGCGCCGTGCTGTTCTTTGCAGCCGCCGCGCACGCGCACAGCAGCGCGAGCGCGAGCGCGCGGCACGCGCGCGCCGCAGCCATGCTTGCGTGCTGCCCGCCAGGCCAAGCGTGCAGCCGCCGAGCCTGCGATTCGAGCCTTGCCAGGTAGTGCACCAGGAACAAGAGGTCAAAGCCTGTGGTGCGCACAGCACACACACCATCTGTCCAATGTTGGCTGGGCCCATGAAGGCAGGCAAACCCTGCCAGGTCATGTCTGCACCAGGGCACATTTGCTCTGTGTCCTGAGACATGTTGAGCCACACCAGGCGACCATAATCACCGGTGCTCTCCTTTTGGGTGCGCGCAGGACGTGCGGGCTGGCAGGCACTGGAATGTCAGCATGCCGCGCAAAGCCAAGCGGTCACCTTCCAGCATCCTTACACGGAGCACTGCGGCCCAGTAGAGGTGACTCCTCCACAACAATGTATGGTGGCCCATGCAAATCGGCGCGTTTCAGAGACACATGACCAGTCATGCGCGACCCCAGCGTCCCGCATGCACCCAACACTTACAGCGCGGCTGGCTCAGGACAGCAGACCCGCAACGCCTATGTCTCGCGCCGCGTGCGCGTGCTTCGCCGCCGCGCAGGCTCCTCCTCGGCGTCTTCGCTGTTGGTGCTCTCCTGCGTGGCACCGCTGTAACTGACCAATGTGTGATGCCCATTCACCACCGGATGCGGACATCATTCCAGCCAGAAACTGCGACTTCATGGCTATGATCTTGAGCACCGTGACTGTTAGCATCCCAAGAGCACAGCAGCATGCAGTGCAGCACCAGCCGACCGGCACACTGTGCTGTCCTGTGCCTGTTGATATCAGAAGCTCACATCATCCGCCAGCGGTCATGCGCATGCAAGCGTGAGCAGCGCTTCAGCAGACAAACACCGCGGCTGCACCCCACGCCTCCCTCGTCCGGAGCGGCTCTTCATGTCACAATCCCATGTAAAATGTAACAGTCGAGGCCCCTACCGTGAGCCTCAGCCCTGGCGCCCTGGCAGGCGGGGCGGCAGCTGCGGGGCCGGCAGGCGCGCCAAACTTCCAGATGTACGTCATGACCAAGCGCACGCACAGGACCACCCTATGCGCCGCCGCGCAGCGGCCTCAGCTTCAGGTTGCGACGAAGCGCCTGTGACGGTCATGATGCTCATTCCATCACTGGTCATCCCATCACTGAGCAGGTCTGCATGCTGCCAGTGCTACACCGCCCAGGCATCAGCCCACCCAGCAAGCATGCCTATGGGGAGGGGCGTGCTATCCCTGCAGCGCACGACAAGCACGCCAAGGCACCTACCTGCCTCAGGACAGCCCCGGGAGTGCTCCACCAGACACCTGGCAGCAGTGCGCCAGCGGCAAGCGGGGTGCAAGGGGGCCCGCGACGCACCAGAACGCGATGGCGCAGTTGACGAGCCGCTGCTCGAAGCCGAAGCGCTCCTTGGCTTGCTGCAGCGCGAGCGCGCCGCCGCTCGCCGCGGTGACGCCCAGCAGCGTCCACTGGAAGTTTTGTTTCAGCTCCCTCTCCCTGCAGACAGGCCAGGGCTTCCTTATGCTTGTGGGTGTCTTACATAGCCTGGGCCTGCACCCCGCAGCACCTACTGTAGCCCTGCAGTTCAGCTGTGCTCCCCTGAGAGTCAGCAAATTAGCAGAACAGCGCTCTACCTACCTCGGGCTAGCTGCTGTGCTGCCAAGGTTGCGCAGTGTGAGGAGGGCCGGCACGGAGCGAGTGCCCGGCGCAGCTTGAAGTAAACTGAAGACAGGTAGAAGACAGGCATTGCCGTGTAGCTCAGGCATAATCTCTTCTGTGAGCAGGCGAGAGCCGAAAGGTGAGCTCTGCTTCAGCCACTCCCATACAAACCAGTGTCCTGCATTACAATTTTAACGCATAGGCGCAACAGACAGCCTCCGCTGGCCGCTGCCTCTCACATGCAGAGAGCACAGGCACAGCTCGACGCGGCTGACCTGGCAGGCGTGCGTTGTGCCATGCTAGATGTAGCTCGCTGATGCGCCGGCCGGTCGCTGCACACTGCGCGCCACGTGTGCTCACACACAACCGTGAGCCTCCTAGCAGGGACTCATGCGCATAAGCCCGGTTTTCCCAGTTGGCAGCTTTCCATGCCAAATCTGGCAGGTTTATGAACTGGCTGAGCAGCCCATTGGAGCCGCTCTGATTCAGAGCTGCCGGCAGCAGGCAGCACCTGGGATGGTCAGGGACTCTGCCAGGGGACAGGCGGCGCTTCACCCAGCATCCCACGCGCCCATCAGGGCCAGGAACTTCCACCTTGCGCTGCGCTGCGGCGTCTCGCGCCTGCCGAGCGGGCTGCGCATCCGCCACGTCAGCAAGCCGGACGTGCCCTTCCTGTACCGCGAGGTGTTCGAGGAGCAGGCATACGCCCGGCATGGCGTGCGGCTCGGGCCGGGGGACGCCGTGCTTGATGTCGGCGCAAACATCGGCATGTTTTCGCTCTGGGCGGCCGAGCGCGTGGCGCCCGGCGGCCGCGTGGTCGCGCTGGAGCCGCTGCCGCCGATCCACGACGCGCTGCTGCACAACATTGGCGCGCACGCGGAATGGTGCCGGCGCGCGGGCGCGCCCCCAGCGGGGCTCTGACAGCATACCCCGAGCGCGACTGCAGCTCTTCTGAGTGCGTCTGCTGAAGCATACCCCCCTGTGCTGCACTTTGTGGTTTGTCAGCAGGTGTGCTGAGCCCGTGGCCTTGTAGCAGGCGACAGTCAGCACAAGCGCGAGTGTGTAATTTCCTTGCCGACATATTCAAACACGCACACGTTGCTGAGCGGGTCCGCCAGAGCAGCGGGCTCGGCCAAGGCTCTCGGCAGCGCCGAACCACTGCGTCATGCTCCAGCACTGGCTGAAGCGCAGGCCTCTCGGCAGGCACGCCGGCGGCGCCCGTCGCCGCCGTGCTCTCCGGCGTGGGCTCCGGCGCGGCAAGCGAGGCTGACTTCTTCTTCTACCCTGCCGCAGCAGGCGCGGCGCCCTATCCTACCCTGTACCCCCGCACGCGCGCGGCAGGGGCGCGCCTGCCGCTCGGCCCTTCGGTGGCAGGCCCCCTGCGGCAGCGGGGGCGCAGGCTGGCCGGGCCGCGAGCCCGCCGTGCGCGAGCAGGCGCCGCGCGCGTGCCGCAGCTTGGCCACGTCGGGCAGCTAACAGTGACACCGGCGCGTGTTTGCGTGCTGGCCGCTCGAGCCTTCGTGCCGGCCCCACCGGGGCAAGCGCGGTGCCCGCCTGGGCAAGCGCATAAGAGATACCAAGGCGCTCCGCTCGCGCTCGAGCAGCCGCGAGGCGCCGCGCGCACGGGCGCGGACGGGGCCCGACGCATGGCTCCGCCCGCGCAGGCTGGAGCACCCGGTTCCCCGACGACGGCGAGGTGACGGACGCCATGGGCGTGTACCTGCAGCACGCCCTCCCCGCGCTGGCCGGCTTGGAGCGCTCGCCGCTCAACCTCGCGGCCGCCGCCCTGCAGGTGAGCGGCGCGTAGGTGCACGGTCGCGCGGCCGCGGCGGGGGCATGCCTCCTTTGTGCAAGCAGCGGTTGCCCACGCACTGACCCTCGGACATGCGCGCACTGGCGGGGTCGTCCATAAGCGGTCTTGCTGCTTCCTGAAGACTTGTCAACCTAGAACAAATGTCGCAGCACTGCGTGCAGTGCTCAGGCGTCCAAGGGTGTGGCCCGACATGGGACCGGGCTTGGGCGCAGGGCGTCCTGCCGCCGCGGGTGTTTGCGTGGCTGTGGCAAGCGCGGGTGCGGGCGATGCTGCGGCGGCGTGAGCGCCATGTGTGCAAGCTGCAGACCGTCAGCGCAGTGATGGCGCGGCCCCGGCCCCGCCGGCCCATGCTGACCCCGCTCGGCAGGCCTGAGCCGTCAGAGACCTGGACAGGCCTGCACGGCATGCCTGGGCACACAAGTGGTGTCATTGTGGTGTCAGCTCGCACAGCCAGCCCTGGCGGCAAGCTGAGGTACTGCATGGGTTTGTGCGCAGTGCGGAAACTTGTTGTCGTGACAGGCCTCCTGCGAGTCTGCACGGACATGGTCTTGCATGGGTGGAGCAGTGCTTGCGTGGCAGCTCCGCCGGGCGCCGCGGCCCTCCCCGCACGGCTCCCGTCCTGCTAGCACGCGCCCGCGAAAGAGTTGATTTCACATAACATAGCAAAGTCGGCAGTGTACTTGATTCGCTCAACTGAGGGCACGCGGTGACGTGGGGCCCTGGGCCGGCGGGCCAGGCCGCGCAGGGCCTGCAGCGCGTGGACCTGCTCAAGGTGGACGTGGAGCGCGCGGAGCTGGACGTGCTGCAGGGCGTCGCGCAAGATGACTGGTTAGCCAACCCTAACCCTGAGCCTGAACCTAGGTCCAAGCGTGTCTGGCTTTCTCACGCGTCCTCTGCGGTGCAATCTGTTTAAGAAGCCCCTTATGAGCGCCCCGTCACAAGCCAAACCAGCGTCCGTCGCCCCGTGTTTCATGCACCAGGCCAGGCCGCCGTGCGCTCGCACGGACCGAGGGGGCGGCCGCGCGCGCGCTGGGCGCAGGGCGCGCGTGCGGCAGCTGGTGGTGGAGGTGCACGAGGACGGGTCGGGGCGCGTGGCGGCCGCGCGCGCGCTGGCGGGCCGCGCCGGCTTCTCCGCCTGCATCGCCGACCAGGACGCGGCGCTGCGGGGGTCCGCCATCCACCTGCTCTACTGCACGCGCGGCCCGCCAGGCGCGGCGGGCCGGTGACCGCGGCCGCGGCGCCGCGCGCGGCGTCCGCGGCGGCGCCGAGCGTGCGACGTGGGCGCGGAGCAGAGGCGTGCTGGACAGGGCTGTCGGCGTCTCTGTGGCAGCATGTGCCGTCGTGCATGAGAAGCCAGGTGTGCAGACAGAGCTGCTGCTGAAGTGGACCAGAGACCTGAGTAGAGCGTTCCAGGGTTGCCCAGTGATAGCATATCTTACAGCCAAAACTCCATGGGCAGAGCGCACGCAGCCCAACCCTGTCGCCCTATTCATTGTTATTGTAAGCTTGGACAAACCCGAGTCGCACAGGTGTCACAACGCCGACCATGCAGCAGCTCGTGCTACATATGACTCCTTCCACGGCGCGGCAGACGGCTGTTCTACAACAAAGAATGGAAGCGAGCCAGGAACCCTGGGCGCCGAGCGCAACACTTGTCATCAACCGCATCAGCCGTCAGGACTGGCCTTTGCAAGCTCTCCGAGCATGGTTGCAACGCCCACCCGCGGCTGTCCAGAGGCTGTAAAAGAGGCAACAGTGTAGTGCCAAAATGTCCTTCGGCTCATTTTTTGGTGCGTTATGTGCCGCCCCTGCCGTGACCACCAACGCCCTCAGCAGAAGTTGGACTTTCTCTGCCACTGACCCTGACGTTGGTCACGCGCCTCTGGCTGCGCATGCCTGCTCCCCCCGCACCCTCGAAACAAACTCTGCATTTGTTCTTACCATAGACGCATCAGACAACCTCCTAAGACAGCCACACTCGCGCTTGCAGCAGCAAACAGCTCCACAATGCTGCTGCCTCTCAGACACCCGAAGCAAGAATGCCTGCGCATGTACGGCAATCGACCGCCGCCGCCGGCTCTCCGACTGGCTCCCGCCCCACTCAAGGGTAGGGGCGACAAGCGCCGTGCGCCGGCCGGCGCGCTTCACGCGGCCTTGGCGGGCGCGCTGGCGGCGGCGCTCGGCGCGGCGCCGTTGCCGGTGCTCCCGTTGGCGCCGGCGCTGCCGTTGGCGCCGACGCGCATGCTGCGCAGGTTGCTGTTGCTGCGGCCCAGCTTGGTGTGCGGCCCGCGGTAGCCCAGCAGCTGCATGCTCTTGATCTGCTCGCGCACGAAGCTCGGCACCTGCGCCGGCCGCCAGCGCGCTTGGCGCCCAGCGGCCGAAGCACGCTCTAAAGCTGGGCGGGCGCAGAGCCGGGCACATGCGCAGGTCCACTGTACGCACAGGCTCCATCGGTTTGCAGTGATAGCTTCAAACATGGCTGTCGCCAGCCTGCAGGGGCATTACCTCAGGGATGCACATCTTGGGACTGCGCGGCTGCCAGGTAATCAGTGCATGTGCAACAACGTCCTCCTATGCCGCTGATGTCAGCCGCGGCCAAAGCAGACACGCGGCCAGCGCACAGCACTTGAGCCACAGGCCGGCGCCGAGCCAGCGACGCGCGCGCGCACCAGGGACTCCCAGTCGGCCGTGCCGGTGCGGATGGACTCGGTGACGCGCTTGGACACGTCGCCGTGCAGCAGCAGCTCGTGGTTGTACTCGGTGATGCTGTGGATGGTGCCGCGCTCCAGGATGTAGTCGTACAGCTTCTGCACGCTCGGCTCCACCTGCGCCCGCGGCGCCAGCGCCGCGTCAGGCACCCTGGCCCCCGATGCACCATCTGCGCAGCCCTTCACCATCGGCGGCTGAATGCGGCCACGCATCAGCGCGTCGTGTCAGGCACCCCTAACCCTACGCGCACGGTCAGCTCCATCCGCGCCTGCGGCGGCCGCGCCATGTAAGGCTCCTCAATTCTAGGAAGCACCACCTGCTGTGCATTGCTCACCCGACAGGCCATGCACGGTCACGCAGGTGCAGCCCTGACCCTACCCTCACCTTGATGTTGTCGGCGGTCATGAGCTCGCCGGTGCTGTCGTCGAGCGTGGGGTACACGTACAGCTTCAGGTCGAACTTGAGCAGGCGGCCGAAGCCCTCCAGGATGCCGCCGTCCAGGTCGACGTAGTGCTTCTCCCGGAACAGCTCCTGCGCGCCGGCGGCGCGTTGGCTGTCAGCTTCCCCAGTGGCCTCGTGCCACGCGATCGCCAGCCCACGGATAGGCGCTCAAGGCTCAGGAAAGTGAGGGCAAAGCACTATGATGTGCACTCACCACAACACATCATAAGGCATGTCTCCTTCTGCATCTGGGAGAAAGCGCACCCACACATGCCTGGGAAAGGCTAGAAAGGCTACACCGGCTGTGCTGAAAAAACTGTACTTGCTGTGAACCACCCTGCACCGCTTGCCATCTTTGGGCAGCGCGCAGCACGGACGCCGGGCGCACCACCAGGCTGGGCAGGCCGAGCGCGATGACGATGCTCTCTTGCGTGAATGTGGACAGGTAGGCGGCCAACTTGAAGTAGCGCCGGTAGTTGCTCAGCAGCACCGAGTAGCCCATCGTGGACAGCGCCTCAATGCGCTGGATGAACGCCTGCTCCTGGATGCCGCTGTCGCTGGTCCAGTCCAGCAGGTCGCCGCCCTGGCGCCGCCCCCCGGCGCGCGCGCCCGGCTCGCTGTCTGCACTACCCTAATCCTGACCCTATGTGCCGTGCGCCCGCAAGCCAGCATACCAGCAGGCACCCGCGCCTCCGCCGCCTTTGTTTCATGGAGCCCGGGGCCGCCAACGCAGGGCACGGCCTGAACGGGACGCCGCCCGAGCACGCACGCCCCGCGCTGCCACGAGCTCAGCGGCGCGCGCGCCTCGCGAGGCGCCCATCGTGCGGGGCGCCGCGCCTGCACAATCTTCAGGGGCAGGGCGGGGCGGGGCGGGCCGAGCCCGCCTGACCCTAAACCTGAACCTACCTCCATCATGTCGCGCGTGGTCATCTCCAGCAGCACGAGCGTGTCGTCGCGGAACACACACTCGTCGGTGGAGTCGGTGACCGCCGACAGCGCGTCGCCGTCCGCAACGCCGCCCGCGTTGCCCGGGCCGCAGAAGAACTGGCTGGCCGCGCCTGCGACCACAGGGTGCAGGGTAGGTTTAGGCGCGCGCGGCCCGCCAGTGTGCTGTGGGTGCTGTGCCCCCGCACCGGCCGGTCTCGAGCCAGGCCTCAAGCGAGACGGCGCCTCTCCCTAAACCCAAAGCGAGAAGCTGCCTGGTGAGCCGCATGTGTGCACCCTCAGTGGCGGCAGCGGCGGCAGCGGCCGCTGAGAAGCAGGATGGCGCCTGGGTGCAGTGGTGCTGGTGCGCAAGCAACACCCACAGTGGCAGGCGAGCACAGCAGTTGAGAAGCATCTTTCTGGCCAGCCCGGCGCCCAGGCGGGCGGCGCACCGAGTAGCATGTCGTTGTGCAGCAGCGTGAACGGCCGGAAGCGCCCGCGCACCAGCAGCACGTTCTTCTTGTACAGCGTCTCCTGCGGGATCTGCAGGCCCCCTGGCGGCCCGCGGCATGCCGGGCGTCAGGTGCGCGTGCGCGGCACCAGGCTCTGCAGTGCGCGCGCGTGGTGCAGAGGCCTGCTGCCATCCGCCCAGGGCAGCAGGCCATACGGCCTGGCGTGCAGAGCTCGGGAAACGCTGCAGGTCTGATGCAGCAGCAAGCTGAATGGAGCGACTGCAAGCAGTACATCCACGCCAATGAACCAGAAGGTTGAGTGATGGACGGACGCAGCAGACCGCCAGTCGCCACAGGCGGGCGCAGAGCACCGCCGCGCGCGCACCGGACGGGTCGAACAGCGCGGCGTCGCACAGGCCCTTCTGCACCAGGCGCAGCGCGGCCACGCGGTTGTCGAAGCCGGAGTAGAGCAGGCCCACGAAGTCGATGAGGTCCACCTGCGCGCCGCTGGGCAGCCGACCCGTGAGTTAGAGTATTCTGCGGCCGCTGGCGGCAAAGACCCCAAGGCCGCGGCACCCACGCGCCCCCATGGCCTGCAGCGGCTGCACAGGAGCGCGCCTGCTCCCTAGGCATGCGCCGCGCCGGCGAGGCATGACCCAGCGACGTGCAGGGCCCCTGACAATGCCAGCACATGGCGGCATGCGGCCGCAGGTTCAGGCGAACAGCCTGCCGTGCAAGCCTGCTGCAGCCACGGCCGCAGGGCGCCGCAGCGCGCATGGCAGGCGGGCGGACCTCGATGCGCGCACGCGTCAGGTCGTCCAGGAGCGCGGAGATGATCGCGGTAGGGTTGCCGGCATGCATAAGCGACGCATGGATCAGGTTCACGCCCATCACTGCGTGGCGCAGGCGCCGCCACACATGCGGTCAAGGGCCCATGCCATGACAAGTATTTTGTCTGGGCGCCTCACTCTTGCAGAGTCGCACGTGAGGGGCTGGCACGACAACCATGATCTGACGCTGCACGGGCGCAGTCAAAGCTGGCACGTCTGCGGCATGTCAGGTGCGACAGGTGCGAGCTCCACGGTGCACACAAGCCGAGCCGTGCAGCCTGGGCGACGGGCTTCCACCAGGGCGCCACCAGAACCGGGTCAGCATGGCAGCTGCAAGGAGCAACTCGCGCTGAATCGTCCCGCTTGCTGCCATGCGCGCACCGCCCACGGCCTCCTGCTGCAGCTGCGCGCTCTTGTCCAGCATGCGGATGTGCACCAGCACGCGGCTGGGCTCCTGCCTGCGCGCCCGCGCGCACCATCGCACCGCAGTGTGCGTAGTGTGCACCATGCGATGCAGGAGTGCGGCTGGCCTGCGCGGCGCGGCGGGTGGCGGGCGGGGGCGCGCCGGGGGTTGGGCTGCATCTTCACGCCCAGCCAGCCGTGGCACTCGTTGTCGCGGTTGAACGCCTGCGCGCCGCCCGTCCAGTCAAACTCGGTCTCGGGCACACAGCGCGCAGCACAGCGTGTGTCCCCGCCACGCCGTCCCGGCAGCGGCGCTCTGGCGGCGGCATGCTTTGAAATGCAGCGCTCGCCTGCCCGGTCACCAGCCGGCGCGCGCCCCAGCCGCTGTGCACACGCAGCGCTCGCCCGCCCGGGCACCAGCCGGCGCGCGCCCCAGTGAGCGCTCTGCAGCCTATGCGTAGGGTATGCCTAGGGTATGCCGCGCCTTGGTCGTGAGCGTGTCGGCGAACGCGAAGAAGGCGGTGCGATCGCCGCGCTGCGTGCGCAGCGTGAGGTTGCACTGCAGGTACTCGTAGTCCAGCATTGCCTCCACGCGCTCGCGCGTCACGTACCTGCGCGCCGACGGCGGACGCCTCGGCGCTCAGCCGGCGAGCAGCGCACGCTGGAGCAGGTGCGTACGCTGCCGCTGCAGCCTGACGCCGGGCGGCCTGGAGAGCGCACGGCACGCGCCTGCGCGTGCTTTTGTCGATAAACACAAATGCCTTTGCGTTGAAACCCATGCGCACAGTTTCCAGACTCGTGGGTGAAAATGCATAGATATGGCCCATGTCATATGGCTGCAGGGAGTGGAGGTTCGCCCTCGCAACAACGTAATAGTTTGGCAGTCGCCACTCCTGTTCACACAGGCTTGGGGCGACAGCACAGCGCACCGCTTGGCCGCGCCGTACATGCTGTCGCTGATGGTCATGTCGTACGCGCTGACGGACTTGGCGATCGTGCCGGCAGCGCCGCCGACGCGGAAGAACCACCGCGCCACCTGCATGGGTCGCCAGCCAGTGCTCACTTGGCCCATATGGCTACCTTGCTATAGAAGATCCTTTTGCTCACGAAGGCGAGCGCTCAGCCAGTGATTGAGCGGAGGAATCGGCCGCGGCGCGCCTCCTGCCCGGCGCCAATCTCGGCCAGCGTCCCATACCACTTCGGGTTGAGGTTGATCTCTAAGGCCTGCGCTGCCGCCCGGCCGTCAGGCCACAGCTGCACGGGGTCGCGCAGGTACCACACGCAGCACCTACAGAGACTATGCGCACCTTCTCGGCAGCCTTAGAAAACGCCCGCTCGGCGCTGTGCACCTGCGCCTGCAGCACCCAACATAGTGAGGCGCAGCCTGCAACACCTGACACAGTGAGGCACGGAGTGGTCTGCCACGGAATGACAGTTAGCCAAGCCCGCATACGGCAAGCTTGAAACCTCCCGCTCATGCATGTGCTCGCCTGGCACGTCGTGGATGCGCGCTTCTGCTCAGTCCGGCGGCTGGTCCGGCAGCGCTTCAGCATCCCCGCGCAGCTGGGCGAGTCTGAAGCGAGCGCGGAGCTAGCCAGCAGGTGGTATTGCCGCAAGTTGGTGAGCGCGGGCTGGCGCTGGTGGTGCCGGAGGCAGCCCAGGCTGCGGGTGTCGGCACAGGGCGCCGCGTGCAACTGCATCCATGTTCCGCTATGCATGGTTCCGCTGCTCAATCGCCAAAACGCGTAACCCCCAGTGTACTCATGTACAGCGTTGTGAGAAAGGCAGTGCAGTATCCTGGTAACAACGTCAGTCTGCTCTGACGTAGGATTCGTTTGGCCATGGCCAGGCTCATCAGTGCACGAGAGGAGAGAACCCTTAATACAGCTGTTTCAGAGCATGGATGTCTTTTATTGCATCTGCACCAGCCCAGCTCCTCGGCCCAGAGACCTCACAGCCGGGCCGCCGGCGCGCGCGCGCGCAGCACGGCCACGGCCGCCGCGCTGAACACGCCGCCATTGCCGTACACGAGCGCTCCGCGCGCGCGCGACAGCTGCCGCCCGGCCGCCTCGCGCCGCAGCTGCTCCACCGCTTCCGCCACCGCGTACATGGCCGGCACTTCCCACGGCGCGCCGTAGCCGAGCAGGCCGCCATGCGTGTTCACGGGGAAGACGTCCTGCGGGGCCGCGTCCGGGCCGGCGCTGCGGCCGGCCGTGCTGTCCGCGCGGGCGCTGGCGTGCCCGGCCCCGCCCTCTGCTTGTCCGCCAGAGTTGGAGCCAGCTGCCCGGTCGCCCTGTGCACCAGGCGGCATGAGGCGCCAGTACGCTTGCTCAATGAAGGCGCCGCCGCCACCAGGCGCTGCCAGGCCGACAGCCTCCAGCGCGCGGATGAGGCAGATGGGGAAGCAGTCCTGCCGCCCGCAGCCACACGGTCAGCCGAACAGGCACGTGGGGGCAGCAGCACATGCACATGCATACTCAGCCTTCATACGAGCCAGTGCCCTGCAATGCCGGGTCAGTTTCAGAGACAGTATTTCTCTTTGCTGCCAAACACACAGCAACCACAGTTGCATCATGCTCAGCATGGGGCGCGCGTAGAGGCCGAAGAAGTCAATGTCGGCGGCGCTGGCGCCCGCCTCGGCGTACGCAGCGGCGGCTGCGTGGTGGCCCGCGCCCAGCGCGTCCTCGGTCAGCGCCTCGGGCGGCCAGAGCGGGCCAGCAGCCTCGCCGCCTCCTGCCGCGCCAAGTCCAGGTTGACGCAAGCGACAGCACCGACCATCGCGATGCGCTTGCACCCTGCTGTGTCACGTGGCTGTGTCGGCGTTCCTGCACTGCTGCGTTTTTATGCTACAGCGCGCCTTGCCGGCTATCACTGCCTGGGTGTGCAGGGCACCGCGCGAGCACGGAAAAGCTCCTGCAGGGGGGCTCAGGCGCGCCGTCTATGGACACCGCCCGCCGCGCCACGCCCGCCGGCGCAGCGCTTAGAAACTGCTCCGAGCAGACGATGACCGCCGCGCCGCCGTCCGCGCGGCGCGCGCACTCCAGCTGCGTGGTCGCTGGCGCGACCGGCGCGGACGCCGCCACCTCCTGCCAGGTCGGCACCCTGGCGGCGCGGCAGCATGCATGCAGGTGTCTGCGCATGCGGTTGTTGCCTGTCGAGGGCTCTTGGAGTGCTCGCGGGGGAGGGTGCTCGTTGTGGCGCCAAACGCCCGCCTGCACCAGAAATACTACAGCTGCACAATGTCACGCAGGGCCGACACCTCTTGCAACATTGACGTTGATGTTGCCGCACTGTCCAACAACAGAGTGCACGGCGGCCGGCACGCGACGTGCCTGCGGCCCTGCAGGCGCGGGTTGCGTGCAGCGCCATCAGGCTGGCGCACATCGCGAGCTGGCGCTGCGCCAGGCCCCGGGCCAGGCAGTGCTGCGCGACGCGGGCGTAGCCGCGCGGCAGCGCGGGCGAGGGCAGCGCGCCGGCCGGCGCGGCGCCCCCGCCGCCGCCGCCGCCCGAGCGCGGGTCGCCGCCAAGGGGCGCCTCGCCGCTGCCCACGGCGGCGTCCGCGCGCGCCAGGAACTCGGCCGTCGGCTGCGAGCGCACGGCGTCGCCCGCCGCCAGCGCGACCAGGTGGCGCCCTGCGCGCGCCGCGACGCTGCCTGCCTGACATGGATTTGATTTGATTGCGTGACCGCTCTGAGGACCACTTCGTTCCAAGACGCTGGGTCATTCCAAGACGCTGGGTGCCCGAGCGCACAGCTGCTGGCCTGTGCTCTGCCGCTAATCTGGGTCCTTTTACGACCGTTTGGGCACAGCATCGGTGTGGTGGTGAGACAGGAGTGTGTGATGGAGCAGGCAGCAGGGCGCACCCTCGTGGAGCACCATCCGCCGCGCCTCCAGCAGGCCCGAGACGCCGCCCGCGCCGCAGGTGTCCACCGTGCGAGCAATCACCTGCACAGCAACGCGCACAGTTGTCAGCAAATACCTGTGCAAGTATGTGCACAGCAGTTCTGGCCTGCTGCGTCAAGGACCTGCGGGGCGCCTGAAGAAGGGCCACTGCACGTATATTGTAAGATTGCCCACCTGCGCCGCGCTCGGCAGCAGCCCGCACAGCGTGGCCAGCCTGTGCGCGTGCAAGTAGCCGGACGGGCCCGCCAGGGGCGGGAGAGCGACCAGCGCATCCAGCTGCTGCACGTGCGCCCGGGCATCCGTGAGGGCGGCAGCCAGCGCGTGCAGCGCCAGCTGCGTCGGGGACACGGGCGGCTGCGGGTTGAGGCTTGTGAGCCCAATGCCAATGATGTAAGCCCTGCGTCCAGCCATCAGCGACCGGCAAGCGGGATGGAGGCCTGGCACGGGTGTAGCGCCGTGCAGCTGGCACCAAGGTGGACTGGACAGAGAAGGACGAGCAGTGACGGATCAGAAGTGGAACAAGAGAGGCGTCAGAAGACTCTTAGGACTTCTGCCGGTCTGCCTCCCATCTGACTCACTGCCCGCTCCCAGGCACCTAAGTTGGCTCTGTGGCAGAGAGCGCCTGCTGGCAAAGCCAGGAGCGCAAACGGCCTGTGTATGCTGCGAGTAGCTCCCACGGGGCAGTCGTCCAGGTGCCTAGCAGGCTTGGGGTAGGCAGGCGCGTGCCCGACGCAAGACAACACTGCTGGCGGACTCGGGCCTTGTATGATAGCTTATTGGGCCTAAATCTGTGCCTTGTGAAGTTCTGACGGGCTTGTAGGAGGGCAGAGGGGCCCTGATGGGCACTGACAGCGCCTCGAGTGCCTTCGCGGTTGCGCTCAGCCTGCTGGAGGGATGGCGATCGGCGGCGGCCCGGAGAGTGCGCAAGACCGTGGGCACCGTGCTGCGCTTCGGCCCCGTGCCGCAGCACATCGCCTTCATCATGGACGGCAACCGGCGCTTTGCAGAGCGCCGCAGCGAGGACCGCGCAGCAGGCCACACCTATGGCTTCTACAAGGTGTGCTGCGCTGAACGCGCGGTGCACTCCAGTGCGTGCCACAGCAGTAGTCCGCGCTCATGCGCACAAGAGCCTGCAATAGACAGATTTGATACACCACAGTGCATACAGCCCCAGCTAGGCTGATGAGCTTTGCAGATCTGCTGCACTTCATATTGTCCTCATATAGTTTGTATGCGTCTGCTCGGCCGGCAGCTGGTGGACGCGCTGGAGTGGTGCCTGGACCTGGGAGTCACGACGGTGAGCGTGTACGCCTTTAGCGTGGACAACTTCAGGCGGCCGCCAGCCGAGGTCGCCACGCTTATGGAGCTCGCGCGCGTCAAGCTGCGTGAGATAATCACGGCGCGCCCCCGGCCGGTGGTCTCAGCCTCGAGGACTGCGTGCAGGCCGCATCCAGGCTGCGGTTGGCCCAAACTGCTTGACGCCAGAGGTGGCCCCACACTGCCCCTTGTGAGTGCACGCGGCTGTATCGCGAAGCCCGGTGCTTGAGGGCGTCACATCAGTGCGCGCCTGCGCGCCATGCAGTATTGCGTCACAGCAGTGCGCGCCTGCGCGCCATACAGAATTGTGTTACAGCAGTGTGCGCCCGCGTGCCGTACTGTGACTACTGCTGGCTATGGGCAGCCCGCGCTCCTCGGTGCGCTTGGTGGCAGCCTGAGCACGGCTACCGACCAAACCCTACTGGTCCCACTTGTGCAGGAGCGGGGCCTGGTGGAGCGGCACGGCGTGCGCGTGCGCGTGCTGGGCGACCTGGCGCGGCTGCCGCCGGAGGTGCGGCGCGCGGCGCAGGACGTGATGGCCGCCACGGCGCACCACACGCGCGGCGTGCTCAACATCTGCTTCGCGTACTCGTGCGCCCAGCCCCGCTGGCCGCCCCCAGGCCCGGCCCACCTTCGCCCCGCGACGACCGACCCGCAATGTTTTCCGACCTCCCGACTCGCCGACCGGGTAGTTGGGTAGCCTTTCCCACTGCCCCGTATCCGCATACAACAGTACAAGGGAGTCCGATCCGGCGGAGCCGGCAGTCCTGTCCGCCGCGCAGTGCCTTGTGCTCATCCCAGCCCTGCCCCGGCATTGGCCTGCGGAAGCAACTACCCTACCCTAGCTGACGGCGGCAGCGCCTGCGCAGGTCGCGCCAGGAGATGGCGGAGGCGGCGGCGGCGGTGCAGGCCGCGGTGGCGGCGGGGGCCGTGCGGGCAGCGGACGTCACGCCCGAGCTGCTGGCCGCGCACCTGTACACGCGGGTGACGCCTCTCGCTGCCTCTGCGCTCTGTGAATGGCCCTGCCGTGCGGCGGCGCAAGCGCGCACCCGCGCCGCGAGGGGTGGTCCGGCGCGGCGCGCCTGGCGGAAATGGTGCTCTGAAAGGTCCATTGTGGGCTGCAGCATGGCACAGGATGGCGGGCACCAGGCGCCGGCGCATGCCGGGTGAGGATGCGTCATGCGGGTGTGCCATCAGACCTGCTGTATGGCAGGCCATCAGGCGCCCTGCTGCAGCAGGCCTCCGCCGCGCCGACACTGCCGCGCTTGTGTTAAGGAGCCCGAGAGCGCAGGCTCGCGCCCGACCGCAGCCCGGCGCGGCGCGCGTGCGCAGGGCTGCCCGCCGGTGGACCTGCTGCTGCGCACGAGCGGCGAGGCGCGGCTGTCGGACTTCCTGCTGTGGCAGGCCGGCGGCGCGCAGCTGGCGTTTGCGCGCGCGCTGTGGCCCGAGCTCGGCTTCGCCGACCTGCTGCGCGCGCTGGTCGCCTGGCAGGCGGCGCGTCCGCGCCTGGCCGCGCTGCGCGCTGCCGCCGCCGCCGCCGCGGATGGCCTCGGCGCGACGCGCGACGCCGCCTGCGTTGCGGCGGACGGCCTGCCGCAGAGCTGGGCCGCAGGCGCAGGGCGGCGCCGCGAAGCGCCGTGTGCCGAGCGCGCTGACGCTGGCGCCTGCGGCGCTGCCGCGCGGGGGGCGGCGGCGGCCGCGGCGGCTGGGCCCGCTGCAGGCTGCAGCGCACCAGTCTCCGTCGTCGCATGTCGTGCGGCGTCCCTGGTGCCGCATGCCGAGGCAGAGTGCCGGCCTGCGCGGCTGTGGGACTCAGCGCTGCCGTTGGCGGCGGACGCGTCGACCGGGGTGTTGCCTGTGTCAGCAATTGCGGGCGCGGCAGCGCCTGCAGCCGTCGCCGCGCGGCGCAGCGCGCTGGACGCCGACGCACCCTGGCCCGCGCCGCCGCCCGCGCCGCACGCGGCGGCAGGCCCGGCGCCGGGCGCGGGCGAGGCGGGGGCCGTGTGCACGGCCTGGCTGGCGGACGCCGCGTGCGCGGTGAGTGCGCGGCCCGCCGTCGGAGCCGGGGCGGCCCCGGCACTGGGCGGCGCGCGAGGGAGTCCAGGGGGCCAGGGCCTCGAGCCGGCGCGCCCCTCCTGTGCACAGGGTGCGCAGGCTTGTGAGCCGGGCCCCGCCAGCGCAACATCGGACGGGGCTGTAAACGCCAGGCGCATCGTGCTAGCGGTGCCTGCTACTCAGGCCGCTGCGGCGCCAGCACCCGACTGCGCTCGCGGCCCGGTCCGCCCCAGTGCGGCAGCTGCCGCGCCAGACGCTGCGTCTGTCAGCGGCCCAGACCGCGCGGAGCCTCGGCAGCGCGCAGTGCCCGCGGGTGTCGCGCGACGCGCTGGCGCCGGCGCGGCCATGGAGCGCGGGGGATGCGCGCCGCATGCTCAGCCGGCCCGCGCGCCGCGTGCCTCGGAAGGGCGGCGGAGCGCGGCCGCGCCCATGGGGCAGCTGCTGCTGCGGCGGCGGCCGTGCGCGGCGGGGCCCGGCTGCGGCGGCCTGGGCGAGGAGGGCGGCGCGCTGGACGCTGTGCCTTCTGCAGCCATCACTGCGCGCTTCTGAGCCTAGGCTGGCATGGGGCAGTTCATGTAAGAGTTTATTTAAATCTGTCCTTGCGCAAGGAGCATGGCACATGCTGAGATGACCTCTCTCTCATGGTTGGCAGGGTCTGCGGTACTGGGCCCTGCACGTTTGGCAGGGTAGACCACCAGGCAGGCATGGTAGCTGCCTGGGGCTGCGGGCTGGAATAGAAGCATGTGTACAGCGCCCTGTGCACCATACCGCGTGATAGCTGTGGAGTCTGACTGACAACTGACAACGGTGCAATGCAAGGGTGTGTAGTGAGCATATGCTCACTACACATGCATGCTCCGTATTGGCTGATCAGTCTCAGGCTCATTATCAGACCAGGCTGGTACCATGCATGCGCAGGTCTCCACTTGCAACATCGTGAGACACTTCTCTGTCAAGGAAAGCATGCTTGACCTGTTAAACAACAAGTGTATCACACGTGTGAGCGGTGGTTGCAAGGACGGCCAACTGGTGACTCACAGCGGCAAGCAGGCTCGGCATGCAGACTCGCCCGGCACTAGCCATACTGTGCAGCCTCCAAGTGGCAGCGCTCGCTTGTCTATTTACAGCGACGCGTGCAAACACTCCAGGGCTGCCAGTTATTGTCAACACATGGCCTTTTGTGAGCGCCACGGAAGCCGCATGGCGCGCTCTGCAAGGCACTGACGGCCACCTGGCGGCTCTGGACGCTGTAGAACAGGTGTGAAGCCTTCTACGAAAGGAGCTGCCGCTTCCACCAAGCATTGCAAGGAGCGTTTGTCTGGCTAGACTATAAGATGGGGGGCTCTATGCGCAGGGGTGCTCCGCCTGTGAGCAGGAGGTGGAAGAGTGCAACTTCAATGTTGGGTACGGCGGCTCGCCTGACGAGGGTGGTCAGACAACGCTGGACGCGGTCATCATGGACGGGGCATGACCCGCCTCATGCCTTATCAGAACACAGGCCTGCGTCCATGTCAGGCAAGGGGACAAGACATGCTCGTGGCTGCCCCCAGTATGCTGCGCACCAGTGCCACGTGAGAGCACTAATAAAGCAAGACGAAGGTGCACGCGCCTGGCCTGGGACGCTTTGTGGTGCTGCCTGTGCAGGGCACGCTGGAGGTGGGTGCAGTGGGCAACCTGCAGCACGTGCGGCAGGCCATCTCCGCGGCGCGCCTTGTGCTGCGGCACTCTGAGCACACGCTCCTCGCGGGCCTGCAGGCGACGGAATTTGTGCAGGCCATGGTCCGCACCAGCAGCCTGGCTGCTCTGTGCCTGTGCCCGTCGAGCATTTGCGTGCACACCTTCTCTTTGTGCTTTGCATTTGCGTCTGCGTCTGCGTCTGCATGTGCCCTGGCAAGTGCATGTGCATCATCAGCAGTGCTTACTTGCAATGGTGGAGTGCATGACAGCATGCCCCTCTCTGGCTGCGCCTGCCCCACTCGCGCTCCACGGCTCTCCTGTGGTGTCGTCCGGCCTGTGGCTCGGGAAGGCGGAAGCCGTTTCTCAACCGGTCTGTCTTCACAGGGCCTGCATGTCAGCAACCTCACCACCCAGCGCTCCAGCGGGGTATACCATGACTGGTGAGCCCCCTGCCACACACCCACCAGCTGTGCATCGAGCTCAGCAGCTGCCCTCCAGTCACTGGGCCCTGCCGGAAGCCCACGCGTACGGCCTGCAGCCGATGACCTCTCGCAACCTGCAGGCGGCGCGCCAGCTGCCAGCCCAACTACTGGCGCGATGTGCGCCCGGACCCACGCACGAGCTGCGGGCCGTACGCGCCCCGCGCGCCTGACAGGGCGCCCGTCGCAGACAGCACAGGCGGCGGCCTTGCAGAGCCGCTCCCTGCAGGCTGGGCTGCTGCGCAGCAGGCGACGGCGGCCAAAGCAGGCTTGCCTGCCCCCGCGCCCCCGGCCAGCGCTGAGCCGGGGCCGGAGCGGGCGGCGGGCAGCGGGGCAGGGTCGGGCAGCCGGGCGGGCGGGTGCCGGCTGCGCGGCGGCTGCACAGGCGGCGCGCGGTCGCACGACACGGTCGCCATGGTGGCGATCGATGCGACCGGGCGCATGGCCGCTGGCGCGTCGACCAACGGCATGACTCACAAGGCATGCGCACTGCGGGGCCGCTGGTGTGGCCATGCTGCACCCCTGGGTGCCCACTAGGCTAATGAAGGCAAGGGAATGCAGGCATGCCTCTGCGTTTGGAGGACCTTCCAGAGGTCAGACCTGCGTGCGCAACCATTTGTTGGCCTCTAACGTACGGCCATGGTCAGGTAGTCTCGTTAGTATTCCGGCATGCTCTGGTCATGCCTGGAGGACCCATAGGGGACACATGACGAGGTTAGGCGCACCTGGCGGCAGGTGCCTGGCCGGGTAGGAGACAGGGCGGTTGCGGGCGGCGCTGCGTACGCAGACAGCGATTTCGGCGGCTGTGGCTCGACCGGCGACGGCGACGCGCACCTGCGCTTCCTGCCCTGCTTCCAGGCGCCGTTCCTCTTGTGCTGTTGTTCCGTTGTTGATTTAGCCCACCCCGCCGCGGCGCCAATTGATGGTAGAACTGGTGTCAAGCACATGCTCACATGGATTTTGATTGGCATGCTCCGAGTGCAGAAGTCATGGGCCTGCGGCAGACTGGCGCTGTCCTGTTGCGCCCAGAGGCGCGGCACTGTTTGGTGCTCCCTGAGCCATGTTTGTCGCTCCTTCTCGCTGGCGCGCGCGCGCAGCGGACGGACGGCGCCAGGTCACCTCCAGCCGGCAGCCGCACCTGCTTGGGGCTGCAGACATGCTTGCCGCGCTCACAGCCCTCACCTCATCCCAGCCGGCATGCCGACCGTGAGGCTCCCTGCAGGGTCGTAACCCTGTCTTTAAACCCCTGTTGCGGCCAGGTGGTGGAGGCGATGCGGCGCGGGGCCGCGCCGCGCGCCGCCGCCGAGCAGGCGATCGCGCGCATCGCGGCGCGCGTGCCCGGCTACACGGGCGCGCTGGTGGCGGTGGACCCGCGCGGCCGGCACGCCGGCGCGGCATTCGGGCGCGCGGCCACGCGCATGGCCACATGCATGTCATCCGCGGCCCGCGCCGTCCTGCCGCGCAGGGTCTGTCTGGCCGGGCCCTGGCCGTACGCTCGCCTGTGCTGCTGCGGCTGGCCAGCTGAGCCTCTGCGCTCTTGCACCAAGCGGTGCACCTCGACGGGGCATATTTGGGCGCGTCAGGAGTTGGTGATATAAGTGCATGTGCTATCTGTGGTGTGAAAGAGGTGGCGGGACTGCATACACAGCTGTGCTGTCGGTGAAGTCAAGCCTGTCACACGCAGGTGGCGGTTCCAGTATGCAGTGCGCAACGCGTCGCTGCCGCGCGCTCTGGTGGTGGATGTGGAGCCGCTGACGCTGCTCGCCGCGCAGCAGCTTGTGCACAGACAAGACGTAAACGTCGCATGTCAAGCGGGCTGCACAGGTCAGTGATTGTTTGGCTCAGGGGCCAGGTCTGCTGCAAACCCATGCCTCAAGAGGCTTTTGCATGTGCAAAAGTTGCCGCATGCAGTGCAACAGCTTGTCACGGGTACACAACTAGTCCCATACCAAAGCCACATCGCGCTCACCCACACGACCCTGCTTCCCTCTTAGCACAGACACACAGACTGCACTCCAACGCCATAACTGAGACCAGCCGCCCCCAACACCGCCCGGCAAACACCAGGACAACTACAAGAGAAGCCACCTCTTGCATTGCGACGGCCGCCGGGCATCAGCCCGGCTTGGCGGCCCGGGGCACCAGCGGCCCGGCGTCCGCGTCGCCCTGCGCCGGCCACGGCCGCGCCGGGCGCGCGTGGGCGGTGAAGACTGCCGCCGCGAGCATGACGACCGCGCAGGAGCCGAACATCAGCCACTCGAAGGCCTGCGGCCAGCGCGCCCGCGACCTCACCCTGGCGTGCAATGGCAGCCTCGCTCGACACCGGCCCCTGCGAAGACTCGACAGCACCCTGCCCGCTTCAGGAGACTGCGGCGCCAGCGGGCGCGGTTTCCAGATGGCCGCTCGCGGCCGCGCACCTGCGGCTGCCAGACAAACAGCCCAGCCACGAAGCTCAGGCTCCGAAAGGCCATCTGCGCGCTGCCCTGGACGCCGTTCACCACGCCTGCGCGCCGGCACTGCAGCTCGCGCCCCGCACCATCACGTGCACGCTGCCGGTGATGCCCCGCCCGGCCAACCAGCAGGCAGCAGCTAACCGGGAGGCATGCAGGTAATGGAGGGGTGGTGTCACAAGATACTATCAGCCGGCAAGCAATGCAAGCCAGCCACTCATGCATTGATAGTTCCCCATGCAGGCACTCACAGGGGTCTGCTCGTCGGGCCGGCCAGGCGGCGCGCCCAGCTCCTGCAGAGGCACGCGCTCCTGCAGCATCTGGCTGACCGCCAGGTCGAACAGCCACAGGCCGGCGCGCGACGCGGCCAGGCCGGCGGTCAGCACGCGCGCGCCGAGCGGCGCCGCGGCGGGCCGCGCCGCGCCCGCGCGCGCGACCGCGGCAGGGATAACCGCGACCAGCAGGCACGCCAGCTGCAGCCACACGCCGATGACGCCCGTCGCCTCCAGGCCTGGCCGGCGCATATGGTACGATCAGGTTGCATGGCCTATGGTCGCAGGTCAAAGCAGGACGGCCTGTGGAAGGCGGGCTGGTGAGGCCCCATGGTCCCGCACTCTCCCTGAGCTGCGTCCGCCCTCGCCGTCCTTCGGCTGCGCGCGCAAGCGCGGGCGGGCGCGGCCGCCGCCGGCGGGCGCGCCCGCGGCTGCCGCCGCGCACCGCATGCTCCTGGCTGCTCGAGGCATGAACAGGGCTGCCATGCATGGTGCCTGCACCTGAGGATCAGAGAGTCTGACAGCCAGGAATGCGTCATGCTCTGCACCCTGCCGCAGCATCCTGCCGATGATGACCAGCCGCCCTGCAGGCCTGCCCCAGCTCGGCGCTCGTGCTCGCTCTCGCCGCTGAAGACCGCCTGGACAGGGTGGGACAGGATGTACCCTACCCTAACTTGGACACGCCTAATGCGTAAGCAGCGACAGCAGGATGTCTGCCGCCCATGCGCGCCTGACAGCTTGCTCCCCAGATGGGCCACCGCGGGGCGCTCTGTGCCGGCCCCGCCGGCTGCGCTGCGGGGGCCGCGCCGGCGCACCCTGCCCGGCGTGCAGGCGCGGGTAGGCGAACGTGGCGCCGACGCCCGCGAGCGCGCCCGCGCCGCGCCACAGGCTGATCTCCGCTTCGGCCACGCCCAGCCAGTGCAGGTAGGCAGTCATCAGCAGGCCCTGCGCGGCCACGGGGGCCCTGCTCGGCGCCCCTGCTCTGCTCCCGTCAAGGCTTCTCGCGCTCTCCCTGGCCACTCCAAACTCCCTTTCCAAGCACATCCTTCCCGGGCATAAATCATTCACTGACCTTCCTCATCTGTCTACCTCTTCAGAACCCACTCGCTTTAGGTGCTGCTCATGCGAGCACCGCTGGTGCAACATTCACAGCCTCCAGCATGCCACACTGCAGGCGGTTCTGACACAGTCAAGGATGAGAGTCCCAGTCATTTTGAGTGCGAGATGAGCACAGCAGAGTGGCGCCTCCCATCTATTCATGCGCATGATGAGCATGACAGGCGCGCGCGCGCCGCGCGCACCATGGACAAGACGGTGCAGTACAGCAGCGCCAGCGCCAGCGCGGCCGGCAGGGTCGGCTGGCGCGCGTACGTCGCCCAGGCGCGCCACAGCTGCGGGCCGCCGCCCGCGCGCGCCGCGCTCGCCGCCTTGGCTCGCCTGGCGGCAGTGGCAGAAGCGAGGCTGGGGCCGAGCCGAAGCGGCCGTGTCTGGCTGCATTTCGGGAAATGCTCGCGCGAGCGCTCGGTGCACCGCTCACCCAGCATGTCCTGGCTTGCCTTGAGAGGCTGGCAGAGGCAGCACTGGCAATTGGCAGCCATCACAGCAACCCCCCGCAAGAAACACCCTGGGCTTGTTTCCCTTGCAGGCACAGTGCTGCCGGCACGTGTGCGCACTGCAGACCGCGCGAGCAGCGCACGACGTGCGCGGCCAGGAGGCACTCTGGCGCGCACGCGGCGAGGTTCCAGGCCAGCACGGCCAGCACGGCCGTACGCGAGCCCGCGTAGGTCATCAGGACCCCGGCGAAGATTGGCGACACGATCAGGCACGTCAGGTCGATGCGCCGCATGCCTGCACTAGCAGCCCGCCCCCGCTTAGGCCTGACCCCTCTGGCATGCACAAAGAAGCCCCGCTCAGGCTGCCGAAGGCGCTTCGGTGCGACTACTTGGATCTGACCTGCGTTGCGCATCCTAACAGAAAGCACAGTCATGAGCACACGCGGAGCTGCTCGTAGGAGACTCGCAGGGGAAGCACACCCACAGGCTCACGGCCGGCAGCAAATCCATGTTAACACGCTGCTCATGCATGTCAGGACAGCGTGCGCGTCTGGTCCACGGGTATACGAGGTTTGGTGCATGAGCGGCGGACTATGCAGTCACCGACGCTCGCGCGGTGACCGCATGCACAGGTGCAGGCATGCTGCGGGCACCTGCGTTCAGCCGCGACAGCGCCGCGGAGTCGCCGCCGCAGAGCACTTTTGGCCACTCGCGCTCGACCGCCAGCGAGCTGCCCAGCGCAAACAGGCTGCTGGCTGCGCCGGCCACGACGGTGACGGCGGCGCAGCCCCAAAAGGCGGGGCCGCCGCGCGGCAGGAACCCCGCGGCGACCAGCGCGGCCGCGGAGGCCGCGACCGCGCCGGCCTGCAGCACGTACAAGCTGCAGGCGGCGCGCACGCGCTCCGAGCTGTTGGGCCAGGGGCAAGAGTGAGCCGCTGCAGCGCTGTCACAAGACAGTGAAAGCCAGAGTCAGCACCCGCAACACGAGCTGCTGAGGGGGTCACCGGTCCACGTATGCCCCGACCGCTCCACCAAACAGCACGAGCGCCAAACAGTCCACCAGGCCAAAGACGGACACGAGCGTGAGCGATGCCGGGTTGAGGTCGAGCAGGACCAGGCCTGATGCATATGCGCAGTCGGGTATGGCGTGCAAGGACAAGCCTGTACTGGCTGCTGAGAGCCTGACGAATCCAGATGAGCAGAGATGTTGGCTCATAGGCGATACTGTGCAGGTGCCTCAGTACTTGTTGTGCTCACGCGCAGCATGCCAGACTGCGACAGGGCGCGCCTATCACAAACTCCCACATCCTCTGCACCGGGCAGCAACACATAGTCAGGTTGTTCAGGTTAAGTTTGCAAGGCCTTCCTGAGCACGTTGTGCTTGAGAGTAAGACGAGCCTGTTACTTTTGGCATCGTGCGTGAGCACGACTAGCAAGGATATCTCGCAGGAGCGCGCCTGGCCCCACATGGACAGCGCATGAGATGCATACAGAGCTGCGCTCGACTGACTATTGCTGTTTGTTATCTGAGCTGTCACGTCCCCGCTGACTTCATCCGCAACCGCCGCTTGCTGTGCTGCGCTGCCCTCCGTTGCAAAAGTGGTAACCTGTTGCTCTTTGGCGGACGTGTCTGGCTGCAGCCCATCGCCAAGGGCTGGCTCTGGCCGCAGGGGCAGGAGGGGCAACCAATCATCTGGCTCAGCCATGTCTGCGCTGCAGCTCGCAAACGCTCCTGCGCTGCTCCGCGCCACCCTCTGTTACAACAACAAGAACCGAGCGGTGCTAGCTCTGTGAGCCGCATACGCACGCAAACCACCCTGTGTATCCCAGACACTATCTGCACAGCGCACGGCATGGGATGGACAACTTCACACTTCAACACCAGAGCAGACGGGGGAGCGACCAACGGGTCCACGGTGACATCCACAGATGCATGCATGTATGTTTGTTATCAACCCTCGGGG
>JAABUV010001240.1_pt1 | contig 37325 bp, 57 predicted proteins | sample 5559971 | NCBI WGS metagenome assembly JAABUV01 (sample SAMN10711881, study PRJNA513362) | rock metagenome | isolation source: Antarctica rocks | place: Antarctica: Victoria Land, Knobhead nord | collected 2015-12-19
GGGCTTGCGGGCGCGAGGGTGAGCGGCCTGCGCGGGGCCGCGCAGGTGGTCCTGGAACGGCGACGCGGAGCCCATGGGCGGCCTCACCGACACGAACTGGTACACGGTGCGCGCGGCGCGCCGCGCCATCAAGTGCCGTCAAATCAAGGCCATTGGATATAGTGAAATGTATGGAATGCATCACACCCGGAGCTTGCCCGTGCGCATCCCTGTGAGGAGCGCATGTGAGTCGCGCCTGCCAAAGGTGCTTGCCAGAGGCGCGCGTGGCCGGATGTGGCTGCTGCATGGATGCACAGCCAACAATGCAGGGACACGGGAGGCTGCTCTCCTGCCTCCCACTCTCCGCTGCCGTGCCGCCCCAAGACTGCGCTGCTGCGACCTGCATGCATGGCAGCAAGAGGCGCTCGCGCTCGGCCCCTGACCCCGCGCGCGGCTGTGCGGCGGCGGCAGCTCATCCCCTCAAAGGTCGCCTGGCTGCAGAACACGATCGGCCTGACGCCCTGGTACAAGAGCTAGTGCGCGCTCCGCCCTGCGCCCAGCACCTGGTGAGCTGCTTGGCCCCACATTGAGGCTGAGGTGCAATGTGTGTTTGGCGCTGCTCGGCATCCGGGCGGCTGCTCCATGCAGTGCTGATGCGGGATGCTCGCGCTTGCGGTCGTCACCTCGAGAAACTGATGTGAAGTATGCCTCCTCAGGTTATTGCAGGAGCGATCATTGCCGGAGCGCAAGGACTTGGAGGCCATCTCTGGAGTCTGCATGTCCATCTATTGCCCGCTCCGCGTCTGCTCGGACGCCGATGAGCAGAGTTGGTGAGGGCTGCGGATAGATTCTGTGCTCGATACAAGGACTGGTGCAGCCGACGCAAAAGCGTGATCCGAAGTGCGCTGCTGTCGCCCAGGCGCTGGAGTGAGTTTTGCAGCATTCTGCAGCTTGCGTTGGCACTGGCGCATGCCAGCTTGCGCCCCATGGGCAACTGCCTCCCGGCAATTGATCCGGCAGTTTAGTCTGGAAGTAGGCTAGTATGCAGGTTGCCGGCACCCGGACGCTTCCTGTGGTGTGCTGTTGCTGGCAATCGTGTGGAAGCACATGGACTGCTATTGCGCGTGCCAAGGCGCGCGGCTTTACTTGCAGTGGCGGGGGGCATCGTGCAGCAAATACATGCTGTCCTCGCCAAATTGCGTGAAAAATGTCTGCTACAGAGTCGCATTGACCCTGGGCACTCACTGACTGGGTTGCCGTGACTGATGTCTGTCGAATTTGGCCCTGCATGCATCGATTTGATGGTGTTTGCATGCGCTGAGATGCATACAGTTTTGTCGCTCTGCGGCAGTGTGGGAGCACATCTGAAGGTTGTCTGGGCCACTCAGATACCGGCTGTTGCCACCAGTCTGCCCTAGCACGTTTCAGAATACATCCCACCCTGTGAGTACCTTGCTCGCTGCGCATGTGTCTTATTTCACTGGTTGTAGTTGACGCGGGGCTGTCCCGGCTGCTTGCATGCATTGGTGTTTTTCTCTCGGCTCATGGTTCACTGTTGATAGGATCATGCCCTGCGAAGATGTTCTGAGGGAGGCTGGGCCTGATCATGTCCTGTGGTTTGCCACGGATGCTAGGCTTGCTTTCCTACATATCTGCCATGCTAGAATGCTTAGTTAGTTGCCACAAGCTAGTATGCTTAGTTGGTTGACACGTGCACCGTTTACAAGCTTTGCTGGACTTTTTCATGCATAGATCAGGGCATGCTTGCAGTTGCAACCATTTCTTTTCCAGAGGGCGGGTGCACTGATGCATGCTCAAGAGTGGCTGTCAGTGTAGAGGAAAAGTGCCTTTAATTCAGTTTAAACTCTGGTCTGGAGACCGTGGCACTCTACAAAATGATGCCATTGCACAGTGCGCTGTCTGCAAGGACCGCCATCCAGTGGTCATGGGACTGCAGGCCAAAGACCCAGCACCAATAAAGGTCCCCTGTGGGCTCGCGCTTGGTTGAACTCTCTCGGGACAGAGAAATAAAAAAAGCAATCAACTGAAGTCAGTCAACTGTCAGGGACCTCGACCGTATCCTGCAAGAAGCCCGGCGCCAGGCAGCTGCCAGTTTCTATATAATAAAAAAGGTGCAGTCAACGTCAGCAATTCAGGCCTTGGCTCGCGTGAGGGCTGGCCAGAATGTTGCGCCTCAGGTGCCCCGTGCAGAACTACGCTTGGGGAAGACCTGCAAAGGGGGAGGCTGGACGAACCTGTGCGGTGGGGGCCCTGAGCCAGCCTGACGCGCAAGTGTCACTGTTGCCTCCTCTTGTCGCGGAGCAGCGACACTGGCCATTTCTGCTGTTGCACACTGCTCACTAGCTCTTTGCCTGCTCAGCCACTGGTGATGCACGACCGTATTCTTCGGGTGCTCTAAAGCAGAGTATCAATTTGACGCGGTGGCTGCATGCAGGTCGCAGCGCTCGCTGAGGCGGCAGGCGACAAGGTCGACGACAACAAGCCTTATGCTGAGCTGTGGTGCGCTGCGCACGAGACTCCAAGGACACTCCCGCCAACGTGTTGTTCAATTGCTGTGCGCTTGCCGATATGACTCAGAGCCGCCAAGCCCCTGCTCTGGACCAGCACGGTGCTCAACCGCGGGTTGCCTGCAAAGGATTGGCAAGCAGCGCCGTGCCGGCATCCTTGGTGTGCAAGTGTGACGTGTGTGCTGACCCTGGCGCTGTCGTCCCAGGATGGGCACGCACCCGAGCGGCCCGGCGCGCCTGCTGGCGGACGAGGGCACCACGCTCGACGCGTGGCTGGGCGCGCACCCGGCCGCGCTCGGCGACGCCGCGCGGCGCCGCTTTGGCGGCGACCTGCCCTTCCTGTTCAAGGCGCGTGGCCAGACATCGTTTGCGACACGCCTGCTTTCACCCGGTGGCAGCGTCCCGCCGAGCTGCGCATAGTCGGCGAGTGCCTGGTCCCGGGCTCTTCTCGGCGCCGTGCGCACGGCCCCTGCAGCAACCTGCGCTCACGTGTGTACGGTGCGTTGTTATCACTCAGACTGACTGTGCGGGCTGCCGCCCACGCTTGAAACCTCTGCCACTTCTGCACTGACTGCACGCCCTGGCCTCCGCTGGCCCTGCGCGCCGCCGCCTGCAGCTGCCCAGCGTGGTAGAGTGAGAGGCAGGGGAGAGGAGGTGGCACGGCTGGCACCGCGACCAGCTGGCCCATACGCCTCTGCTCATCCACTGCCTTCTGAGCAGTACTTCCAGGGAGTCCGCTTCCAGGAAGCCCGCGCGGACGCCCTGGCGGGCGCTCGCCGGGTGAGCCGATGTGCTGACGGCGGGCCGGCGCAGGTGCTGTCGGTGGAGACGGCGCTGTCCATCCAGTCGCACCCGGACAAGGCGCTCGCGGAGCGGCTGCACGCGGAGCGGCCAAAGGCGCGCGCCAGACCCTGCTGCGTGTGATCCTGGCGTGGGCCTCGAGAGAGAAAGAGAAGCAAGTAAGCATGTGGATATTCAGAAGCCGCGCCGGGCGGGCTACAAACCCTTTAGGGCCTGCTGCGGCAGCCCGCCTGAGCAGGGCAGCCGCGCGCGCGCCAGGTGTACAAGGACGCCAACCACAAGCCGGAGATGGCCATCGCGCTGACCGACTTTGAGGCGCTGTGCGGCTTTGTGGCGCACGAGGACCTGGTGGAAGCGCTGGCGGGCGCGCCGGAGCTCGCGGCCTGCGTCGGCCGCGAGCGCGTGGCCGCGCTGCGCACGGCCGGCGGCGGCGGCGACGCGCGGCGCGCCGCGCTGCGCGAGGCCTTCACCGCGCTCATGCTGTGCGACGCGGGCGAGGTGCGCGCCGTGCGCTGCGCGCAGGGACGTGCCGGGCGCCGCCGGCTCAGCTGGACACGTTGAGAAGGCGGGCGGCCTGCACCCAGTCAGCCGGCTTGCCCGGCCATGCACACGATGGAGGACACGGCACTTCCACACAATGGAGAACACGGCACTTCAACGCGTGTGCAGCAAGGCAGCCCAGTACATGTTTGCCGGGTGACTGTGCTGGGCGCACGGCAACCCGGCGCCACGCGGGCGGCCGGCCACACGCCGCCCGTGGCGCGGCGGGCGCCCTTGCGCGCATGACCCCGCCGGCTCGTGCCGCGCGCGCCGGCGCCGCGGCGCCGCGCCGCGCTCTGTGCTTGCGGCATGCACGCGCGGGCCTGACGGACCCCGCTGCGCGGCTGCAGGTGGCGCGCCAGGTGGCCGCGCTGGTGGCGCGGCTGGAGGCCGAGCGCGCGGCCGGCGCCGCGCTGGCGGCCAAGGACGCGCTGGTGCTGCGCCTGAATGCGCAGTACCCGGCTGACGTCGGCGTGCTCTCCGCCTACTTCCTCAACCTGGTCGTGCTCGCGCCCACGCAGGCGCGCGCGCCGCCCCGCCCCGGCCGTGACGGCCGCGCGCGCGCCGCGGCCGCTGTGCCGCTGCGCCCCACGCTGGCGCCGAGCGCCTGGGGTTAACGCCCGTGCGGCGCGTCGTGACGGTGACGCGGCCGTGAAAGCACTCCAGCGGCAGGGCTGCTAGCAGCGAAACATCGCCGATATAATCAGGGAAGACTCGTACACACGACGGTCCAGCTCGTGAGAATGGATCACAGCCGTGTATCAGCCACCTTTGGCTGCTCATGGGCTGCTTATGGGTTTGCACCAGGCGCTGCGGTGGGATTATGGGCCAAGGGTTGAGTGCAGGGTGAGGCTGCGCCTGGTGTATGAGCTGCACCTCCGCATGAACGAGATCTTCCTTGGTGATGTGGGCGATGATACGCTTCTAGCGGACCTGCTGCTGGATTGCTGTCTCGGCCGCCTCACCGCCACGACGCGCCGCCTGGGCCCCTGGCCCAAGCGGCGGAGAACACAACGCAGCCATGGCCCTGCGAGGGCGCCAGACGCCCGCTGCGCGAGCTGGCAAAGCGATCCTCAACTGCCGCACCTCTGCCGGAGCTGGGGTCCTGACCGCGTGGACGCCGGCAGCGCCATCCTCGCCTTTCTTGTTGCATTTCTTGTTGCATTTCCACCTCAGACGCAGAGTATTTGGCATACGGACATTGCAACCACCACTTGGCCATCGCGGCTGTCTGCATCCTTGCGGGGCACACATATCAAACCCGCCGCGCGGCAGGCCATCTACCTGGCCGCCAACGTGCCGCACGCGTACGTCTCGGGCGAGCTGGTGGAGTGCATGGCCACCTCGGACAACGTGGTCCGCGCGGGGCTCACGCCCAAGCTGCGGTGCGCCCGCGCCGGCCGGGCGCGCGCCTCGTGCTGGCAACCCATGATGTGCCCGATCGCCCGCACACGATCATGGCAAGGCTTTGAGCATGCGCGCAGGGAGCGCCAGTGACCCGCACATGGTAGAGGCAGAGCTGCGAGCGCGCGCGCAGGGACACCGAGGTGCTGTGCGCGTCGCTGACGTACGAGCAGGGGCCGCCGGCGGTGCTGCGCGGCGAGGAGGTGCAGGAGTTCACGCGGCGCTACGCGCCGCCGTTCGATGAGTTTGAGGTGCAGCGCGTCGAGCTGCCGGCCGGCGCGTCCACGCTGCTGCCCGCCAGCCCGGTGCGGCGCCGCCCATGCGCGCTGGCCTCAGGCAGCAGCACCGCATGGCTGTGCCTGGCTTGAGGTTCAAGACGATCAATACCAACGCATGCGCGCGCGCACTGCCCGCCAAACCCCACGGCCGGCGGCCACAAAGCCGTCGCCCATTGTGGAAGTGCAGCGCGGTCGAGTGCGGGATGTGCCGCCCCTGCAGCCGTTCGCAGAGGGGGGCGCACGCCTGCAGACGCGCCTGGGCTTTGGCTTGGGGGCGACGCCCTGCACGTCAAAGAGCGCGCCTCTCCAGCGCTGCGGCGTGCGCCCGCCGGACGAGCGCGGCCCCCGGCGCGCAGGGCCCGGTGCTGCTGCTGGTGGAGGCGGGCGCGGGGGACGCGCGCGCGTCGGGCGCGCCCGCCGAGCTCAACGGCGGCGCGTCCGCGCTGGAGGCCGCCCCCGCGCTGCGCAAGGGCGATGTGTTCTTCCTGCCGGCGCACACGGCGCTGCGGCTGGCGGCCGGCGCCGGCGGCGCGCTCACGCATGGACCGCGGCCGTGAACGCGCGCGTGTTTGACGAGCGCTTCCGGCTGCCGGCGCGCGCCGCGCCCGCAGAGGCGGCCGCCGCGCCGGCGGAGGCCGCCGGCGCGCCAGCGGTGGCCGTGGCGTAGGGTCTCAATGTGAGAATTCCAAGGGGGAGCGCGCCGGCACGCCGCAGCCTGCGGCTGCGCCCGGGCGCTGCCGCGACCAGCGTCTGGCCCCGTGCGGGACTGAGCCTCTGCGCGCGCCGTATAACGCGATCCTGCACAGCGTGGGAGCGTGTGGGGCGCCCAGCGTGCGCGCCACGCGACAGCCGCATGGTCAACGTAGGGCGCTGGCTCTAGCAGGCGTGCATCAAGGATGCAACGTACCATGCCCGGCTGCACTGGACTATAGGGTGCTCTGCTGTGCCCAGTCGCGGATACCGAGCAGGTGTGCTTGGCAACGTCATGTGGCCTGCTGCCGCACTGGGGATGCGCTTTCTGCTGTTGCTGCATGTGTTCAGTGCAAGCCGCAGCTCATGACGCTCCTGTGGGCCCTCAGATGCTTGCATATGTGTTGCTTCCGTGCCTGGTTGGTCTGCAGCGTGTAGGAGGGTACAGCAGGCGGCTCATGTTCAGTGGCGCTGCGTGATGCCTCAAGGTGTGCATGGTACGGCAGAAGTTTGTTTAGGAGTCTGCTTAGAGTGAATTTTACTATAGGCGCCCAAGGTATCCCACGCCAAGAAGGTGCCGCCCCTTGGCGGCCCGGGAGAGGGCGTGCACCTGATGTGCACATGTCCAACCCCAGCTGCAATGCATGCTCACCACCACATGAGCCACACTAGCCTTGCAGCCAATAACAGGAGCCGGTTTAGGAGTCTTCGTGAATGTTACTGCAGGCGCCTGAGGTATCCCATTGTAGCAGGCCGGAGCTCCAGCTACACATGGATTGATTGGCACCATGGTGGCTGGGGAAAGTGCCCCTGATGTCACTAATTGGGAGACAAATTGCACATTTCAAACCCTAGCTGTAATGCATGCATGCCCACATCAAGCCACACAGTCTTGCACCCCAGCAATAGCTGATCATCACCTGCTGTTCCCAGCAGCACACTGCGCATGTTGTACCGGTTGAGCCTGCGGGCGAGCCGCTGCACTCTGGCCCGCTCGCTTTGAGGACATGAACGACGATCCCGCATCCCGGGTTGTATGTGACACTCCTGCCTTCCTACTTTGCTTCGCCAGTGGCTGCTTGCAAGTCGGTTGATGCCCAGCTCCTGGCGGCTATGCTGGGGCCGCCTTTAGGCCGGTGACATAAGCGCGAGCTGCACTGCCTGCAGGCGTTCCTGAGGGGCTGGTTGGCTTTCAGAAAGATCGACCGCGACAAAGCGAGGAAGCGCCTGGTCGAGGCGAGGCAGCACGACGTGGCCGCGAGGCAGCACGTCGCGGCCGCGGACAACCAGGTCGCGGTCACAGAGATGCAGCTCGCTGAGGCCGTGGCGCTCGAGCAGGCCAGGCTTGACAACAGCAAGGTCCGCCACGGGGGCCTGCCACTAGCCGTGTCACCTGATGGCGGCGCACGCCGACTTCCAACCCAGCTGTGCGCGACCTGGCGCCTGTGCGCATGCCGCGCAGGCGCCAAACGCGGTGGGCAAGCGGATGGCCGATGCGGCTGGCGCGGCCCCGCCCGCCAAGCGCCTGAAGGCTTCGGAAGTCCCACCAGCCGTATTTACGGACCACATGCGCGTGGAGATTGCGGGTGCGCCTTGTGTCTGGCTGCCATAGTGATAGCACTCGCCTGTAGCGCAGGCTATTTATTGCTGCACTGCGTTGCTGGAGACATGCGGCTTTAATGCTGTGCTCACTGCATGTTCTGGCTTCCAAATCATGTACTGTGTATACAGCGCCAGCAGCTTGGACCGGGCCCGCATGTGCAGCCCCGGCACTGGCACAGATGAACGCGTTTTGCCAACGCAGGCGCAGGCCGCAGCCGCCCAACGACAGCAGGCCCCGGCAGCAGCGGGCCCGGCAGCAGCAGGCCGGCCAGCAGAAGTTCATGTGCTGTGTGCCTGCGCAGTGCTGCAGGCGGAGGTGCCTGACATGTTTTCCCATGTATGCGTCATTTATGCGTCCGGCACGCATGGCCCATGCAGGGCCGGGCAGCGCAGCTCCAGCGGCGCGGATGCACTCACGCGTTGCGGAATGGCGCGCCAGGCGCTGTGCAGCAGCTGCTACCGCACTTCCAAACCCGACACCCAGTTCTGACACCGAGCTCCTCCCTGCACGGGACGCACCTCCCATGGCGCTCAAACATGGCGCTATCATAGGCTTGTGCCGCCTCCTCAGCAGTGTTGAAGTTCTTCGTGGCTGTCTTACCGTTGACGCTAATCCGCATCGACCAACTCTGACGATTCTTGCGGACGCCGTGGTACTTGGGCGCAGCTGTTTGCGCCAAAGTCCCAGAGCGTGTCAGACACCTCCAGCACTGCTGCACACAGCACATGAACATGCGCCGCACCTGCTGCTGCTGCTGGAGGTGTCTGACACGCTTTGGGACTTTGGCGCAAACAGCTGCGCCCAAGTACCACGGCGTGCGCAAGAACCGCCATAGTTGGACGATGCGGATTACCATCGACGGCAAGACAACCAGCAAGAGCTTCCGCACTGCCGAGGAGGCAGCGCGTGCATATGACAGCGCAATGTTCAAACGCCATGGAGGGTGCGTCCGTGCAGGGAGGAGCTCGGTGTCAGAACTGGGTGTCGGGCTCGGTAGTGCGGCAGCTGCTGCTGCACAGCGCCTGCCGCGCCATCCCGCGACGCGTGAATGCATCTGCACCGCTGGAGCTGCGCTGCCTGGCCCTGCAAGGGTCATGCGTGCTGGACGCTCAAATGACGGCCTGCCACAGGCGTGTGAACCCGTTGCACATCAACTACCCAGACGACTACATGTCGAACGCAGACAAGGCTGAGCGCAAAACACTCGGGCCAGGTGGCGTGGTCGGCGCGTCCGGGGGGCTGGTGATTTGCGCTAAGCCTTGTCCGCAACTGACATGTAGTCGTCCGGGAAATTGATGTTGTACTGGTTCACACGCCTATGGCAGGCACTCGTTTAAGCGTCCAGCACGCATGACCCTTGCAGGGCCAGGTGGCGCGGTCGGCGCGTCCAAGGGGCTGAGCGCGGCGCAGCTGGGACCTGTAAGCGAGTCGCCCGGCGCGTTTGCTGCGCACGGCCTCGCGCAACAGCCTGGCATGGCGCCCAGTCCCGAGGCGGGCCAGGTCGGCGACGGCGTGGGTGCGCCAAGGAAGCTCAACGCGCAGCGGCTGCAGCAGCTGCCGGCGGCGCAGCAGGCCCAGCAGTTCTACTCTCATCAGGCGCGCATGCACAGCGCCGCCCGCCTGCTGCGCGGCGCTGTACCTGCCTCGCCACCTCGGCGGGTGCGCTGTGTGATGCATGCACAACGAGGCAGGCGCAATGCGCTCGATCCCGCGCTGCGAGCTGTCGCCCAGCAACTGCTGTCAATATGAGGAAGCTTTGCAGTGTTCACCGTCCGTGCTGCGTCATCATGTGGCGGCTTCCATGATGAACACTCTGCGCGCGCGCAGGTGCAGCAGGCGCAGGCGCACCAGGGGGCGCATGGCGGCCGGGGCGCCGAGCTGGGGGGCGCGTGTGGCGCCCCACAGCCAGACCTCCCCAACAGCGCGCTCTTCATGCTGGATCTGGACCTCGCAGCGTTCCATGCGCAGACGGCGGACTTGGACCTGCTGCATAGGGTATAGGGATAGGGCAAGTTGCGCCTGTACATTCCTCGCAACCGGAAGCCCTGCCCCTCCCCGCCCCCACGGGCTCCGCACGAGCGGTCTAGCGATGTGAGTGGCTGCTGTGTGTGCACTGAACACGGCGGGGCCACGCTGTCAGTTGCGAACCTGCTGCGACGGCATGCTGCTGCCTCCACTGAGCGTGTTGGAACCCTTGGGGCTCCTGCTCCACAGCCGGCCTTGTCTTGTGGCAGGGAGGCTGACTCGCCGGCGCGCGATATGCAGGCCGCCGGCGCAGGCGCAGCTGCCGCCGCCGCGCGCGCCGCCGCAGGGCTTCCCTTGCGCAGGGCTACGCGCCGCACCCCAATCCGCGGGGGCCGTCCCCCGATGGGCATGCGGGTGGGCATGCGGGCGAGCCGCTGCCGCCGCCGCCGCCGCCGCCGCCTCCGCTGCAGCACATGCTGCACGGCTTTGGCGGCGCGCAGGGCTTGCTGGGCGGCCAGCAGGCGCGCGGGCGCCCCGAAGAGCACTGGAGCATGTGCCAGGCGCCACGAGCCGCGGCTGTGGGACTCCCAACTGACTTTGTGCACCTGCAGCAGGACACGCAGCAGCAGCTGCAGGCGGCACAACAGGAGCCGCAGGACGCGCAGCAGCTGCTGTTGCAGCGCAGCGTGGCGCTGCAGGCGGCGCAGCTCCGCCAGGAGCAGCAGGCGGCGCAGGCGCAGGCGCATGCAGATGTCAAAGCACGCATGGAGTCGCTGAAAAGGAGCGTGAGCTGCAGGCGACGCAGGATCGCCGAGCTAAAGCAGGAGAACTTGGCGCGCTGTGCCTGCTGAGCGAAGCGGCTTGTGCTCGCAGGCCAGCCTGTGCATGGCACCCTTTGGCTCCGCCTGGCACCTTGTGCTAAGTCATAATCCTTCCGCGTTGTTGCGGGGCACACATGCGTTTGTGGGCATCGCGTGGGGCCTGGACAAACTGGCATTATCAAGATGCTCGCCTGTGAGTGGTCAGATTCCCTCCCAGGCAGGCTGCATGTCGAGTTCTCGGCACTCTAGCTTGTAGAACAGGAGCTTTTTTAACACACCGGCGGGTCAGGCAAGGTGTGAGGCAAAAGGTAAAACTAGTGAATCTAACATCCTATCACAACATTAGCACCATGCCACTGTGGGACACACACAGCAGATGCACTGCCCACCCTACCTATGTCTCACCCTAAACAACCCTGGGCCGGTGCCTTCCTGCCGGCGCACACGGCGCTGCAGCTGGCGGCCGCGCCCGGCGGCGCGCTCACGCTGTGGACCGCGGCCGTGAACGCGCGCGTGTTCGACGAGCGCTTCCGGCTGCCCGCACGCGCCGCGCCCGCGGAGGCGGCCGCCGCGCCGGCGGTGGCCGTGGCGCAGGGCCTCAAAAAGTCGCCCTCAGGCAGGGCTCGCCGCCGCGCCGCAGCCTGCGCTGCGCCCGGGCGCTGCCGTGCCGCAGGGTGCGCTGCCGCGCCCGGCGAGCCCCAAGCCCCATGCGGGCTTTGGGTGCGCGCGGCCTCCGCGCGACCCATATAACACAATCTGCCCAGCTTGGAGGCATGTGGGCTGCCCGGCGTGCTCGCCACCCGGCAGCCGCATCGGCAGCGCGGGGTCCTGGGTCAAGCAGGTGTACCTCAATGAGACCTGGCTCCCACAATGGGATGTGGCCGTCATGCGGGCTGCGGCATCGTGTGTGAAGCAGCGCTGGCGGCAACGCGCTGCCAGCTTGTCTGATGCGTGTGGCATGTGCATGCAGGCAGGCACCCGGGCTGGAGCAACGCCAGGGTGATGACCGCGGCGACTCTCGACGCGGCAGGAAAGTGGTCGGCACTGGCAGCGGAGGAGCGGCTGCCGTTCCTGGTATGCTGGCCCCACCTACTGCCCGGCATGCCCTGCCTCTGGTCGCTAGAAGCCGTCACTCGCCATGTCAGGAGTGTGCGAGCTCGCAGCTTGCAGGCAGAGTGCTGTGCTGCAGCCGGACCTGCATGGCGTGGGCACCGATGGGTGTGCATGGCAAGCAGAACGCGCCTGCTGCCGCCGGCGCCGCCGCTGCCGCTGCGGGGCCGAGCGCGGAGCTATAGAAGGGTGATTGCGAAGGCCGGCGATGGCTGCATGGCAAAGTTCCACACATTGTAAGATAGGTGAGTCCGATAACACTCGCTGCCTGGCTGTCTGCTGCGCAAAAATGGCGGCTGCCCGCGCATACATTCCGCCAGCTGCTGATGCCCTCAGCCAAGCATGCCCCGCTGGGCTCGGCCTTGCAGCGCATGGGCCGGGCCGGAAGCAAGTTTGCAGTGCCATGCGTGAGTGCCTGTGCTGCATATGCCATGTGTGCGGGCTGTGGCAGTCGACGCCATACTACATCTTGCTTACCACACCGTAAGTGTGCACCGGCTGCACCTGCAATGGTAGGTGCGCAGTGTCAGAAGGTCTGGGCAACCCCATGTTTGTACGCTGCTGGTTCAGGGTGCGGCCTGCTGGCCAACTCATTTTGGTGCATGATACGGGCCCCCTCCCACTCAGGCCTGCGGTGAGGCATGGCCAGCAAGGGTCTAGGGCTCGGCAAGCGGCTGGCCCTAGAACTTGGGATACAGCATGTAGCGGGGCTGAACTAGGACACAGCAGAGAACACATGCATCCATGAGCATGGCATGTAGCTGGACTGTGTTTACGAGCGCTTTGAAAGTGTGAGTAGTCCTCTCGTCTGCCAGGCAGGCAGCATGTCAGTTGTCAGTTATCTCGTCACCTTTGCCAGACCAGGAATTTGTCAAGTATGCACACTCCCTTGCGTAGAGCGCTCACACACATGAGCGGGCCAGGCGTGACTCTGAGTCATGCCGCATGAGAAAGGTCCACATGTAAGGCAAAAGTTAAGATCAAGTGAATCCAACACCTCAAAATTGACGAGCACCAGAGTCATCATCGCTCATCATTTGATTGCCCAGTGTCCTTCGTAGACTGTAGCAGCAGACTATGTGCGAGGGCAGGTGCTCAGGCAGCGCTCAGAGCAGCATACGCCTGAACAGCCGCTCTGCTCAAGAACACTCTGAACAGACCAAAAAGCACTTCCACACTACAGCATATAGCTAGTGATGTGTCTTGCACCGCGCGAGGCGCTTGAGCGACCTGCCAATGGCGCTCTACCAACCTCTGCCGTCGTACTTCCACAGCAACATAAACTCCAGACCACAGAACGACTGGGAGGAGCCTCAGCTTTGGCAGGATGCCGGACACTGTAACGCAGGCTGCTCACGCACCATGTGCAAAAGGGGGTTATCGTAGTGCGTCCACATAGAATGATTGATATATGACCGTGTATCAGCCACTTTGGCTGCTTATAGCATAGGCTTGCGGTGGGCGTGGACAGCAAGTTTCTGGGAGCCAACAAGCGGACAAGGGCCTGGTTCTAGGATTCCGCATTGTAGCGGGGCACACACGCATTTGTGGGCATCGCGTGGGGCCTGGACAAACTGGCACTATCAAGATGCTCGCCTGTGAGTGGTTCAGGTTCCACTCCTCAGGCTGCAGGTGCTCTCAGGCTGCATGTGCTCCCAGGGTGCATGTGCTCCCAGGGTGCATGTGCTCCCAGGCTGCATGTTGGTTCTCTGCCGCTTCAGGCTGTAGAACGAGTGCTTCAGCCAGACTGGCGGGTCAGGCAAGGTGTTGACAGGCTGTTGAATTCACTAGTTTCAGAACTTGCCTCACGTTTAGCAAAAAAGTCTGTTCACCTTGAAAACTCTGGGCCGAGCCGTGAATTGAACACGGGACCTCATCAACCTCAGGTTATCGAGCCCTTCATGGTCGGGTTATTGGCCCGACCAGGGTAGGGTCAATACCCCCTAATGATGAATCATACCACTAGACCACACGGCCACCAGCACATGTGAACATGGATTTTCTTTAGAATTAGAATTGAAACCGCTAGCGGCTCAGAAATCACAGCCCCGGAACTTTATACCACAAATTTGCACAATTTTGGACCTGTGGACTGAGAATTGCCCCATGCGAACGCGCCCTTACTTCAGTGGCAGGCGGTGCACGAGCTGCACAGGATCCTGGGCCTAATGGCCCCGTTGGGCAGCCCCATGGTGCTCACCACCAGCCTGCTCGCCAGCGTGGCGTGCTTCTTTGCGGAGCCCGCCAAGGCGCGTCTGAGCATGCGCATCCTACTCTAAACCTGGCCCCAAGTAGCCCCCCAGCTGGGCATGCATGAGGACCTGTGCCAATGCCTGGATGCTCAGTTACGGGCGTGCGAGCTTTTCCGTGGTCGTAGCGCACACCGCACAGGAGCCGCGCCCGGCCTCACGCCTTCAGCAGTGGCGCTCGCGCTTTTGACTCCTCGTGGTTGCGCCGGCGTAGCAGCGCATCACCAGCTCCCCGCTCACTGCCTGCAGATGTGGCAGGCGCCGCGCCTCTGCCCTGACTCTGTGGGTGCGGTCCAGGCGCGCTCGCCGGGCAAGTTCGCCACGGCGTGGGCCAGGATACCGCTGCGCCGCTGCGCAGCGCCGCCTCCGGCTTCCTCAACGCCCTGGGGCAGGCGTGCGCGCGCTCAGCACACCGCAGGGCCACCCCCGCTGGCCCGCTCTCAAGCACGCAGCCGATAAACGAAATACGCAGTGATCCACATGCATCTGCTCTGTCATGCATGCAACGCGCCTGGGCAAAACTTGCGCAACGGGTCTAGCATGCATACTAACGCCACAAGTGGTCTGAAGGAGGTGCATGAGCACACAGCATGTGACCCAGCAGACCCAGCACATCCAGCAGACCCAGCCGAGCATGTCTCTCGGCGCGTCACCCGGCCGGTGCGGAGCTGCTTGGCACCGTGATCAAGGGCCTGGCGGCGGCCACGCTCGACCCGGAGTACTTGGTCCCCTTCCGCGCGCGCCGCAGGGGCTGGCGGGCTCTTGTGGTGCTTGCTGCACAGCCTCTTTTGTATTACTGTGTACCTGACCATCATTTGGAGGTTGTTGCAAGACCTACGGAACAGAGGCCTGACTGCCCGATGGATCGGCGCAGGGCCTTCTCGTGCCGACAGACGCAACCGGGGCACTGCACCTGCATGTCCCGCGCGCAACGGCCGCGGCCGCGCCGCTCCCTGTGGCGCTGCGCGCGTCCGCGCGGCACCTGCAGCCTGGCTCCGGGCTGGTGCCGCTCGCGCATGGCGCGCTGGCCGCCCTGCGTGCGGCGGCCGAGGCCAGCGGCCGGGTGCGCGCGCGCTGCGCTCGCACGCAGCATGTGGCAGGGGCTGCCAAGGGAGTGACGCGTTTTTGCTTGACCTCCATTGGTGTGCTTACAGGTGTGCGTTGCATCCTGATTTGGACAACACAGGGCGCGCGCCGCTTAGGGGCATTGCTGCCTTGTGCCGGATGCGGGTCGGGTAGCTTAAATGTAGCTGGGCCTTGGTTGGCCAGCCAGGCTGCTCAGCCGGGCAGCCCCGGGAGGGAAGTAGTTTTTACAGGGTAAGCATATACACCTGCACGGGAAGTCACATCCATTTACCACTACCAAGAGTGCAGCTCTGCTCGCTCACCTGGCAGTGTGATGAGCCGCTGCTACCCAGCACGAGAAAGCATGCGTGTTTTTTTGTCGACGTTGTTCATGGCGGCGCGCAGGCGCACATGGAAGCGCGCGCGGGCGCCCCAGGTAGCTGCGCGCGAAGCTGCGGCAGGGCGCGGCATCCGTCGCGCTCATGAACAACCGTTACGGGCATAAGCGCGAGGTCGCCGCGGCGCGGCTGCAGGTGATCCAGCTCCCGCCGACTCAGGTCCACAATTTTCCAGCTTGATTTTAAAAAGGCTCCTGCATCGGCAAGCATTGCAGCGCTGCCTACTCGTGCCCGGCGCAGTACACTTGCCGCAGGAATCCACACCCATGCAAGCCGGTTGCGCGGGTAGGAGGGCTGTGCGCAAAGAGATGCTCTGCAAAGTGTCAGCGCACAGTCAAAGCAGAGGCTGGCATGCCGAGCGCGGCGCCAGTGCGGCAGGGCATCGAGGTGCGCCTCGAGCATGACGCGTGCGAGGAGGGCGCGGGAGGCGAGGCGCTGGCGCGCGTGGCTGCGTCCCTGGAGGCCACCTTCCTCAACAGCGCCGCGAACTTCGTCGGGTGCGCTCCACATGATCTGTGCATGCACAGAGATGTCTGCGAGCCGCCCGACGCCGTGAGTGGCCCGACAGGAGCGCTCTGGAGCGCGCGCTGATCAAGGCTGCTGATGCACGCAACCAATGGTTGCCGATGTTACGAGTACTGGTGGCAAGCTGGTGCCGCGCCGCACGATGCATGCTCCCCCTCTAGGCCAAGTATGGCTTTGCCATGCGCATGCAGAGCCGCAGCTCAGGGCGCGACAAGCGGGCGCCTATGCCGTCTGCACCCTTAAGGGCAAGCTTGCGTCCCTACAACCGGGGGGGGGGGTGGGGGGTTGCCGCGCGCCTGCAGAGCCGATACTAGAGGCGTGGCGGCCGCCGGTGCTGGAGGCGCGCAGCGGCGCCGCGGGGCGCGCGCTGGCGCTGACGTCGCGGCAGCGCCAGGCCCTGACACCGGCCCCGGCCGCCTTCCGCTCCGTGGGCGACGTCAAGTGCTTCGCCGAGGCGCTCGCGCGCACGCCCCGCGCAGGGCGCCGGCTCCAGCCCGGCCGGCCCAGCGTCGCCGCGCGCAGCGTCGCGCGCGGCGTCGCGCGCTGGCTAGCGGCCACGCTTGGGCGCATGGCCAGGCTGTACAGGTGCTTTGGTGCGCTTACTGAAACTGCAAAGCTTGTCATTAGAAAGTAAATGAGCACAGGGTCGTCCTAGCCACTGCACGGCGCAGCCTCTTGTGCTTTACTGGCAGCTATATTATATATGACACAAACCTAGCAGTGCCTGGAATTATACTTTGAGGCAGAGCACAAGATATTGAACAGCTAAACATGTCTGGTTGCGGTGCTGTCCGTGCTACCGTCCCCGCTCAATTAAGCCAACTCAAACAAGTGGCTTTCATGCTCCGGCGCCCCAACGCTTTTCATCACATGCGCAGGCTGGTGAATTGGGCGGGCGTGCGGCTGTGCTACTGGGCGTAGGGCTTCGAGAGCCGCAGCGCGGTGCACGTCTTGGGCGCGTGGGAAGACCGCGAGCTGCTCGCCGAGCCCGTCAAGCGCGCGACGGTTCTGGCTGACACGCAGCAGCAGGCGCGGCGCCTGCATGCGCGTACCGAGGCAGCGCCTGGCATGCCGCAGCCTGCTGTCCTGCTCTGATTTGAGCAGCTGCCCGAGGGTGTGCTCATGCCCTTCGCGCCTAAAGGGCTGCACCTCGGGCGCCATGCTGCGGGTCGATTGGTGATTGGGGCGCCGCCTGAACGCCCGAGAGTAAGTAGCCTGGCTGACTTCCTGAAGCGGCGCAGCCTGAGCTTTGGCATATATAACATGCTGCTATGCTTGCGCGTGTGTCCAGACCCATTGTGCTTGCTCATGTGAACGACCTGCTACTAGCGCCAGGTGCGCAGCCTGGCGCGCTGGCCGCCAAGCCCAGTGCGCCGCCCAGCGAGCTGCCGCGCAGCCGCCGCGCCAGCCGCATGTAGCGCAGCAGGCGCGCCGCCTGTGGGCGCCTTTCTGCCTGTGCAAAGGAGGCAGCGGGGACGCATACGCTCCCTGCTGCACCATATCATGGGCAGCCAGTGGATGCTCATGCCAGACTGACTCGCAGTTGACCATGCGGCGCACGCACGCGCGGCAGACGACAGGTGCGGCTGGAGCGTGCAACCTGCTCGTGCGCGCGGAGGTTGTGGGCAAGCAGCTTGGAGGATACGCTGTGGCGGCGGACGCGCATGTTATCAGGAGGTTGGCCATCGCGGCGTCGCCGGGGCCTGGCGCGCCGCGGCGGCAGCACGTGCACGCTCAGGCCATCGAGCGCGGCCGGCGTGGCCCACATCCATGGAACGCGCTGCCGAGCGCCTGAGCAGCGCACGCTGCTAGCAGCATGGGCATGCAAATGGTGGCCTAGGCAGCGTTGCGTGACTTCTAGGAAGGCCACGGCCGGCCACCCTGTCCGCGCAGGGCACTCGGCCCTTGTTCGGCATAGGTGCTTGTCTACACTGGCCGGCAAACGCCAAGCAGTGAGCGAGCAGGCAGGGATGTCGCTTTACTATGGTGCTGCTCTACTAAGAAAGTAAGTTGTATCGAGCATGCCCTTGCCTGCGCCCACATAGCTCTGCTGCATGCCCATAAAGACGTTTGGCAACCGAAGCTGTCCAACAGTCACAGGCGCGCGCCGGCGGGCGGCCGTGAGGGCCGCGATGTTTGTCGCCCACGCAGGTAAACGTGCCACCAATACGATAGCGGCGATAGCGACCAGGTCCAGGGCTGGCGCATCGGCACAGTTGAAGAGAAAGGAAAGGCTCTGAAGTTCTTTCCCCTTGATGGGAACACATTTGGCGCAAGATGGCGGGCGCGGGCGGCCGCAGCAGAGGCCTTCCTGAGGTGGCCGCGCTGCGGAACAGCCTGTGCGTGGTCGCGCGGGCGGCCGCGGCGGAGCTGGCGGGCGAGGGCGCGGCCGCGCTGTCGCTGCCGCGCCGCTGCGAGCTGTCCAACCTGGCCGCCGCCTGGGGCGAGGAGGGCGCCGACGGCGGTGCGCATCTTCAATTCTGGCCAGCCGGCCGGCGGGCGGCCGCAGGGCCTGACCGGCGGCGGCGCGCGCCAGGGCGCCCGCGCGGCGAGGTGGCACGCGCGGCGGCGGCGGCGCGCGTGCGCGCCAAGGACGCTGAGGCTGCGCGCGCTTCGGAGGCCGAGCTCGCAGAGGCGGCCGAGTACGTGGCGGCCGCCGCGCTGGCCGCCGCGGCCGCGCTGCTGCTGGCGCGCCCCGCGCCGCGACCAGCGGCAGCGCCGCGCATAGAGTGGGGCCCAACAGAGCGCGCGGCGCGCGCAGGGCCCGTCGCTGGACCCGGACGCAAAGCGGGCGTCGGGCCGCGCGTACGCCTGGATTGATGGCCTGCTGCAGGCGGAGGCGCGGGCGGGCGGTTGGCGCGGCACACGCGGCGCCAGCCGCGCCGCGGTCGCGCGCCGCGCGCTACGCAACCTGCCGTCGACCAACGCGGACGCGCTGGCGGTGTGCCTGGGCCAGTGCTACGTGGCCGGCGCGCCCGTCACGCGCGCCTCCATAAGGCGCGCCGCCCGCCGGCGCCGCCGCACGCCTGCCGGCCGCGGCACCGTACAAAGACGCGCCGCGCGCGCGGCGGCAGGTGCTGGCGGAGGGTGTATGCGGCGCAGCCCACGCTGGCAGTGCCGGCGCACGTGCTGGTCAGCCTGGTGCTCTACAAGGTCGTGGATGATAAGAACGCGCAGGAGGTGCGCGAGGACGCGCGCTCAAGCTGCTGGGCGTGCTGGGCGCGCGCCTGTGGGTGGGCGCGCCCGCTCCCGCGCCGCGCAATGGCGCCCCCCGCGGCCGCCGCGCCGGCCGAAGCCAAGACCGTGGCGCCCGCGCTCGTGGTCGGCGGCATCCAGGACACCTACTGTCAGCTCCAGCTCCAACTGTCCGACCGGCTCGCCAGGCGCGGCGGTGGCCCCCCTTTTGATCTGGCAATATTGACGGCGGCGGCGCCGCGCGGCCTGATGCGGGGGCGGCCGCGGCAGGGAGCACCCGGACTTGAGCGCGGCGCCGTGCGTGGAGGTGATGCTGCGCCAGCTGGACAGCGCCAGCGGCCAGGCACCGCGGCGCCAGGTCCTCACCTGCCTGGCGCCCTGGATGCGCAACCCTACCTTCGCGCCGCGCTGGGAGGGTGCGCCCCGTCTAAAGCGGCCCAGCGCCGCCGCGCGCCACGCCGGCGCTGCAAGCAATGCGCGCGCGCAGGCAGCTGGAGCGAGCAGCTGCTGCGCTACCTGTGGTACGTCACGTGGCAGCACGGCGAGGCGCTGCCGGCCGAGGTGGAGGCGCTGCGGACGACCGCGGCGGCCAACACGCGCAATATTGTGCCCGTGCTGGACTACCTCATCACCAAGTGCACGCAAGGCGAGGAGGCCGGCTCCGAGGCGCGCGTGCGGCCCCGCCCCGCAGCCCCGCACCCGCCGCGGGTTGCTTGGAGGCAGACGAACGAGGGCAGGTGATGCGCCTCGGACGGCGCATATGGCACAGTTGACCTAAATCCTATATATGTGTTGGGACCGGGTAAACCATTCCATGCATGGTTGAGATGGCATCACACCGGGTTGATGCGCCAACGCATGGCGACCATGCAAGCCAGGCTGCACATGGCAGCCGCGGGCAGCAGGAGCAGTCACGCAAACTTGGTCATAGTCACCCCTTTATAAATATTATGAAAGGGCGAGCGCGCGGCGGGTGCAGGAGCTGCTGACGCAGTACCTGGAGGTCGGTAGGCGCATCGCGCTCTACCTGGCGCGCACGTCGGCGCTGCAGACGGCCGACTACCTGGCGCACGACATTGTGCGGCTGATTCATGCGCCCGGCGAGCCGCCGCCGCTGGCGTGAGAGCCGTACGCGTTCGGCCATGAGCGGCCGCCGGCGCCGCGCCGCGACAGCCCCGCGCCCGCCGGTGGTGGCTCTGGCTGGCCGCATCACGCGCGCTCCGCGTCCAACCCCGCCACTGCCACCGCGCGCCTGCTCCTATAATTTACGCAGTCCTGCAGCGCCCGCGGCGCAAGCTCTGCAGGCACTGACAGGCGGCGCCGCATGGGCGCAGGCCACTTCTGGCGCATGGGCGAAATGCTCAAGTCCGCGGCGAGCGCGCGTTCCGATCTGAGCGCCAGCAGCTCGTCCTTGTCGCTGACCATTGAGCCGGCGGCGCGGCCGGCCTCGCCCGCGCGCTCGCCGCCCTCGCGCGGCCATTCCGCCGGCCCCTCGCGCGGCCGGTGCGCGCCCTGCGCGCTGCGCACGCCGCCCCAGCCCCAGGCTGCACCCGCGGCCCGCCAGGCGCACCGCGCGCGCAGGGGCGCGCTGGGGCGGCCAGAGGTAGCGCTGTGCCTGCTGGCTGAGGTGGCGTACGAGCACGACGAGCGCTTCCGCATGCACCTGCCGATGTCGCTGCACACGATGCTGGTCGCGCTGGACGCGCGAGAGCCGCTCGTGGCCACGCGCACGCGCGCGCCGCCCGCACACCTGCTGCACGCGCTGCCCGGGCGGCGCGCGCCGCTCGGCGGCGCCGGCGGCGGCGGGCAGGTCGCGCACACGCTGCGCCACCTGGCCGTCGGGCGCGGCCGGCGACTGTGGGCGGCCGAGGACGCGAGCCCGGCGTCCTCGCACCCGTCGTCCGCCGCCGCGCTGTTCGAGCCCGACCTTTGCGAGCGCTGGGCGGCCCGAGGCGCTGCGCTGGGCGCTGGAGGCGGCCGGCCGCGCGCGGTCGCGCGCACGCTGCAGGCGCTGGGCGCGCTGCGGCCGGCCGGCGGCGCTGATGCGGCCGCTGCGCTGACGGCCGCGCTGGCGGCCTGCCTGGCATGCGGCGCGCCGGCCGCGCTGGACCACGCGGGTCAGCTGCTGCTCGTGCTGCAGGCCATGGTGGACGCCATGCCGCCCGGCCGCCTGGCGCTGTTCCCGCAGCTGGTGCTCGCCGCGCTGGCCGCGCTGTGCACGCCAAACGCTCAGGCCCATGGCGCGGCCGGCGTGCTGCGTTCCCATGGAGTGCGCTGCTGATGGCCTGAGCAGCGCATCCTGCTAGTAGCGTGGGCATGCTAACGGTGGCCTGGGCGGCAGTGCGTGACTGCTGGGAAGGCCGCAGCTGGCCGTCGTGTCCGTGCAGAGCACTGGGCCTTGTCGGCAGAGGTGCTTGTGTATACTGGCCCGCAGCTGACAGGCGGCAACTAAGCAGGCAGGGGTGGTGCCCTCTCGAGGATGTTGCTGAGAAAGGAATCTGTGTTGGGCATGCATTTGCCCGCATCCTGCACAGCTGCTGCATGCCCACTTAGAGCACTGGGCAAAAGGAGGCCGTCCAACAGTCACAGGCGCTCGCCAGCGGGCAGCTGTGATTGTCGTCATGTCAGTCGCTCACGCCAGTGGATGCGCTGCGGGCAAAGTAGCGCTGAAGTCCAGGGCTGGCTCATCAGCACGGAGAGGATGTCTTAGCATGATGGCTGCCTATACCCTCACCCTAGACCGTGATAAGCACGTGCCCGCCGTCAGCTCCTTCTCTATCATGATCCGGGCGCCGGTCAGCAGCAGAAGCCATCCGCCAGCTTTATGGGAGCTGGAGAGGGCCTGTGGAGTCAGACTGCAGCTGGAGGACGCGGCGGTCTGCAGAGAGGCTGCACGGTGCGCCCAGCAGCTATAGTATGCCTCGGTTGCCTGTGTGAACACTCTGCAGATGTCAGGAGCTGCTGGCTGCATGTCCCTGTTGTCGTTTGTGCACAGTGGTGAGGTTGTGGGCGGGCTTTTGTGTCGCTGCCTGATTGTAGGCCTGCGCGCGCGTAATGACGCGCAGGCAGCCCGTTCCACTACAGCACGCACCTACACGACGCCGCCAAGCAGCAACTGAAAGGTATGGGCCGCAACCCGTCTGCCCTATGCACCAGGCTGCTGTGCAGCGCGTCTGACTCCTAGTGGGTCGCTCGTCGCACGCTGCTGTGCTGCGTGTGCGGAAACGACCTTGATCCCCTGCGCTGAGCCACGCCGGCCAGTGCGCTGAGGCACACGTGCTTGCTCTCACTGTCTGGCCAATTCGCACTGATCTGTGTTGTCAAGGACACAACTTGGTGTCATGCGCTGCGTGGGCTGGCCATGGGGTGCATGCTGTTGCTGTGTGGACTGTTTCAAAATTTTGCAGCACGCAACGCACAACGATCTGCAATGCTGGCGCGCCTTCCTGAGCTCCACACGCTGCGAGGCAGCAGACTGCCAGGATGATGTGGTGTCTGCGCGTGGTCAGAGCTGGACGGCGTTCATGGTGGAACTTGCAACAAATTCCTTTGCAGCTCTCGTGAGCGGGGATGCTGACGTAGGTTCTGAAGCAGAACACGACCCCGAGGCGCGTAGCCCCACGCTACTGTAGGCCCGCTCTGCCGTCGTGAACACGTCACTGACCTGTGCTCTGTGCTACAGCCCAGCATGGGTGCGCGCGCGAGCGCCAAGCACGTCGGACAGTCTGACCGGCGCGCATGTGCGCGCCTACGCAGGAGCAGACCAGCACGGCCGCGGCCGCGGCGGACGGGGGCTCATCGTGGCTCTGCCAGGCACGTAGCGCCTGGGGCTTGGCCGTGTCTGGCGGGCTCCGCTGGCCATGCCTTTCCCGACCGGACACTGTGTGCAAGCTTGTGCACAGTGTCAGTGGCTTTTTTACACGATAGGCAAGCAGCTCCCCCTGCAACTGCTCCGGTGGTGGCGCTAGGCGCGCGCACGCACAGAGCCGCTTCCAAAGCGCCCGACAAGCGAGCCGCGCGCCGCGCAGGTGCGGGGCTGCCAACAAGAGCCCGGTAAAAGGCAACCACTCTGCGCAGAGCATGCGCAGCTCCTCGACTTCATCGGCAAGGACGGCCTGGCATGGCGATTCTGCTGGAGATGCAAGAAGTTCCACGTCCTGGACGCCTTTGACGGCGCCAAGCGCACCTGCCGCACGGTTCTGGAGCGCCGCAATTGGTGCGCCAGCTGCTCGGTGCTGCGGGTGCATGAGCCGCAAACCTGCATGCTGCATGCACCGATGGCAGCCATGCGCTCGTGTTAGGCGTGACATGCAACGCGTGACCACGCAGGGCGTGCAGGCGTGCGTGCCTGTGTGAGCGTGCCTGTCTTCTCCTGCCTCCATGCGAACTAGTGGTAGCACAACCCCATGCCTGTTTATTGCGCCTCAGCCCTTTGACTCCCACCACGCATTCTGCCTGACTGCTCATAGGCCGTTCCACACATACGCAGCCACATGCATTCACTTCGTTTGCCCCCAGCCCCGCAGACTAGGTTTGCCAGTGCACCGCCAAGTGAGCGTCCCCCGCGGCCGCGCAGGCAGCGAGGGGAGCGGACAGCTGCGGCGGCTCCGCCCCCTGACCCCGCCCTTGGCGCGCCGGCAGGCGCACAGGCCACGGTCCGCCGCCGCCCGGCGCCCTGCTTGCTGCCCTGCATGCTTTCCTACCCCGGCTGCCGCGCGCAGTCGCCCGCTCTCGCTGAGAAATATGCGGCGGCCGTCGCGGCAAGCGCAATGCGGCATGTGCAAGCCACTCTGAATGGCACGGGCTGGACACTAGCTGCGTGCTGCGCTACCTCTGAATCTACTCTACAAGGGCTGCCACTGGTTCAACAGGGTGTTGTCTTGATGAGCATCGCGAAACGACATTTCTCAGTGCCCTGCAATTCCATGCCGGGCAGTGCACAACTGTAAAAAAACCCACAGGCATGACGCCGTCAGCACATTTGAGCGGGGCACGATGCTTGCAGCAGGAGAACGAGGCAGTCGTGCCGGAGATACGCCGTCAGATGATCGAGCGGCTGGAAGCAGAGCTGGAGAGCATCATAGCGGCGGCGGACGCCGCGTTGGACGCAGACGAGCGCCTTGCAACAGCTGCCGCCGCTGCCGCAGCGGCACCGTCCATGCCAGAGGCGTCGGCGGCCGCCGATGCAGCCCCCTGGGGCGCCGCGGCGGGCGCAGATGCACCGGCGTCGGCGCAGCAGCTGGCGGGCACAGTATTGCGCGCGGTGCGCGCGCTGTGCGCGGGGCCCGAGGCGGGCGCGGCGGGCCGCGCCGCCGCTGTGCGCCTGCCGCCGCGCGGCTTGGTGAATGGCGATGTGCAAGTAACCGCGGCTGCCCAACCCGCGGTCAAAGGGCCCAGGAGGGTGGGCGACGATTGACGAATGGGCGAGCTGACTGGCATGCGTGCACAGGCGCTGATGGGCAGCGTGCACTTCTGCCGGCTGCTGGAGCTGCTGCGCAACGCGGCGACTGCATTCGGGCCGGGGCAGCGGCAACCTGTGCTTCATGAACAGCAGCCTGCAGGCGCGAAAATTCTGCCGCAAACGCTGCAGATTTTTATGCGAGGCGTCATCAGATGTGTTCTCAAAGCAGCGCACCAAGTACCGACCTGGCGCGTCGCATGTTCACAGGCGGCACCAGTGGATAGGCTGTGTAGATGCTGTAAAGGGAAGAGCATGCTGGGCAGCAGCGCGGCGTGCCCGCCCGGCAGCGCCGCCGACGGCGCGCCCGCCGCCTGCCAGCCCCCCTACCCCGCCGCACCTCCTCTCAGCCAGCTCGCCAGGTAAGCGCGATTGGTTTGCTGACAGCACTTCTGGCACAGCGAGCGCACAGCGCTCCATGTTTACTATGCACACCAGGTCTTGCAGTAGCCGAGCTCCGTCGCAGGGGTTGGGTGGGGCATGCAGGATTCCCGTCGGGCGCATGCCCGTCCAGCATCAGCCAGACACGTCTGGAGCAAGCAGGTCATGTACAGACACGTTGGCTGCTGCACTAACACGCTCCATTGATCAATAGCGCAGCGTCAGTGAGCGCGGCTCACCCGACCAACAGGCCGGCCCCAGGCGGACTTGGACGCCTGACTGCCAGGGCCCACTGCCGCCGCGCTGCCCGTGCGCCCGGAGTTGCTGCTCGCGCGGCTCGCCCCACCGCCAGCCTGCTGAAAAATGGTGCCGCAAGGTGCGCCTCAGCATGCGGCGCGCTTGGAGGGGGCCAGGCTAGCAGAAAGCATCTTATCACGCCGCTTTACCTGCTCCTTACCAGCGCACTCGAGACTACAGCGCAGGGACAACAGTGGACCCGTGGTCATGGTGCTGGCGATGAGCAGGTGCTGCACACAAGTGACGATGCTCACAGCCCATGCTGACGCTCTCCCTGCACATGTGCAAAGGAACAACGCCACGGGCCATCATGCCAGAAGCCCACGCTGCTTGCGCTCGCGCAACTGGCTACCAAGCTGCGGTCCGCCGACATGTGCAACGGCGCCGCGCCCCGCGCTGACCAGTTCGCCGAGCGCGAGGCGCGTGCCCTCTTGCCTTTTGCCATGGCAGCTGCAGGGCGGGGCTGTCTGTATTACAGTCAACCGCTTCAAGCCTGACAACGTGCCCCTGTCGCTGTCTCCCATCGGTGCGTGCCCAATACTGCCATGTTTTCCTGCGGGCGAGACTGGCACCCTCGTGCCGCTCACCCGCTCACATGTATGTTACCATCAGCATGCGTGCAATCCGCACCGTTGCCGTAAGCGTGTCGTGCGATGTAGGCGTGCAATAGCTGCAGCTGTTGCCCGGCCGGCCGGAGGGGTCTGACCTCTGCGCGCAGGCCTGCGCGCCCAACCCTTGCAGTCCGCCTGCAGAGCTGCGTCTCCAACCTGCAATTGTGTGGCCGAGCAGGGCTGCACGAGCGGAGGCGCGCCGGAGGTCGACCTCGGCGACCTGTGCCAGGACGCCGGCGCGCGCGCATACGCGCTGCGGAGCATGGTCTGCTTCCATGGGGTACAGCAGCGCCATCCAGCCTCGTTGGGGGGGCACTATGTCGCGTACGTCTGGAGCAGCGCGGACTGCGCGTGGCTGCTCTTTGACGACGCTATGGTCTCCAGGGTGGGCACCTGGGCGGCCGTGCGCAACAGAATCAAGGGCGAGGATGGCCCTCAGCCGAGCATGCTCTTCTTTGGGCCAGTGTTGCAGTGAGGCCGACGCGGGTCGTCCCTGTTCGGGTCGGAGAGCCTGACGCGCTCGGCGCCACGCCCGGCGGGCGGCTGTGCGGTGCCCCCGCCGCTGCCCGGCGCCCGGCTCGGCGCCGGACTTCGAGCGCTCATTCTCAGAGACATGGTGCTTGAAAGTAGCGCTGCAGCGCCGGCTTCCCACGGTCGGAATGTGTTGCCGGAGCACTAGCTGTTGCTGAGCGACGCGTGGCCGTGCGGTGACACGCGCGCTGCCCGCCCGCCCGCCCGCCGGCTTGCCCTTACTTGAATTTATGGGGCTGAACTGTGCGAGCCCCGCTGCTGCAGCGTATGCTGCGGCTTGCGCTCAGCCGCACATTCGCCCGCCCAGCGACGGGCAGCCGCGCGGCGGCGCGTGCGCTGCCGTTTTGCCCGCCCTTTCCTCAAGAGACGTTTGGGGGTGCTGACATATCAGTGCATTTCAACCCGCCCTGCATGAACAGAACGCGCAGTGCGGCAGGGCGCTGTTGCCGCTGTGTGGTGTAGGCCGCGTCTTGCCTGGCGGAGAATGCTGTCTGCTCTGACACCTGCAACGGGCAACCTACGTGCCTGCGCCTGCTTTGTACTGTCCCTCTGCCTCTTTACGAGCGTAGCCCAGGCCGCTTACCAACCCACATGCCTTGTGTACTTGTCAGTGTGCTTGCTTTGCGCATTTTGGAATAACTTGGTGTCCTGATGTGTGTGCGCCTATGTCAGGAGACACGCCCAGCGACTGTCCTGCTGGGCATTGTGCTAGATCATGGTCCCAGCCAGAGGCACCTGTAAAAGCATGACAAGCATCGTTGAGCATGTGCATGCCCAGCCTGATTGGACTGCAGCCATGTAGCCAGCTTTGACGACCAGTCGACGCGCCAGGCAGTGCTCGTCTAGTAATTCAAACTGCAAGCCTGGCAACTCAAATCAGATCAGCGTTCACGTTGCAGGTGTTCCCGCGCATAGGGTAATGGGGCACGTGCAGCACATGCAGTGATGTGCTGTGACGTGTTCTGCCACCAACGTGAGCCGGTTGACATCCGCCGTTGTGCACGCGCCGAGCTCCCCACCGTGCACACTGTTTGGAGACCGCCCAGCAGGAGGCTTTCCTACCCCTGTCTGGAAGCACCTGCGCCTGAGGACACCGGCCGACCAGAGCGCCATGCATGTCATAGACCCAGCGGCCCTGCGCGCTGCGGCTTGTTACCTGGAATGGGGATGCAGATGTCGCGCGTCCCATTCACAGGCAGTTGGCATGCGCCATGTGACATGCATGTCTTACGAGCATGCGGGATAGTGGACTTGCCGCATGCCTGCACCTCATTCGTCGCTGCTGCACGTCACATCAGAGGCACACTCGAAGCACATGCTGCCAAGCTCCAACGTGCGAGCCAGGCTGGGAGCTCCAACGGGGGGGCTTGCCGCAGCGTCTGGCGCAGTTGCGTGCTGGGACCACTACACAGCACCAGGAAGTTGTGCAGAGCTGCATCCCAGCTCGTGGTAGATGTGATCTGGATGAGCGGCCCACCCCATGCCCGTGCCCAGAGACTCCAGGCATGGATCTGTTGGCTTCCTGCAGCCACTCCATGTTGATTGTCAACGGATCTGGATGACAACATGGAGTGGCTGCAGGAAGCCAACAGATCCATGCCTGCCGGAAGCGCGCGCCCCGGTAGCGGCGGCGACGTCGCGCCGCGCGTCGCGGGGCGGGCCGCTGCGCCGGCAGCGGCAGCGGCGAGGGCGTTGGGGGGACGCCGCGGAGCTCTCCTGCAATCTCACCAAGGACATGACCAAGGACTGCTGCGCCGACGCGCTACACCCTGTCCACATGGTCCTGCACGCAGCCTGCGGCGCCGAGGCGTGCCCTGCATGCCGCCTGGGGCGCTGCAGGGGGTACGCGCCAGCGCGCCCTGCCTGCCCAGATTAGCAGGCGCAGGCGACGGCCGCGGCGGTGGCCGGCAGATTCGGCGCTGCAACCGCGCAGCGGCCTGCACCAGCCGCGCATGGGCGGCCCGCCGTGCAGCCTGTCACGGTGGCCACAGCCGCCGCACCCGCGGCACCGCGGCCGCCGAGCGCAGATGTCCGGGCGCTCGTGGTGCACGCGGGCGGCCAGGCTGCGCCATAGGCGCCGCCGACAGACAGTGCCGCGCCCCCTGCGACACGCCCGCCTCTACGGCGCCGGCGTGCGACGGCGGAGCGGCCTCACACGCGGCGCGGCCTCAGGTCGGGCGTCCTGGCAACGTGGGCGCGTGCGCCGGCGTGCCAGTCGTCATGGGCGAATACTGGGTCCCAACTGAGCGGGGATTGCAGCAGCGGGCTAGGGCCGGTGGTTTGGTCAGGCCGGTGCTCCGTGGGCGGGAGCAGGTCAAAGTACGAGCCAAGCCTGACTCCTGTGCAATGTCTGTTTAGAAGTGCAAATAGGACTTCCACTCGCACACTGTGTGCAGACGCAGCACAAAGTCGCTCCGCCTGTATCAGAGGCGGGGGGGGGGCTGCGTTGCTTTTTCCAAAAGCAGGACGCTGGGAAGGCTGGAGACACAGAGGGTGGCAAGAGAGATAGAATTGGTTGGAAGAGTGTGGCGCGGACCCCTTCAGACAGTCTTGGTGCGGTGGGCATCGTCTTGCAACTCGCGTCAGGCCTGTTCTCCACGCCGAAGCCACGACCGGGGCGCCGTCGACCGACAGACGAGCTCGCAGCTCGAATCTACCCTACCTACCCTACCCTACTCTGCCGCCGACTCCTTGCCCGCTAGCATGGTTTGCTCAGCCACAGCCAAACGAAGCTTGTGGCAGAGCAGAGGCACACACTTAGCAAATACCTTCTTGCGTATATCAGATGCAGAGCATAGTGCGGCTGGCGAGCTTTAATGTGAACGGTCTGAAGAGGGCTGCAAAGGAGTATGGCAGTGTAGAGAAAGTCCTTGACCACCTCCAGGCCGGTGTGTTGCCTGTCCGAGGTCGTGCCTGAGGCGTGCCTCGCCGGCAAAGTTGCCACGTGTGCGCTTGTGCCGCTGCCTCGCCAGCGCCCGCGCTGCCTTCTCACGCAAGCGCGACCCGCAGACATCATAGCAATTCAGGAGACCAAGCTGGCGCAGAGAGAGCTGGAGCGCGACCTTGCGCTTGTGAACGGCCGGTGGGACACGCCGCCTCTGCTACTGCACAGCCTTGTCGTGCTGCGACTGTCCCTTTGAACGTGTGAGGGTGCTCAGGGTGTCCTTCTTTGCCTTCTGCCGCACGCGCGAGGGCTACAGCGGCGTGACCACGTTCTGCAGCCTCAAAGCCACGCCGCACGAAGCAGAAGAAGGCTTCACAGGTGAGGCACGTATCTGAAGGCCAGCCTGCCAGCATGAGTGTCAGTACTCAGCGGTGCTTGCATCGGCAGGCACGCTGCACGGTGAGGGCCACGCCGACGCGCCTGTGTCCTGCCCTGGGAGTCTGCACAGCTGCTATGGTAAGCTGTACGACAGGTGCGCAGGCAAGCAAGCCTGCACCACTTGAGCAGCGTGGCACGCCATGGGTGGCTAGTTGCGCATGCGCTGGGTCGTGCCTCGTGCAGGTTCTCGCTGGATGAGCTGAAGGCCCTGGACAGCGAGGGGCGCTGCATGATGACCGACCATGGTCAGTTCATCCTCGTCAACGTGTACGGCGTGGCAGTTTGCCGCATGGACACGGAGAAGAAGCGCAAAGCCTTTCGGGAGCGCTTTCTGGAGGCACGCTCAGCGCCTACATGTGTACCTGCTGCAAGCCTACCTCGTGCATGTCCTGCATGACACATGTAGGCGCGATATCATTGCTCGCTCGTCCCTTGGCCACCGAAAAAGAAATCTACTTGTACAGGTCGGCATGCGCTTGTCCTGTGCATCTGAATCCGCACTGCTGCGCATGCAGGCCCTGGCGCTGAGGCTGCAGGCGTTGCTTGATGCGGGGCGCCGCATAGTAGTGCTCGGTGCGCTCCCCTGTACATGCAAGATGGCGAAGCATGGGCAACAGAAACACTCTGGCCTTGCGCGCAAGTAGGCAGAGGCACACTACGCAGCATGTATGCTTGAGGCCTGCTACCTCGGAGTGCAACCAAACCCCCTGCACAGCGAGCGCAGTGCATGCTCGGCATGCCAGGGTCCATGGGCGTGTGCGCCATTCCAGGTGACCTCAACATCGCACCGGCGCCGGTGGACGCCTACTGGGCGGGGTCGCACACCGTGTTCAAGCAGCAGCCACACCCCGTGTGGTTGCAGCGCCTGCTGGACGGGTCCTTCCAGGACGTATTCCGCAAAGTGCACCCCGGCAGGCGCGGCGCGGTGTCTCCCTTTAGCCGTGCTGTGTGTCCGGCATGCTCGCCTGCAAACGTGCCACAAGCATATGCAGCCACAGCTCCTTGCGCGCGGCCTATCCACCTCGAGCGTGTGGCGGGCCGGCAGTCACCATACGTACACCCAGTGGTCCAACGACGCAGTGCGGGGCGACGACCGAGGCTCACGCCTCGACCTCATCCTGGCCGCGCCCGCGGCCTTCGCGGAGTGCTTTGTGGCCGCGGACGTCATGACAGACTTCTACGGATCTGACCATGCGCCGGTCTGGGCGGATCTGCAGCTGGCTGAGCCGCTGCAGCCGCCGCCCACTCTGCCGAAGCTCTCTTCGCGCTTTCTGTTTTCAGGTGCGGCGGTGATCACCCCCCTGGTGTGTGCATGTCTACAGGCCATGGTGTTTGAGCCGGCCGCAAGCTCTGGACACGCTCCACATCTTTTGCAGTGACTGGGGATTGCGCTGCGTGCTCTGCATGCTCATGCACCTCCACCTGGTTGCCTGAGGCAATGCAGGCCAGAGAAGGTCCGCTTGTTCTGCTGCTGCGCAGGCATTCACACCTTCCTGCGCCCGGCCGCCGCGCCGACGGCCACCGGCGCGAGCACCACGGAGCTGGGCGCGCATGCGGGCGCCGCCAGCGCCTCGGCGCAGGGCGGCGCCCCGCAGGAGCGGGCGGCTCAGGCGGCGCCGCAGACGCCCCGCGCGCCGGGCCGCGGACGCGGCGGCGGCGCGGCCGCGGGCAGGCGGGGGGCAGCGCCCGCATGGCAGCGCGGCATGCTCGACTTCCTGCCCCGGCCCGCCGCGCCGGCGGCCACCGGCGCGAGCACCACGGAGCTGGGCGCGCATGCGGGCGCCGCCAGCGCCTCGGCGCAGGGCGGCGCCCCGCAGGTTCGGGCGGCTCAGGCGGCGCCGCAGACGCCCTGCGCGCCGGGCCGCGGACGCGGTGGCGGCGCGGCCGCGGGCAGGCGGGGGGCAGCGCCCGCATGGCAGCGCGGCGTGACTGAGCTCCTGCGCCCGGCCGCTGCGCCGGCGGCTGCCGGCGCGAGCACCACGGACCTGGGCGCGCATGCGGGCGCCGCCAGCGCCTCGGCGCAGGGCGGCGCCCCGCAGGCGCTGGCTGCGAGTGGAGTAGCGGCGCCGTCGTCCTCCTCTGCTGTCAGCGCGTCAGCCGCGCACGCCATTGGTGAGAGTGCGGTGTGTGCATCCATGTGCGCTTTGAGCAGGCCTTAAAAGCATGAGCATCACCCTGGTGCTGAAAAGGATGCTGGCGCATTCACCATGCAAAGTGCTTGCACCATGCCTTTGCCTTTGCGCGGTGTTGAGCGTCCGGTGAGGTATTGAGCACCACTATGCGTTGAGTCTGATGCCTGTTGTTGCTTGCTGGCAGGCCGGCGCCAGCATATCAGTGGGCGAGTGGACGACGTGTCTCCCACCAAGCGGGCGCGTCGGTGAAGGCAGAGTGCTCTGTACCTGCATGTGATAATTGTGCGCGCAGAGGGATATGTTGCAGAGCTTGAGTGTAGAGAAGTTAAAAGCGATTTAAATCGGATCCTCTGCAAACCATGCCATCCCCAATTGAAGATCCACAGCACCATCTCTCACGTCCGCAACTAGTCGCGGCGCCCGCGGTGCCAGCGCCTCCGACCCTGGCGCGGTAGCAACAGCAAACACGCCGCCAGCGCCGCGCCTGCCAGCCGCCCTGGTACAGGCGCAGCCAATCCTCTCTGACGCGCGAGCATGGACTGGCGGTATGAGTAAGTAGGGCATCTTTTACATTAAGTAGCAGCCGGACTGGCCCATAATCACAATTGGCAACGGGCGCACGTTGGCATTTACAAGACCAGCAAGAATCTTGGCATCCACAGGACCAGCAAGCATGTGGGCATCCACAAGACCATGTTGGTCTTGTGACTGTCTGGGGACATGCTGACTTTGAGCTCACAGTACCGGCATGCATGCAGCAGGGCAGCAACCAGCACTTGAGTACACACACAAAGCCCTGTTGTACCTCTACCCCGCCTCTCACATACCGCAATGCATCACTCCCCGCCGGCCCATGCCTTGCGCCTCGCCGCTTCAGGCTTCAGGGCCTCATGCCCTGCCGGCGACATAGCTTGTGCATGGAATCCAACCACGTCTTCCTCTTGCCACACCTCGGCTTCCCACGCCTCAGCCTCAACAACCCATTCATGGGCGCGCTCATGCGCCGCCCTGGTCGCCTGCAAGCCGGGCGCGCGAGGTGTGGGCCAGCGGCGGCAGCAGCACTGGCGGACCCCATGGGCGCGGCCGACGACATACCATACTGCACAGCTTGAAGTCGGCGGGCAAAGCACAGCTACGCGTCTATGCTTTATATAGCTGGAGGACACAAGTATGTGGGACTGGCCGAAGTATACAGTACAAGCTTGATCGTATTGGACCCTCTGGACGTTATTGTGAACGAATAACAGCCATATTCGCATTTCAGCCAACTCTGTGCTGCTGGCGGGCGCAGCCCTGAAAGAGGGCTGCGCAGTGATCAACCCAAGCTCACCCATGCAAGCTAGAATGCATTTGGCGACCGCCGAGGTGTCCTGGTTCCGATTGAAAGCAAGTTTGGAAATTAAACCACACCATTTTGTCAAGTCGTCCAGGCGTGTTGGGTTAAGAGCCTATATCAGCCAACCCTAGCTGCCCATTCAACCAGGCAATCTAGCCGCCCGTTCTAGTAGACTGGGGCACATACAGCAGGGAAGCACCATGCAGCCGAGCGTGTCAGAGGAGGCGTTTGTGGGCGTGCAGTTTGCCTTACTCGTACTCTGCCTGTGGGCGCCTGTCCCACCACCGTGCAGCCGCTATGCTGCCAACCTGTTCGGGCAGGTCATGGGCCCAAACGGGCACGTGCTGCGGCCGTATAAAAGTGAGGTAAAGTCGAGGTATGCTAACCTGTCCTGCACGTATGACAGCGGGAAAGTCCGCACGGTTGGGGTCCACCGCCTGGTCTGCGCCGCCTGGACGCTCGGCGTAGTCTTCTGGAGCCGCAGCGTGGACCATGCAGACGGCAACCGCTGCAATAACACAGTGCCCAACCTGCGCTGGGCGACCGCGACTGAGCAGGCGGCCAACCGCGTCCTGCTCCCGGCTTTCCTGCGGCGCGCCACGCAGGTGCGGCGGACCCATGTTATCACCGTCGGCAGGGTGATGCCAGCCTGCGCTGCAAGTGCAAACGATCTGTTTGATGCAGGTGCACGAGGCCGAGCAGCGCGGCGCGTTTGGCGCCTTCATGCGCTCTACCCGGACCACGGGGCGGCCGCCAAGGCGATCGGCGCCTCGCCTTCAGACATCAAGGACGCCGTCGCCGGCAAGCGCATGCTCAAGGGCTGCCGCTGGGGCCCGGCGACCGAATCCGGGCTGCTGCTCTGCACCCGGATGGAGGCCGTGTACAAGGGCGGTCGGGGCCGGGCAGCAAACGTGCGCGCCTGCCCGCACCGTGCCGTGGGCGTGCCTGTAGCGCTGTTTGCAAACCACCCACCGCGTGTGTGTAGGCGGGCATGCCGCGCTGCTGCAGCATGCTCGCTTTGCCTAGCTACCGCCCGGCGTGGCGGCCAGCTGTCCTAGGCTGCCTGCCTCCCTGCGCACAGCCCAGCGTGCCTGCGCCTGACCAGGCGCGGTCCCCGTGCAGGGCGTGACGCGCGCCGCGAAGCACAAGGGGCGTGTCCTGGAGGTGACAACCTCTGGCATCCTCTGCATGCGCTTCGCCTCTGGCCGCATCGTTCTGGTCCCAAGGTACCTGCAGGACGGCCAGGTGCTCGCGTACTTGGATGGGTGGCTCAACGTCGCGCGCGTGGTCACGGAGACCTTCCACGGCCCGCCGCCGCTCAACGCGATCGCGCACCACGCCGACGGCGACCTGGTCAACAACGACAGGTCCAACGTGCGCTGGGCGCAGAGGGGCGAGGTCCACCGGAAATGCAGGCCTGTGGAGATGGTCCGACCGGACAACGGCGAGGTGCTGCTGAAGTTTTTGTCGAAAACGGCCGCTGAGAGGCATGTCAATGTCGTCACCGAGGACCGCCGGCGGCGGGGGAGGCTGGTGAGCCTCACATACGCCATGCGCAACGACATTCGGTCGCGCGGCTTTTACTGGCGTTATGCCGCGCCCGACGGCGCCTGAAGAGCGCGTGTGGGGAGCCTGCGCAGTGGCGACCATGCGTATCTGCGTGGCTTTGCGCACAGTCATTTGAGCTTCGGCACGGCCCCTCCTGCGGCCTCTTGCGCATGCGCTCTGCCCTGCACTGTAGCTGTCGGCGTGTTCTTTGATGTATGCGAGGGCTGCAAGGGCGGCTGAATGCTCTCCCGAGGCTTGGGTTATCACGTGTGGGCGTCCTGCATACTGGGGTAGGGATAGGGTGCTGCGCACCAGGCACTGCACACGGCGCGCCCGGTGGTGTTGTGGATCACACGATGGCGGCCGGGGGTCCTGCGCATGGAGCGGCAGGGACCCAGCGACCTGTGTCGCCCAGCCCGCGCCCGGCAGCGCTGCTGAGCGCGTTGGGGGCGGAGCCTGGTGTAATGCCCCAGCGCTGTGGTACCAGCTCGCTGTAGTCAGTACGTTTTGCTGGAGTACCAGGACCCACAGCAATAGGCGGCCGCGCGGCTGCGCGCGCCGTTCGCCCGCTCACCCCTTTAGTGATTTTCTTGGGGGCTCAGCTGTGCGGGCCCCATCACTGCGACATATGCTGCCGCTTACTGTCATTTTCTAAGCAACGGGCAGCAGCAGCAGCAGCAGGCGGTTCTGCTGCCCGTCTGCCTGCCCGCCCCTCAAGGGAGTTCTGGGGCTGAGCCACTGGAACATGACCTGAAGTGTCCCCCCCCGGCCCCTCAAAGGCTAAATGCGCAGCGCAGCAGTTGCTGCTGCCGCTGTACAGTGCAGGCAGCGCCTCGCCTGGTCGCGGGCGCTGTTTGCTCTGGAACCCACAATGTGCAGCCTACGTGCCTGGGCCTGCTTTGCGCTATTGCCGTCACTCTGCCTTTTCTCAAGTGTAGCTCAGGCCGCATGCTTGTCACGGGGTTGAGGGTGCCCTCTTCTCTGTGTGTGTGTCAGTGTGTGCGGTGGGAAATGTCACAAAACAATCATGAGGCTGACTCAGGTTTGGAACAAAGGAATCGTCAGGGTAGGGTAAGGTCATATGGAGCCTCATGCCTGAAGGTGTTACCTTGCCTGATGTCCCCGACGTCCCCAGACCTGTGGGTATGTGATAGCCGCTCGCTTGCTCACTTGACACCTGTTGCCTGAGCAGCCCTGACTGGCTATATCATGCGTTTAATCCATACGCCGGCATGCGTGAGAGGGGCGCGCACACAGAGCCTTTTCCACAAAGTGCCTGAAGGCTTCAGGTTTGCCAACATGTTGAGTGCCGATGGACATAAATTTGCATGTATGCCTGAATATTTATAGCAGTTCAAGCAGCCTGCCTGTCAGTCCTGTCTGCATGACTTACTGGTGGCATGCAAAGTGCTCCCACCCGCATCATGCTCCAAACCCTTTTGCCAGCAGGCCGCGCACCAAACTAGCGGCGCATAAACATAAGCCCGCCCTGACCTTCCAACACTTGGCGCTGCGGGTGGGCACGGCCGGGTGCACGGTTGTTGTGTGGTAAATCTATAGGTGTAGTAAGCGGGCGAGTGCTGCAGCCCGCACGCACGGCATATACGGCGCTGTGAACTTGCTTCCGACCCGGCCCGTGCGCTGTAAGGCCTGGCTCAGTGGCTTCCTTGTTTGTTGGCGGAATGCATGAGGCCGCCGCCCTCGTACGATGAGGCCGCTGCCTGGGAACGTGTAGCGCTGATGAGCAGTAGGGCTAAAATTAGGTTTAGTAAGCTCAAGATTGCCCAAATCAGCCAGCGGCATGTGCCGGACGTAATAGCCTGTTGCAGTGGAGCACGACGACGCACGAAGTGGCAGCCCATCTGCAACGCGTGCGTAGCGACACGGCTGGCGCACTGGTAGCACGTGCACCACCTGCACCGTTTGGGCTGCTGCCGGGTACAGACCGTCGAGGCAAGGCGCAGTCAGGGCGGCGACCAACAGGCTGCCGACCGCTCAGCTGCTCTCGAGGTCTGCTCTGCAGCCAGCACATTCGCTGGTTTGCCTCTGCTCGAGGGACTGACCGAGCCGGCGGTGGCACGGGGCTCGACGCCGCGCTGTGCCAGCAGTGAGGCTGCGGGTTTTGCGCTGTGGCCGGTGCCTGGCCTGGATGCGCGCGCAATGCAGTTGCATTGCACCGCGCGCGGCGCCATGCAGCTGACGGGCGCCTGCCTGACTCACTCCTCCATGTTGGCATTGGCATATGCCTTCCGCCCGCCCCCTGCCGCACGGGAGGCCTGGCCACCGCCAACGTGCATGCGCGCAGGCTGCAAGCTGCCTGCCGCACCGCGCGGAGCGCGCTGGTACAGCGATCTGCGCCGCTGCTGCCGCACGGCGCGCGCGGCCGGCGGCCGCCTGGGCGCGGGGGGAGGTCGGGGTAGGCCCGGCGGCTGGCCGGCGCGGCGATGGGCGGCCTGCAGTGGGGCTGGATCCACCCATGCCCGGCGCAGCGGATGAACATCGTGGACAAGGCGGTGGCATCGGACGCCGCGGTGCTCGCCGCGCAGTGCCTGGGCGAG
>JAABUV010001241.1_pt1 | contig 37294 bp, 36 predicted proteins | sample 5559971 | NCBI WGS metagenome assembly JAABUV01 (sample SAMN10711881, study PRJNA513362) | rock metagenome | isolation source: Antarctica rocks | place: Antarctica: Victoria Land, Knobhead nord | collected 2015-12-19
TATTATAGTTATTATTTCTATAGGAATAGCTAATTAGCTATTACCTTTTTATATTACCTTATCTACTATTAAGAATTACCTAGTTAGTAATAATAATAATACTTAGTAATATATAAGTAAATCTTATATATTATATAAAATATTAATATAAATAAAAAATATTCCTAATATAATAGTCTTAGTAAAATGATATAAGTAGAACTAATATCTTAGCGAGTCGGATTAATACTTCGGTACTAATACTTAGTACTACCTTATAGTATTAACCCGAATACTTAGTACTAACTATTAGTACTAACCCGAATACTCAGGCTAGGAATTTAGTATTAACTCGCTAAGAGTCGAGTCGGGAACCTAACTCGAGTTTAAAGTACTAACCTAACGCTATTAGTCTATACTTATATAGCTAAAGTACCTCCCTAGTATTATTATAATAGCGAGGACGCTATTTTCTTTTAAAAAAGGTAGTATTATTATAGGTATAGGATTTTCCTATATAATTATATCTTAATATTTTAATATTTATCCTTAGATATACTACTCTTAACCTAGTTAGACCTTATAAACTAAGTAAACTAATAGATATTATAGATTTTCTATTCTAGATAGCTAATAATTAATATATACTATACCCTAGATAATAGATCCTTAATACTTAGTATTAAACCCTAACTTAATAGTTAGTTTATATTTTAATACCTAGTTATAATTAATAGTAATAAAATATCTAGACTTTTATATATCTATTAAACTTATAGGAATTAGGACTTTAAATTTTAGACTTTTTCTATTTATATCTATTACTTACTTTATATAATCTATAAACTTAGGATCTAACTCTTAGTAAGAGTTATATAAGTTTTATATTTAGTTAAATTAACTTTAAATATATAGAAAGAAATTTACTAATTATATATCTAGGATAGCTTAAAGCGAGCTTAAATATTATATTAAGGAGTTATAAGGGTAGACTATCTAGATACTTAAAGATATTATAAATATATAGTAATCTAAGTACTTAACTAGATACTAAAGTATAGTATTTTAAGGGCTTATTATAGAGTAAAAGGGAATTATTAATTACTTTAAGGTAGAGTAATAGGCCTAGTAGAAAGTATTATTATATAAATATATAAGTTTTTAAAAAGATAGATAGCCTTAAAGAGGAGAAGGCTAATAAGAAAAGATAGGCCTTATATAATAACTAGAGAGTAGATATAAAGGATAAAGAGGAGAGGCCTAATATTTTATAATATCCCTTTAAGAAGAGACGTCGATATAATATTAGTAAAGGCCTACTATTAAAGCGTCTAACTAAACCTCGCCGCTATTTATTCTCTACTTAAAGTAGAGCCGCTAGTAGCGAAGGTAGATATAAAATACGCGTTCTTTATCTACAAAGTAAATAGTCGCCTAACTAAGACCCTGCAGGATTTCCGCTCGTCTCCCAAGGGTCTATAAGCCAACCCGACGGATGAAGCCCTACCCCTGAAGACTAGAAGCCACAAGCCTGGAATTGTAAATGCACCCGCCGGCCGTGGCCCTACTAGTACGCCTATGACTCCCGCAGCTATTTCTCGACGGCCTTCTGACTGAGGTAACCGGATCCCCAACCAAGGGGCAGGAATGGGTATAGTGGGCAGGCGGCGCACTTTGTGGGGTATCAGTATAAAGTGCTCTAGGCTGATTCATGGCTGCCCCACTAGAAACACTCTTCTTAAGACACTACATGTCTTGAGACTTTGCGACTCTTATGTTGTCAAAACCACCCCGGCATAAAAGTCCCTACACTTTCAGAATCCTGCGGCGTAAAAGTCCGCTTGGATTGTAGGAACAACTTATCACACATATCACAAGGTGTCCCTATCACAAATCCAAGATTCCGAGATTCTTTCCTTCCTTTCCTAAGCACCGCCAAAGACCAAAAGGCTTTGAATATTGATTCTGCCAAACCCACGTTGGCGCAACAGTTCCCGGCCATGGTGAACCGGGAACTCGGCCACGACCATGATGCTGATATCCTCGGCGCCGATGCTAGCTTTATCTAATAGCTGTAGTACCGCACAAAGCGTCTCCCCCGTGGAAAGCACATCGTCCACCACCACTACTGACGCGCCCCTCGGAATTATATCCCGCTCGATCTCGATCCGCTTCTCTTTCGAATTGTTGGATGCCAAAGACGAGATATGCGACGGGGGCTTGATGACAGAGATTGTGGGTGGGGGGAGCTTGCCAGCTTCGCGAATTAGCACTAATGGCAAATCGACCCGCGAGGCCAACGCCGACGCATAGACAAAGCCGCCGACCTCGCAACACGCCACCGCATCGACTTTGGCCCAGTCACCGGTGAAGTGGGTTTGCAGCAGAGACGTGCACAGGGCCAGCCCACCCGGCTGCTGGGAGATGCCGAGCACGTGGCCGAATTCGATGCCTGGGCGTGGGAAGTCGGCTACCTGGCGCACCATATTGGCCAGTCGTTGCAGGTCCTCGTGGACGAAGGGAAGCAGGTAATGTTCGGCAAATCTTTTTGCCGCCTCGTTTTCGGTCGTGTCATTGTCGAAGATGAGACTGGGGCGGTAGTCCAAGGCCGTTAAGTTCGACCCGCTATTATTGCTGTCCTTGTTGTCGTCACCATCGTCGTCACCGCCGTGGCACCCTCGACGAATCCGCCGCGTCTGTTTACTAGCTTGGACGCGAACCTCGAGTAGCCTGCTGTCTAGCACCAAATGCGACAAGGCTGCGACCGGTGCCTCGTCTCTCATCCCGGTGATTAGCAGCACGTCCACATCTACGGCGCCGTACACCACATTTAGAAAATGCTCCTCTGGCAGCCGAGGTCGTTGCCGCGCCTGTCCCTGGAAAAATGTCGTCAACGCAGGCCGGTGTTGCTCCTTGTAAGCACGGTCCCAAAGCAGGCGGCTCAGGTCGGCACCGGTAGCCGCCGCGTATTCTCGCTTGATCGCATCGCTAATGCTGACTGCACGCGCCGTGAGGCTTTTATGGGTACATCTGATGAACACAGAGACCCAGACGTCGGCACAATAGTCCTTGCCGGCGCAGCTTTCGCCCGTGACAAGAATGATAAGCTTCTGTTCTATCGGTGCTTTCGGGAGCGGGCAGGCGTAAGCCAGCACATTACGCGGGTCCAAGATGTGCTTGAGACGGGCTAGGCGCGGCCGGTTCGGTCCAAAAGCCTTGGCCGCCAGCGCGGCGTCTCTAGGGTCCGGCCCAAGGTCGGCGCCATAAGCTCCGGTACTCAAGGACAACAAGTCCCCGGCGACGTTGTAAACCCACCGCACGGCAGATTGTGCGGCTTCGGTGCCATCTTGATCGCGGGGCCAGACACCGGTTATCACGCAGGCAAAGTCCCAGTCTCGACAGCCAAAAGCAGTGGCATCGGCCGCAACGTCGCCGACCGCTCCGCCACCTTGCAGCAGATGGAGATAGCAGAGTGGCGAGGGACGAGTCTCAAGGGCCGCTATTAAGCGGTTGGCGACGTTCGCTTCTCCGGGGCGTTTTAAGAATAAACATCGCTTGAACGAGGAGGTCTTGCCGCCGGCGTGCCCGCCGTGCATCCCAGACACGTACATCTCGGTCTCGAACAAACTGACGCCGTCCACGGCCTTGAAATCGTCTTTCGGCCCCCAAATTGCACCTACGGGCGTGGGCGTTGGTGTTGAAAAGGTGAGCCTAGTCGTGGAAGATTCGAACATGGTCACGCCAAGATGCAGCTGGCCGGCGTCCCAGTACAGATACGCGTCTGCAGAACAGTTCCAGTGGAGCTTCCTGGCGACGAGTTTATCAAAGTCGCTGAGCCTGAGCCGCGCCTCGAGGTTGTCACTCAGCGGGACAACCCAGTTTCGAGTCAAGTAGGTCGGAGCCGCGTAAGACTTGAAAGTCACGCTGACCATGATACCAAAGTTGGTCCCGGCGCCTTTTATCGCCCATAACAGATCGGATTCGTTTTCCGGGCGAACGGCACCGGCCGGTCGGTGTTGGCTTGGTACACAGCCGACGCAGAGGACCTGGCTAGAGTCGACGCTAACCATAACGGCACCGACAATGGCGTCGCACGCGAGCCCGTGTACCCTAGCTAGGTGCCCAATGCCGCCTTGTAGCCACAGCCCCGCACCTACGCTTGGGCGAGCTCCTAGGGGTACTGTCACGCCCGCCGCCATGGTCTTGCGGACGATATCCCCCGTCTTGCAGCCGGCCTCGGCGACGATCAAGGAACCGGAATCGGAATTAGAATCTCCTCCATCCTCCCCGGCCGTGAGAATGTGTACTTGGTCAAAGGCGCTCATATCGACCGAGACAACGTTGGGCCAGAGACAGTGGCCGCTGTGACCCCCGCCGACGACGGTCAGGCCAACCCCGTACTTCAGAGCCCATCGAACGCACCGCTGGACGTGTCGGACCTCTGTCGGTCTAATAATCGAGGCGGGGCGGTGGAGGCGAGCCTCCCGGTTTTTGACCGTCTTGTCCCCCTTCACCAATGGCACCTGCGCCGTCAGCTCTGGCAACGTGGTCGCATGTTGGGTAAAGGCCGCCATGACGTTGGGCGAGCTAAACAAGAGAGAGTCTGGGTGGGCTTCCTCGCGACGGCCCAAGGCACGGCACACCTTACGCCAATCGTCTCGGATAGCCTTGTCCACGTCCACATCCTGCATGATAAACCCCGCGACGAAAGAAGCAAAACAGTCCAGTACTTCATCGTCATCTGCCACGCTAATGACTCCAGTAGGGAAAGAAGCCGTTCGATGGCACACCAAGCCGTCGAGGTGCAGGGCCCCGTCGCGATGGAAAACCGCCACCATTCCGCCTTGTGGCCACTCAACAAGCATTTCCAGCGCCCGTTCGATGAACCTGTGTTTGGGCTTCAGGCCGTACATGCTGTGGCAGAATAAGATGATGTCGTATTTTTCGTCATTATCACTCGTACCGGTACTGGCACCACTCCCTATGTTGTCCTGCAGAGCGAATGGAATTCGATGAATGTCGGGCGGGTTTTCCAGACAGAGCAGCGGGGACTCCGTCTCGGAGGTAGAGCAAAGCCATTCTTCCAACCTTGTAGCAAACAAGCCGTTAGGCTCGAATGCAGTGTATTTCCTGACCTTCCGTCTCAGACGGCTGGGAAGATATCCAAGTAGGCTCTTCGGGCCGGGTCCGATTTCTAGTGCCGAGATATAGATACGCGAGTTGAAGAGAGGGGCTAGTAGCTGAGATAGTTGAGGGATAATGAAGTCTTGGTACGTCATCCATCCTGAGCCCCGCACTAAGATATCGAAGCCAGCGCTGTACTGTATGTCGGACAACGGCTGCTTCGGGGACGACGCCGTTGCATTGGCTTTCTGCCTAAGGGCCTGCTTTAGGGAGTCGAGGGTGGCCATTTCAGTTCGGCATGGGTGTGTAAGTATCTCGTACTAGTGATGGCGACGATAGTTGATATGGGCCTCATTGAAGTTAACAGCCGTAAATTAAGCGGATTGAAGATAATAATGAAGCAGCGATTAACTGCAAGAGATGAAACATCTGCGCAGCAGCGCTATACCTAATTTGGATGCGCTGTATGCCGTATCATACCTTACGCCATACGTTAAAAAATCTTATTGCTTCGGTTTGACATAAACCCTTAAAGCTTAATTCTAGAACAGGGCAACATCAGCCCAGCACAGGAACATGGGCGGGCCGACTATGGTCCAGACGGGATCTCGCCATGATGGCGGCGACCGTCTCCGACCCGCCAAGACACGCGTACTGACCATCTACTTTACATTATCCAGACCAGTTGTCTAGTAGGATACTCACAGTTCCCTTCCGTCGCTCGCTTCCCGCTAGAGTTTTATCTTTTGATACATGTAGGGCGTATAGTACACCACAACCCGCAACGACCAGGAATAAACCATCGAATTGTTCTATATGGGAGCATTTTCACTGAAGTCCTGATCCCCTACTCTTCTCGGTCTTCCGCAACAACCGCGAAAACCTTACCTGAATCTCTGAGGCTACACACCCATCGTCCAGTCTCGAATCCTTTCCTCGGATACACTTCTACCTCGATATCTGTATCCGGCTCCATGATCACGGACGTCACATTTGTTTTCTCTGTTTTTGGCATGGACCACTCCACCCCCACGGGTATCATATCATACCGCAGAAGAAACATCGTTGCCACGGCCAGCACTTCGTTGGTGGCAAAATGGCGACCAGGACAGAGGGTGGTGCCGCCGCCAAATGCACGAAAAGCTGCTGCAGGAGGGGGTTTGTCACCGCTTGCTTTCTTGTGGGTTTTTATGAAACGTCGCGGGTCAAAGTCGTCCACGTCTCCGCCCCAGACAGACGAGTCTTTGTGAATCACACGGCTTGGCATTTGTATCATTGCGTCCTTTTTCAAGAGCCACTGACCATTAAGGACGGTGTCTTCCATTACCTGACGGATTGATGTGCCTATAGACCGGTAGCGGAGAACCTCTTGGAATGTAGACGTTAGCAGAGGGCAGTTCGCCTTTAGGCTTGTTACATCCAGACTTCTGGTCACTTCGCCCTCAAGTTCTGTCGTATGAAGAATAGGATCTACCTCCTTGCGGATCTCATTGAGCAGGCCTGGACTGGAATAGATGAGGAGGAGCATCCAGAACGCCGCAGGCGCTGTATTGACAAGGATAGCTGTTGCTCCGCCCACTTCATAGCGAGCGATATCCTCCACAGAAATGCCGTTCTTAAAACTTGTCTCGTATCTGTTCCTCATCAGCACAGAGGCCTGCTTGTGACCTCCAGTCCTAAAGTAGTGCTCGAAAGCTTGGACGACTTTGGCGCGAGCTGCTAATCCCTTGCGGGCCATGATAGATGGTAGGAGGCCAACGAGAATTGAGATCATATCGCTTTCGAACTGCCTAAGGGATCATCAGCTCAGTGGGCGTGCAACACAGTGAGTGTTAGTAATACCAAAAGCTCTCTGCTACAGCCTCATCCGCGAAGGGATTCTGCGGTCCATATACTGAAAGTGTTGTTGCAGCTGTCACACTGATTTGAAGCCACTGGTTAAGCTTGATCTTTGTGTGTAAGTCTGCAGGCGAATGCAGCTCATCGAGAGAAGCGGCAATCGTCTGGATCATTACGCGATTCATGCTGTCGAGTCCAGGACCTGCAGACAGAGCTGCTCGCATAGCTGCGTATGATTCCATGGAAAGCCCCCAGTCGCCCTCGTCGCCGTTGACGTTCTTCATCAAGATCTTATGGGCTTCGGGGCTAGAGCCGCAGATCTTCGAGGAAAACTTGGCTGCAATGGGAGGAAAAGCAAGTGCTTTGGGCTGCTTCTGGATCGCTTGCACAAGCTCTGTACTGGTCACGATGTACATTTTTTGGCCTGGCATCATCATGGTGAAGATAGGTGCCGTTTGTTGTTGGCTGAATATTCGTGAGCAATGTTTGCAAAAAGCCTTGCCGATGGGAGATGGATATTAGGTAGGAGTAATGATACCTTAATTGAACATAATAATTGAATTTGCTGCGCATGAGACCGATGACATGACCGACGAAGGGGACGGAAGATGTAACAAGCGGCGGTTCTCGTGCATCTTGTGAGCTTGCTACGACGCGAGCGAGGATCAGGTAAGTCCCCACGCAAACTCCTGTAAGGACCAGTAGTGTGGTCATGGACATACCATCCATAATCGCTGCAAGCCTGTGCTACTTGGATACTGTTCAAGGGAGGCTGACGAGAAATGGGGAGGTGAAGATGTGGTGTCTTGTTTGCCCTTGCAAGGCTCGCGGGTGACACAAGAATTGGTCCATGCCAAGGCGCAGAGAACCCCTAATTTTGAATGGGCGAGCTAATAGATACAGTTTTTCCGCTTTTGCCCGGTTCCGATCCCGATCCCGCGCCGCTCGAAGCCGGAAGCTTGTCTCGATTAGGACGGATGAGTAAGCGTGGAAAATCCATGCGTCTTGGCACGAAGGCTGACTCTTGAGACAAATCCAGCCGCACGTTAATGCATGAAGAATGCTGCATGCACCTCGCCCCCGGGCGTGGACTTATCTCGTCCAGATCAACGGCGGGGGCGGATGTCAGGAATCCGCCCGTGGTATTTGGAGCTAATGCAAGTGTAAGTGCCCGACTCTCACTCTTTAGTAGCACACATGTGCATTCGCAAACATGCATGTAGGTGCCTGAGGCCATTGCTGGTATCTAGCGGTCAACAATCATTAAAGGCTAGTCTATCAAATGGGTGCTAAGTTTGTCGATCTAATATGGATGTGTTCGTAATTGTGCGAACCTAGAATGCTATCTATGCATTTGGCTAACAGAGCCAAGATGAGCCATGCGCATACTCGGCTGCCTTGCTCTTTGCCTTTCTTCTGCCCAGGAAATCCTCCGCACCAGCTCTGTAAACAGCTCAACCTTCGAGCATCTATCGAGACGTTGTTCGCGTGAGGTATACGTTAAAATCCTTTTGGAAGAAAATGCCATAGCATACACTGGACCATGGCTTGTATGGATTGGCAATCGCGATGTCGAAATGCCGGAGGAGCTGTGAATGTTAGAACTCGCATCTCCGGGAAGGGAAAGCCGAACCTCAAATATCATCTTATGCAGTTCCATCATTGCCATTGCCATTCCGAGGCATTTGGTGGAGCCATGACCGAAGATCAGTCCATGAGTATGAAGCATCTCTTTCAAGCGGGTTTCGTTGCTGGTCAACCATCTCTCGGGTCGGAAGACATCTGGATCGGCGCCGTAAATCTCGTCAAGCTGGGTTCCCCATGCGTTGAACCCAATGAACGTTCCTCCCGGGATACGTTGTCCTTTCATAGTGTCACCCTCGGGAGGTACTATGCGCTCTCGTAGCTGGGTAAGTGGAGGAAACTTTCGAAGACCCTCTAGGACGCATGCTTGGAGATAAGGCATTCTCTTTGTCTCTACGTCCTGGATCGGATAAGAAACCGCCTTTGCTTCGATCATGGTGTGGATCTCCGATTTCAAGGTTCGATAGACATGAGGGTTGAGGATAATCGCAAGCAGAGTACTTTGAACAGCTGTTGATGTAGTATCAGAACCCGCAACTCTGTGAGTGGTTAGTTTCAGCAAATACACATCTGGAGGTTATCCTACATACAGTGCTATAACCAGTTCTGCATCTACTTGGTGCTCGGGTATACCTTTGGCCAGAAAAAGACTCATCATATCTTTTCGACCACTCAATTCTTCGTTCTCACCTGCAGCCACTTTGCTGCGTCGCTCCACGGCCCTCCGGATAATCTGATACAATGTCAGTGCCGCTCTAATAGGTCAAGTGCCCAAGACTTACACCCATGATCCGACCGACACCTGTACTATCTGTTGGCTTAGGCACAATGAGTGGACCCAAGAGTGGCATCTTGGTAAGGTAATACATGAGAGTATTCATCTCAAGAAGTACTGAGAAGTGCTGACAGACCGCATTACCCTTTTCCACAGTAGCGAGGAATCCATACTTATCAGAGTCGCTAGCCACGCAACCCAATGCATTACCAAGACAGATCTTCGTGATTATGTCCACGGTCAAAAACTGAATCCTTTTACCAATATCGAACAACATTGCCTTTTCGGACTTTGAGGTCCAGACTCTATCGACGCGACCAATCCAGTCGAGAAGCAGCTCGTCGATAATTGGCTCCATAGTATTGATTGTTTTGCCGCTATACTGCACATACGTCTCAGTAATCCGAATGGATGCCTCAACAAAGACTGCTTACACTCGCAGACAGTTTATATCTCAGACGACTGTGCTTTGTCTCGTCTCTCTCGGAGACAATGTTTGGGGTATGGGGATCAATCCTGATTGAATCAAACCATGGTCCGCGGTTGTATCCGGATCGTGCTGCTAATATCCTACGTGTGAGTGTTGGGTCACTTGTGATCAGGTGGTTCGGTCCGATACGAGCCAATTGGCCTGAGCTAGTAAGCGTGGGTAGGACCTAAGCTTAGGTCTCTCACCATATTTTTTGTTGATTTCCACAAATCTCTCAGCAGACTCGCCAGAAGCTAGCGTCTTCACAAGCCAGAGCCTCGTCCTTGCAGCCCATTTTGGTCCTGGAATGTTTGACAAGGTCGCCCGTTGGTGGTAGATGAAATGGACCCAAAAACACAGCTTGCAGATGAGGCTGAAGAGGAGAAAGGGAACATAGAATAGCAACAAGAATTTCAGACCAGCCATTGGCATTCTGAGGGTTTGAGCAGCTATATGGGGTATCTCTAGGAGACCGTACATGACTGCGAGCTTGATGGCTCTTATCAGCGAGACTGCCTTGTACTTATGAGTGTTCCCCGCTTATCCCATACGCCGTTCTTAGTTTCGCCCCTATGTTGATTGAAGACTGTATTGATGGCCTAATATTGCTTGCTCAAGTGGTGGGTGCCTCAAAAGGCTGTGTCATGCAGACCTTCCTTCCACAATGAATTTCTATGGAGTGGTTGACTGATAGTGCAACAGTGGCTCTAGCAAGTCATGCACTCTCGGTCGAGGCGTCAGTTTCCAAATTCTCGTGCAGGATATAAACTTTGAACTCGCCAACGAAAGTAGTTTGGAGCTCGCGATTGGTGTATTTTGGCTGCAAAGACATGCCAGCTGAAAATTGGGACAAAGGATGGAGGCATAGGCTTGTCAGCCTTGTCTCCACGAAACAGTCTATGGGAATCAGTGCGGCAACATCCCACAAGCGGAGCCTTGTCGATATGTTGGCGACGAGATTCAAACAATGACCAGCGAATCACAAAGAAGCCATGCTCTGTCGCCTTGGACACGAGCTGATCTTTGCGAATGGCGCGACCATTCACCCTCAGTCAGATTTTAGTGACCTGTCGTGGTGTGCCTTGTGCTCAAAGGCATATGCAGTCTTAAGGCACGGTATCGGTCGAGGTTCAATTAATGCGAACGATGTTCACAACAGACGGATTAGGCCGAAAGCTCCGGACGCCCCGCAAAGCTGAGAACGTCTCTATTCTAGCCTCAGACCAAGCACAAGCACAACACCCATAAGCTTGTGTATGTCGCTATGTAAGGCTACGAACCCCCAGCTCGACATCTTATCTCCGCGCTCTATTAGGTGTCATGCATAACACTGAAACAGTCAACCTAGATAAGTAGAGCTATGGATAAGGGCCGAGCCAATGATCCGCCGGAACGACCCGACCGAGGCTAATCACCATTGGTAACTTATGTTGAAGGGTCTTAGGGGTCTGATGGATGATTTGGGTATTCTACATGTCTGAAAAGGTGAAAAGGTGTCTAGGAACAAGACAACGAGACAACAAGACTTTGTAGACGTGGCCACTCGCTTATTGTCTTGGCAGAAGGGCTTATTTCCAACAACTTACACTTACATATGCAGCTAGAGCTGGATTAATCGTCCACCAATAGGAATTGGACCCTTCAATTCGTGGTCTGTGCTGAGTGATCATTACTAATCAGCCCTTGGCAAACTAACGAAGACTTAGTCACTCAATCATCGACATTGTAAATACGAGGTAACCCTACTAGGCCTTAGTACATTTGTCCGTTAGTGCACCAAAATCCCACCAAGGTCATGTACAAGGTGATCGTGAATTACTTCCACTCTACTAGTTCTTGCCAATCATTACTAGGTACGCTACCACTGGTAGATAGAACTAGGAACACTGGGTCTGAGGACCTGCAGTAGGAAGGATCCGGAATCTTCAGCTTCAGCTACCTCCAAAATCATTTACAAAATGATTGGATGCTTGAGCTACGGGATGGTGTCGTCCTGCACGACTGTGCCACAATGTTTCACTCATCTGCTGCGCCGGATTCGTGCCGATTTTAGCAGTGAGATCAGACTAAGAGATCCTACACCGCCGTAACATAGATCAGACATAATTTCGGTCTTGCCTCATGGAGGAAGACTTTAAGGTTATTCTGTCCTGACTCTCATTTCCCGACTTCATCATCCCGGGTACAGTACTCTTTGCTTTTACCATTATAATTTTATAGCACTGCCCAATGGCTTCAAGTACAGCATCAGACATTCTGAATGAACCACTTTCTGCCCCACCGCCTGGTGAACGGCCCAATCTCATCCACCCCGAGTCAAGGGCGTCTGAGATCTACATCGCCGCGAGTATCGGCCTGCCCCTCATTCTCCTCTTCGGCGGCCTGAGATTCTATGCTAAATTCGTCATCAATAGAAAAACATCATGGGACGACTGTAAGTTATAAGTTCAGTGAACCGTCTCTTGTCCAGCAAGGATTCGTGCAAGCTTCTGTAAATCAACAAATGCCCCATATGCTTTCCAGATCCATACCATTGATGTCCAGCCGGACTGAGCTTCTACCAAGCACCGCTGCTGCCGGATTAGTGGCATCTCTTCTGTTCTGCTCCCTTGAACTTGTCCTGTTGCTTTGATAATCATTTTGTCATTTATCTACACAATCTTTCGCTGTAAAGACTCTGTTCGTACGGTATCAAGACTCGGGACCAGGAACCTCTACTGACAGTCTTATACAACATAGTGACTTGCGTCCTCGGCCTTGTAACAACCATGGTATCCTCTGCTTTGCTGTGGGCTGACTCAGCTTCTAGCTATCCGGGCTAAGCTTCATTAGTATCACAGTCGCAGGTAGGAATACCAATTGAAGCCAATGTGTAGTGGTTGCTGACATCTCAAACAGCCGTGAGCGGAGGGGCGTATGGTTTGCATCAGTGGGATCTCACCATCAAGGACTTCACGAAAGAACAGCTACTGGTACTCAGTCCATACACCCTTTATCTTCTGGCCTTATATACTAATCTCAGGTTCGTTATTAGCTTTCGCTTATCATTGAAGCCTTTTACGGACCATGCATCTGGCTTATCAAATTGTCATTATTCGTCCTCTACCTGCAACTGTTTGGCTTGCTCAGATGGCTCAGATACTGGGCCTATGCTGGCATGATCACTACCGGGCTCTTCTACAACGCGTCCATGATTGCCTACTTGGTTGTCTGTGCGCCTACAGATGGCCAATCCCAGTTTGCGTACATAAGCGCCTTGGCCTCTCCTCGTTGCACTCAAACACGAAGACCGCTTGCGGTTATCCAAGGAGCAGTCAATGTGATTAGCGACTTGTACTTGATCATACTGCCCCTTCCGGCCGTATGGTCTTTGCAAATTTCCTTTCGGAGAAAGATCTCTATATCAGCCATCTTTCTTACCGGAATGATGTGAGCGCATCCATTCTTACTTTAGTTCGGGCCTGACTGATAATCCCGTAGTGCATGTGTTGCCAGTACTCTTGGCCTTGTGTACCGCGTTCAGCAGAACAACAGTACAGATAACACCTGGGCAGTGATCCCTTCGTGGGCTACTACGTAAGTTGTATCACCATACCATAGTATCTTGATTGACTTTTGACCTAGCATTGTCGAGATGACGGCAGGCATCCTCGTCTGCTGCATGCCAACCACCACCGTTGTTTTCAGTAAAATCCACGCTCGCGTATCATTATCCTTCAAGGCAAAGGGCAAAAATTTCCGGACTTGGTACACCAAGTCAACGGGAGGGGTGTCCAAAGGGTCTAACCGGCAGAAGTCCAGCAAGACGCTTGGCGTCCAAAGCATTCCAGGAGGAACTATGACTGGCATTCGAACTTTTATCGATGGCCTCGGAGGGACTCAAGGTCGCGACTCGCGGATGATGCAGAGCATTAATTCCAATGATGGAATAGAAGATACGTGGCCACTTGCCGAAACCGTGCCAAGGAAACATTATGGCTGAGACAAGACAATTTTGAAAGCATGGCTAGCTAGAGTGTTTGTTGTGGCGAGGACTGAAAGGCAGTAACATTCACGGTATCTATCTATTCGGTGATGGGGGTTTATGCTATATTGCGCAAACCATTTAGAATGGTGCACTACATGCTCGAGTATACATATATCGGAACCTGTTAATTTCCTCGTTATTTATATCTCGTTGCCTGAGTATAAGCACCATGTATGCTGCTACGGAGTCTGCAGACCACGTCTCCGTTGCTTGTTACAGCTGAGTACGACTGAATGGGACACCATGATTGTGTTGGAATTTAGTCCGGGTTAACCTCGGTAATTACTGATCAAGGGGCCTTAGTAAACTAGGTAGAAGAGATTTTCCTTTATATTATGGGACGTATTACGGTTACACCCCCTTTACCTACAGTTACACCCCCCATTTGCCTACAGTTACACCCCCCTAGATTAGGTATAGCTTCGCGCTTTCGGCACCTGCCGGGGTAGCGTAGCCGTATACCCGCCCTGGGCCGATGTCTCCGGGGCCGCCAGACTCCCAAGGGTGAATAAGCCTGTGGTAGGCTTGGGGTATGCCAGCGCGCCTTACAACCCACGAGCGTACTACGGTTACTATAGTTTACGATGGTCTTGCTATCACATGCGCCCTAGGCACCTTACCTTACGGAGTTTATGGCGGGTACTAGCGCCTAGATCTGGGCGGGCACGCGGCTACGTCGCCTGGGAGGTGCCGAAAGCGCGAAGCTATACCTAATCTAGGGGGGTGTAACTGTAGGCAAATGGGGGGTGTAATTGTAGGTAAAGGGGGTGTAACCGTAACACGTCCCTTCTTCAATTGACAGCTAAGGGGAAACAATAATCTGTATGCCTTTCGAAAGTCAAATCTTTGCACAATTTCAATACCAGTGTTCGCATTCTTCAAAGCGTTTCAGGCGTTCCGTTGTTGGTAAGATACATTTCACACAGATCAATTGCCATTTCTGACATGCTTTCTCGACTATCATGCCGACTCAGCCTGTGTGATCACCTGTGGAAGGCCTAGTTGCGGCGGTAGTTGTTGGTGTGAGCCTCCGCTTTTCCCCATACCAACTCCATCGTTCTCACGATTGTTTATCTTGGCTGAAATATTGGGGGCATAGCTGCCCAAGTAAACTGACTGCATCATGGAATTTTGATTCTGCGGATAGCGGAAGGGGCGACGCCTGATTGTCTAAATGCAATTGAGAATGGCACCAAAAGTCTTAAGCATGCGCTAACGGGAGAGGCACCAACCTCCGAAGGGTCAGCCACTGTCTCCCCGGAAACCACACCCGGACTCCCCAGAGCTAGTCACTAAATCTTAGTGCCCTGGTCCCTGGAGATTCAGCGCTTGCTCAGGACTTTTACCTAATAAGGGTAGGTGCCCGTGAACTCTCGGTAGAATAGTATGCGTAAAAGTATGCTTATTCTGTTGTTTTACTCGTCATGCTTTGCAATCAGCTCTTGAGCTACTCCACTTCTCAAGATCAGACCATGGTTTCAAAAGTTGCAACAGATGGCGGATTGCGTCTTACACAAGCCGAAAGCATTTCGTGTTACAAGAATTAAAACGGTCTGATTGAAATGAATCATCTCGTCTCCGAACAGTCAATGTCAATACAAACTCAAACAACTCCGCTCACAACCCTGCATGCCCGATCTGAAGTCGTATCTGAGTCAGATCTGACTCCAGCCTCGTCCTTACGACCAATATCACACAGGAAGCAAGCTGCGGTGCTTTCCTCTGCCTTTGTGGCGATAGCCCTGACGATAGGATACAATCAGTGCTTTGGCGTATTCCAAGAGTATTACCTCTCTTCCAGCCAAGACGTTCTGGTGCCCTCTCCAGCCTCACAGGCCTCACCGCCGACCGCGCTGCTCGCCTTCGTAGGCTCTCTGTGCTACGGCCTTACCTGGGCCGGCGGCATCCTCGTGAATCCTCTCATTTCACGCATTGAGCATGGGAAATGGGCGCCGACCACGCCCTCGACTCGGCTATGGCGCCGCAGGTTCTTACGGTTGCTGGCACCACGGACGATCACCATTTCAGGGGTACTCATAGTGTCCGCTGGGTTCATGTTGGCCTCCATCAGCAGTTCCATATGGCAGCTCCTGCTTACACAGGGGTTTCTGGTCGGCTTGGGAATGTCACTCCTGTACTTCCCGCTTCTGGCTCCTGCACCTGAGTATTTCACCAACCATCGCGCTACGGCCATGGGTTTCGTAAGTTTTTCGTCCGCGATTCCGTTTCTTTGCTTTTCAGATGGGGCGTTATAGCACATCATGTCTTTCTGTCCTGGATGGAAGCTGTAATTCAGCTGCTTGGACAATGCAGTTTCCCCCAAACGTTCTCGAGAGGTACAACATACTACTACTAATCCCGCGGTGCATCTATTAGATCCTAGCCGGCGGCGGCACCGGCGGTCTCATACTATCACCCGTGATCCGGGCGCTACTCAGCTCTGTCGGTGGTCGGTGGACCCTCCGGCTTTATGCTGGCTTCAACCTGATCGCCGGGTTACCAATCGCCTGGGCAGTGCCACGGAGTCACTTTGCAGCAGGTTCGACCGTAGAAGGCCCGGAGAGGCGAAATACACACGTCTCACGCGCTTTGGCCTCGAGACCGACGTTCCTCTTCTCTGCTGTGGCTGCCATTCTCCAGGTTTGTGCTCAAGAAGCCTTTGCCTTGTTTCCTCTACTGGAACAGTGTTCGCTATTATTCTTCTGTAGACATTACCCCTAAGATTACCGCTTTGAATCTCAGTCTTAATTGGTTGCATCTATACTCAAGCCTCGATAACTAACCCTCAACTCCCTACAGGCGGCTGGCGCCCAACTCCCCCTCTCCTTTGTCCCCTCCTACACCGTAATCCTCGGCCTCTCCGCCTCCAAAGGTAGCAACCTCCTCGCCGCCAGCAACGCCATCAACGCCGTCTCGCGCATCTTGGTCGGCTACGCCGGCGACCGCCTCGGTCGACAGAACACGCTCGTCCTGACCCTCTCCCTCGCCGCATCCAGCGTCTTCGCCTTCTGGCTCTCCAGCGCCACCTCGTCCTCCCTCTCGCTCTGGCTGGCTTTCATCGTGATCTACAATTTCTCCGCCGGTGGGTACTACGCGCTGTTTCCGGCGCTCATCGCCGAGGTCTTTGGAATCAGGCAGTATGCTGCTGTGAATGCGTCGATACTTTTCGTCAGGGGCCTGGGCACTATTTTTGGGAGTCCGGTTGGAGGAAAGCTGCTCGGGAGTAAGGAAGAGGGGAGTAGAGCGTATGCTGGTGTTGCGTATTTGGATGGGGCACTCTTGGTAGGCGCGACGGTGTGTTGTGTTGGGGTACGGTGGGCTCATGGGAAGGAGAAGGGATGGAACTGGATTGCTTGAGACTGATATATCCTAGACAACACTATGGACGGATGCCATGAATAAAGGACCAGCTGTAGGCGGGCACAGGGTAGCTAAATCTATGAACCCTTTTACTTCGAAGTATACTATTCATGCTCTCTTTTGCTACGTCCTCCTATTATGAGGAGCCGAGATTATTAGTTCCTTATTGCGCTATAGCACTCCCTCGCTACTCTCCTAAAACGGCCCTACTCCCCTTCCTCGATCGAAACGGCCAACTGCAACGGTATAGGCTGGTATGTCTTCCAACCAGCTCATATACGTGTAGCGATATGAATATTCTGTGACTGTAGTAAAAGATATTGATTATTCTATGGAGTAGAAATGTATGATATACATGTATGCCACGCCCCCTTGTCTAATCTATAGATCAGGTCACAAAATATCGAAAAGCCACGCCCTCCTTGTAATCACGTATCCAGACTACATTGCGACAGTCTTCGTCGCGGCTATGAGATCGTACCTTAGGTCGGGTTCATAATTGAGTAAAATTGGTAAGGAGTTGATAGAACGGGAGCTCTCAAGACGTGACATGATAACTCGAGATCATCTCACGAGGAATGCGGGTAGTTGCATTCTTTCGAACAATTGTCGGCATGCGAGCAAGAAGTTTGCTCAATGACTGCCGTGCTGAGGCGGTACGAACCTTATCCACACGTCCAGTGGCTCGGGTGCATGCATGTATGTTGCTCAGACGTCCCATGATCGACTCAGTCCGATGGCGATGACAAAGTCAGAATAGCTGCGATTAGGCTGCAAGGTAGATCCCGTGGTCAACAAGATGGATACCATAGAGCCTATGCAAGGATGATTGTGGTTTGGTGCATGCGTGCATGCGTGTAATAGGACCGGATGTCTGAGTAGAATTTGACATTTGCTCGGTTGGAAATCAGGTCGTTCCCCATGTAATCATGATACGAAAAAGCCCTCGCTACGCATGTTGCGAGAGCGACATGAGCTTATTCTGATCAGCGAGTGTGCTCGTGTATACTCTATCAATGCTTGTAGTCCGGCCCAGCTTTTCCTGTGTGTAGTATTGGTGTGTTTGTAGGGCGGACGTCGTAGCTTCTCAGGCTACGTTGGTGCGCATGATCCTGGTATGGTAATATTGAGATGTGGGCGTGGTACTTTTGGAAGGTTTGGGGGAAAGTGTGGTGTTTCTGTGATGAGCCGTTGTCAGCGACGGTTGCGCGGAGAGGTAGCAGACTTACAATGCTTGGGTACTCTAATGTCCAGATCGTTGATGATGGCAATGAGGACTGTAGCGACGGTTAGCAATTTCTAGATAGTCACAGAGCATGAGGCATGTACGACGTAACGTAGATGACGGGATAACGAGATTGACGGTCATTCGAGATTGCACTGTCGCCACCTGACTTGATTGGCTAAACTGGTAGGGCCACGGCCGTAATATCTCTATTTGTTAGTAAATTACTCAGCAATCTCGAATGACCGTCAATCTCGTTATCCCGTCATCGACGTTATAGGTTTGCCGTAGGGTACAGAAGGAATGCTGCACTTAGGCTCTTCCTGTAAGGAGGACGTGGATGCGTTGAGCAACTGACAACAGTGACTGTGTCGTAGACACGTCTCTGAGATGACTGTGAGTCGAATTGCGAGGGAATTGATAAAATACAATACAGAGCGTGGATTCGAGCCTCGAGTGGAGATTTATTCGAAGCCGCGCTAGCCTCATCCGGCGACTCCAACCTTTAGTATCACTAATATACAGCTTCGTCTACTTTGAGCTTACATCCTGATCATCCTCAGTCCAGCGTATCTCACATCGACATCAGAGCTCTCAGCTTTCTTACCATAGTTATCAGCAGTAGTAGTAGTAGCAATGAAGAGTGCAACCGCGCCCTCCAAATCCTCCTTCTCCGCACCCTCAATCCGATATTAGTCACACCAGCACCGGGGGAGGATATGTAATAGGACCTATTTATATCGAGAAATATTATATAGTAAGCTATAAAAGAGTTAAAAGGCTATATATCTATTAATACTATTAGTATCCTAAGCCTAAAGCTATTAAAGCCTTTTAGCTTAAAACCCTTACTATATAGAAGTCTCTAGATACTAGACTTATCTCGATCTTATCCTTAAAAGTTACTAATATTTAACTAGTCTAGATTTTATTATAGAATATTAATTAAGTTTATAAACTTCTTAACTTAACTATATTAGTTAAAGATACTTAGTTTTTACTTACTCTTTAGAAAAGTATATATAAATAACTTAGAATTAAGGTAGATTACCTAATTATATTTTACCTTAAAATTAATAGATAAATAAAATAAGTTAACTAGAATATTAAGTAAAGTCTTTAAATTTATTATAGTTATATATAAGATAACTAATTAAAATAACTCTTTATAATTTATATTTATATTTATATTCTATACTCTACTATCTAGCTACTTAGAGCTAATAAGGGTATTCTAACTCTAGTTTATTAAGAGGAAATTATAAATTATAGAAGAAAACCTCTCTTACCTACCCTATTTATTATAATACTTTTAGGCCTTTAAATATTATATACTATCCTCTCCCTTATACTTTATACTACCCTAGTATTAGATCTTAATATTTATATACTCCTCTCTCTTATTAGGGCTATATCCCTTTTTCTACTCTTAAAAGGTTTATATTCCTTTAATTACCCTCTTACCCTTTCTTATATAGTTTAACTAATATTAATAAGTACCTTTAGCCCTCCTACTAGTTTATTACTACCCTAGCTACTCCTCTCTTATATTATCTAATATTAAAGTATTCTTTATTTAACTTATAATACTAGGTTACTACTACTACTAGCCTAGTAGAAGGCTTATAATACTCTTATTAGGAATTATTATATATCTTTTTTATAATATATAAAAGGGAGCTATTAGAGTTATTAAGGGGGGTATAAATATACTTTATTACTATTATTATATTACTATTTCCTAGTACTAGGCTATATAGTAATCTACTTATAAGAGAAAGTAGATTATATTAAAATCCTACTAGCTATACCTATAATTATAAGGTTATTACTCCTACTCTTACGCGTAGTTATAATCCTTCTAGCTAGAGGAGGTAGCTCTAACCTATTATTTTAACTCTTCTACTTAGTATAATACCTTCTATCTCTTAACCTAGAGTCTCTTATACGTAGAGCTAATACTACTAGCGGGAACTAAAGTAGGTATTATTATATATACTAAGGGTATATTTACTACGCGTATAAAAACTCTATATAAGGAGCTCTACTATTAGATAATATCTTAGTTTTATTTTAACTACCTTTAAACTAGAGATATCTTAGCTCTATTAATAAGTAGATCTTATTACTAGCTAACTCTTTATAATTAAGTTTAGTAATAATAATAATAATAATATCTCTTTAATTATCCTATTACCTCTATTCTATCTTTATAAAGGCTTCTACCTTTTTATAATATTACTAAAGAGTATATATAAACTAGTAGAGTAGAAGATATTATATTAAGAATAAGTAATCTACTTAATTATAACTAAAAGTAATTATATAAGAGTAAGAGATTAATAAGATACTTAGTAAATAAATATTATAAAGAGATTAAATATAAAGTAAGTAATTAGATTTAGTTATTCTTAAAGAAAATCTAAAATATTAATTAAATACTTAGTTAATAAGTAGTTAGACTTTTTTTATATTATTTATTATATTAATAGATTAAACTCTAAGCTATTATATTTATATACTATTAATCTCTTATATTAATAATATTATTAAAAATTAAAAATACTAGGTACTTAATAATATTATAGAAATATATTAATATTATAGTAGATTATAGTATAAACTTAAATATAGTAGTTTTAAATAATATAATAAGTAATATTATATAGATAGAAATAAGTTTAAAGATACTTTTCTATTATAAAGTAATCTTATTAAGATAGTTAGCTAGATATAAGTTAATTTAAATCTCTTAAATTATCTATTATATTATAAACTAATTAAGTTTAAAGGATAAGGAGTTCTTATAATATTATATATAGAAGCTAGACTCTTAAGTAGAGGAATAAAGATAATATAATATATTAAGAATAACTAAATTAAAGTTATAAAAGTAGCTTAATTTATATCTAAGTAACTAGGATTTTTATAAATAGGATTTACCTAAATATAATTATCTTCTCTAGGTATTACTTAACTTAGATTTATATAGCTAGGTATTACTTAACTAGGATTTATATAACTTAGTATTACTTAGCTAGTAGTAAGCTAGCTAGTAATCCCTTAAGTAGGAGTTTCTTAGCTAACTTAAGCTAATATAATCCTATCCTAGTTTAAGTAATAATAGCCTGTACGGTCTAATAGGCTATCAAATAATATTAGCGCTAATAGATACCAGCCGTAGCTACGTAGAAGATGGGATGTAGTAGAAGAGGATTGGAAATAGTGATTCCTTAGCTATCAAGAAAATTATCAATATCCGACAGCATCAGCAGCTCCAAAATCGATACTAATCCCAACATCAAACCTCATCAGCATGCATTCCGCAAGTATCAAATTCAGGTAGAATAAAATAGAATCATTCGCTTTAGTAAGCGCCCCTGGTGCCCCAGCTGTTCCCTCATGTCTAGTACGAAATGGCCATCAGCCATCTGGATCGCTTGTAACGAAATATATAGCCTTTTATATCCAGTATAGTTTATAATCAACAGTATGTCACATCAGCTAGGAGCGGCCGAGGAGGCCCGACGCCGGCTTTGTATCTCACGAATCAGCGGCGAATCCATCTTTCCCACCTCCATAGCAATTGCCTTCTCCTCTCCATTATCCCTCCACACAGGGGTCCTAAACCGGTCCTCCCTCGCCGTGATCGGAACCGAATCCGCGTCTCCTCTCCAGTTTCCCATCCCGTGCCCTTCATACGCTAAACGCTGGAGCTGCAGAACTTCACTAACATCCCACCCCAGCTGGCGATACGTGCCTCTATTCGTTGATTTGCGGATAGTCCTCGTGATGAGTTCAATAGACAGACCAATGATGATGACGACGCCGCCAAGAGCCAAGATCATCGCGATGCCAAGGATGCTAAAGGATGCGTAGTCGTTCCTGGTTGCCATTTGGCTGGTGCATAGGGTCTGCTCGTCAGGGGTGCTTGCGGGATCCATATATTGGCGGGAATTTGGGTTCGAGGGGCCAGAAACGTGGGCGAGCATTAGGCTCTGCAATGAGGCTAACATTGTGGCGTGGATGTTTTTGACCTCGAGCACCCATTGATTGGGTGGGAGGGGGGCTGGAGGGTCATGGTACGATTGGCTGGCTAAGAGTACTTCGTTGCTTAGGACGTCGACGATGTCGAAGGAGGTGTTCCAGGCTGCTTGATACATCAAAGCTTGGACGGAGGATTGCAGGGGTCTGTACTTTAGAGATTTGATAGCAGGCGGGATTTGGGCGATGCTGGACCAGTCTGTGCAATTTGAGTAGGCCGGGAGGTTCGGGTTGCAGAATTGGTGCTGAGTGACGCAGCCGAGAGGGGAGAGTAGTTTGTCTGCTTTAAACCAGAGTGTGGCATTATCAAACAAGCCGGGGTCGAATGGGCATGGCACATTCTCCTCTGTTGTATATGGAATTTGCTGGGTGATATATAGTTGACAATCAGGCGAGGGCGAATTTTGGGTATCGTCATAGCATCTTCGGGCGTACGTGACATCACGTCTTGATCTACGCAACAACTCCGAGTAGTATGCCGACCATCCCAAGGCTAGAGTAGAGAGGTCTTTGAGATTGATCCCTACACTTTCAACAGCATTCAGGGTCTCTACGGCTGGCCATCGCCAGGATCCACAAGTCTGATTCCGTACGAGGACAAGGTTGGTCGTTGAAGTGACGTGTGAGGAAAAGATTCCAGCCACTGCAAAGGCCGCGACGTTCACAAAAGCTATCAGGACCAGCGCGAGAGACCTTAGAAAAGGGTGCGAAGTCTGGGATCGCCATGCCCAAGCTGTCTTAAGCCAGAGCCATAGCGCAGCGACGGCTGATGTGGAATTACGAAGAACGGCTAAGTGAACTCTAGAGTCAGCATTGCTTTTCCAAGCTGTTATGTGAGTTTTGGTCCATGCTCAATTGTCTTGACCCAGTTGTGAGATCGCTTTTGGAGTTTCCGACACAAAGTTTTGACTTCTTGAACCGTTCCAGAAAAAGCAATAGAAGCTCAGGAATTGTACTGACCTTGCTGTTGATGATGCAAAGCGTCTTCCGACCGTCTTTTGGCTCTCAGTTGATGCACGAGAAATTTCAAAATTGTCCAGAATTGCCCTCCTACGAAATTGACGAACAGGGCCAAAAAGGCCACCAGAAAGGCACCGTTACGAGAGGTTAATGTGAGCGTGGAGCCCAGAACGGGTCCGTCTGCCCATCGAACCCAATGACCCGTATATGCAATGTCTGAAGACATGCCTCAAGATTGCGAGAAAGAAACTACTACGCGATCGCGACCGAAGGAAAAAGGAATTCATGATACGCGCTCTTATTTTCTATTTCAGCCTTGAATCCTTCCCGGGGGCTGAGCCTGGCAGTCCCCATCTGTGCCGCCTCCCCCCTGACGGGCTCAACTCCCGACAGTCACCTTCCCGCAGTCACCTTCTTACTAAGCATCATGCTATTGGTTGATTTTCTCGCTTAGTAGCTATATTTTACTTTTCGTTTAAACTATTACTTAGACTGACCGCGTCGGTTCTATTTGGAACCGAATTCATAATTATTATGCAACGCTAAGCCTATATAGGTAATAAGCTAGCTGTAAGTAGTTTAGCGAGTCGAGTCAATACCAAAATCCTGGCCTGAGTACCGGGAAAACGGTTAGTCTACAGTATTACTTACTTACTTATTTACATTCTTAACTATTCTATATTATAACTACCTTATTTAAGAAGATCCTATTAGTTAAAGAGAAGAAAAGACTTACTATCCTAGCTATTCCTAATACTTACTAATATATGAAGTAGCTAGTATACCTGAGCGACTCCAGGCTGTTCTAGACGGTAACGGTCAAATGACAGGTTTTCAGTCGAGAAAAATGGACAATTTACATAGAAAATTGGTGGGGGCTCTCCGCCAAGTCATTTAGTGTACAACGGTTTTCATCACCCACTTGCCGGGTGAACCTTTCTAAGTAGTGCAAATGGTAAAATCCAAAGTCAAAGGATCGCGCTGTCGAAGAGCAATTCAAGGCCTTCCTTAGGACCAAGATCTAACTGTATTCATCACGCTGTAGGACAACACGATGATCATCATTCGTCTCGGTCGCATGAGGCGTCGATGCCCAAGAAGACATTCCTCTTTCAATGATGGTGCTCAACCCTCTGCAAAGCCTCCGCGTCATCCGTGACGGCCTCTCCGTCTTAGGTCACAAGTTGAATCCGTGGTCTTCTACCTATGCAAGTGGCAACCAACCCAAGCAATGATGATGAGGCTGGTACCTCCAGAAGAATGGTCTCCAAGGCCAAATGAGCTATCGTCGAATCTGCAGTATCCTCCTCATTGCCCTTCTCCTTGCCCATGTTCGCCCGCGCCGACTCCACCAGCCGACTCAGCGCCGCCAGCGTCTTCCCTAACCCCATCTCGTCCCCCAGCAGCCACGAACCCAAGTCCGACGACTCCATATCCTAGGCCCATGCCAGGAATTAGACCTGCCAGGGCTTCAGCCGCCGTTGGAGCTTGCTGAAGCGAGGGGGGATCTAAGTGCCTGGAAGGAAGGCGAGGATGGGGTCCAGTGGGCTAATAGCCAGACGACGGCACGCGTTGAGGTAGGAAGGGGAGGGGGAGGTGATGGAGTTCACCTAGCTTTAGAGCTTAAGATAGTCGAGGTACAGATGCTCGTCCACATAGGAGACGTCGCCCAGCACCTCGGAGCTGATGGCCTCATAGGTGAGAAGTTTTTCAAGTATCTACTCCGCTTACTCTTGCAGGATTTGCTGGGTTTGTTCGTCGACCTGGCGGGTGCTAGGTACAAGCGGACTCTTATCGCTCACGTCGGGCTAACATTCTATAAGTTAACCTCTTCGCCTAATCCTTCGTAAAGGCTAGCCTAGGCGGCCGCACCCATTTTCGGCCGAATGTTTTGTCGATCGGTGATCCGCATATCCCCTGCTGTAGTAATGGTCTGATCAACCGTTTTCTCAAACTGTTTGAAAGACTCATCTGCCGTGGCGGCAACCCCTCCATCGGTGGCATTGATTGCGTCCCCGGGGACCCTCAGTGTTCCTTTCAGCAAAGCAAAAGTGTCCTCATCGGTACCCTTATTGACTGCATTCAACAAGGACACTGAAACATCCACTTTGGTGGAAGTAGGAATATCGGGTCTTACGAAAGTTCGAATCCGTCGTTACGAAGTGCAAACCTCTCCCGCGCAGCATCTGATCTCATGACGTCTGAACCGTTTTGTATAGCGTTTGCTGTGGGAACCGCATTGGAGACAACAATTTGCTTGTTGTGCGCTTGCGTCTATTTGGACAAGCAGCTGCTGCCCCTGATCTTGAAGGATTCTTGCCATCGAGTCATTAGGAGTTGCAAGGTCATCTCCAGAGCTTATAGCTCTTTCAACTTGGTTCCAAGTTCGAGACCTCGCTTGATCTTGGAGATGCTTGCCGGAGCCAGGACGCAATCTTTTGTATCTCTGTATGCGAGGAGGACTCCTCGCCACTTCGGAGAGACTGGCGTTAATTCAGTACCGGTGTCTTGCCAGAGAGTTCGTGTCGAGGTTAGAAGTATGCAGGGAAGTGGTAATGTTAAGGGATGAATTACAAGGTGCCTTCGCCATCAATAATCACGCAAGCATCACGCGCCGAGATTCTCTTCATGCATTTGAAGCCTCTGAGATTCAATCGCGTGCCATCGTGACCAGGCCACTCCGCTCCTGCGTCATCGAGGTCGAGTCCAACGAGGGTCCCAGGTCGACAACAGCAAGGATCTCGAATTTTGTGGCCGTCCACGAACTTCTATATGCGCCAGATGCCACCCTCTACCTTGCCGGAAGCGCCGTCTCTCAGTGGACGCCTCGATGACTGGGGCTTGGTTTTTGCGGGCTCAGGGGACTCTGACGATTGAGGTGTGGGGCCAGGTGGCGAAGGCGGCGAGTTCGAGGGCGTAGTTTGGTGAGAAGGTTATCTCCTTAGACCACGTTCACTCCCTACAGATGTTCAATGGATCATCTGTCAAAACAAAGGTGTTTATATATATATATAGACCCTTAGCAGGGTCGTGACTGAAGATTGCGCGGACGAGTGACTGTTGAGCATCTTCAGCTGCTATGAGAACGGCGGTTCCGCCTGCAGCTGGATGGAAATCCTGAAAGTGATATGTCGATATATTGATACAGAGTTGACAGTCGTTATGACCGATCGCTTCAATGATTGTCTCTAGCCTCCAAAATTGTCAATGGTACAGCTTGCATGCACCTAGCCTTGGGCTAGTGCATTATTAGGGCTCTGTACCCCGAGTGGCATGATGAGACCTAGGTCTCTGCGGAGCTGGATGCAAGCCACTGTTGGGTTTGATGGAAAATCAGGGCCAGCTTTCGGAGATGACGCTTATAGCAAACTTTACTCAATGGCTGAAAGCCTGCCACGTCGAGCTGTCAGCAAAGGTTCTACATCCTTCATGCGGGTTTCTTCTTCACAGAAAGACTTACTTAGCATCATGGCGAGATCCGTTGTCATGAGTAGATCTTACAGATTGGATCAATGATCATGTGCAGAGTTAAGGTGTTGCTCAGAAGATCTCCGAGGCGATTTTGATCATTGGATTTGCATACTGCTCCGTCATCATGGCTAAAGCTGGGAGTTGGACCATCATTTTGTATGAGTACCAAGCCTATCAGCAAGCCAAGTGTGCAGACTCCCCCAGGTGGTCAGGCTGAAAAAGAGCTAATTTCCGAGTGGTAGTAGGGGCTTGAACTCGACATACAAGTCAGCTGGGATCATGGATGCTCCTCAAGGTCCAAATCTACAAGGAGCTAGTGTAGGACACCAGCTTTACCGTACCGCCAATAATGAGACAGGGAGTGATGCTGAAGCGGCAGCAGCTTTCAGTGATCCTAGGAGGAGAAAGCAAGACCATAAAAATCCGAAGCCATAATATGGATTCTTCAATTATTGCTAAGGGTGATGATCATAAAGAGTATCGAATAACAATAGGGTGTTACCATTAGAAAGGTTCGACCACTTTAAGATACCCGGCCGCTTCAAAAGAAATCACAGCTTCAGTCATACAGCTACCATAATGAAAGAAGGTATCAAGCAAAGCTGCCGAATGGAAATCCTTGTACTCGATGTCAGACCACGAAGTGTTAAAGCCCGAGCAATGTTGAAGATTCTAAAAAGTCAAGAATTCCATCCGCTGTTTGAAGACCCCCATCCTGGCTTTCCACGGGGGTAAGGCAGGCGGCAAGAATGAAGAACGTCGACACTGTGTCATCGTGTGATACGGAAAGCTGTCACAGACCCTCGCCTTGGGCCCGAGACGAATGCATGGTCTCAGCTTAGCCTATCGATTGCTGACGCATACTGGTTCGGATGCTTCCCTTCAGAATTTGCGGAGAGGCTAGGAGTGATAGAATGTCATGCCGGCAGTATTATTGGTGGCGTCGAGAGTGATGACGCTTGGATTGTCGTGGTGTCAAGGGGGTAGTCACTGTTTAGATAATGGGTGTCAGCGTCCGCTAGCCGCTTTGGACGGATTCCATGCCTTCTTGGGAAGTTGCAGCCTCTTCATTCACGGCTAGAGATGTGCGTCTTGCTGGTGTCGATGGGAGACTGCAATGAAGATGATGTTGTTCATGGCATATCACGCTCGGAAAAGGGGAAAATGTCTTCTCCGACTAGATGCTCCTAGCCCAAATCAGGCCGTGAACCTGCTTCTCGGGTACCGCAGCCTCCTGATTTACGGCTAGGAATCTCCATCCTATTGGTGTGAATGGGAGACTGCAATGAATATGCTATTAAGAACAGAGGTTCATTGATACATATATCACATATGGCATGAATAGACTCCCCTTAGTAGGAATGGTGTCCTCCAGCTAGATGCTCCTAGCCAAATTAAGCCCTGAACCTGCTCCTCGGATACCGCAGCCTCTCTATTCACGGTTCGATTACCAAGTCACGCGAGCAGAAGCAAAAGGCCATGAATGGAATTGTCACTCATGGCATGAATATACTCATGTCAGTAGGGAATGTCTTCTCCAACTAGATGCCGCTAGTCTACCTCTTTCGGGATATTGCTTCCTGTGGGACGCAGCCACGAAATTCAACAGGAGAACCATACGATAATGGCGATAGTGATGAAGGTCTACGATGACGATATCACGCAGCGAGGTGTGATACTTTCAGGGATTGTTTGGGAAAAGCTTCTATTGTCTAAAGACCTATTCACTAGCTGGATATTTCCGTATCTGGCATTGAAGGGACATCACTCAAAGGAGGACCCGGTAACGCTTTGGGGATTCCTTCATCTTTGACTAGCTACATTCGGAGAGCACGCTATAGGCTTTAGTAACAGAAGTCTTTCATTGCCAGCTGCTGGAATTCGACCAGATTCCGCTCCTCTACGATAATCTTGAATGCCCGTTTGTCGATGGATACGAGTATGACCGAGAGAGTATGAGCAAGCTGCGGCAACACGGAACCTCCTCTTATAATATGGCATCTCGCCCAGTCCTCCTCTTACAGTAATCCTCTGGCAGTAGCTTCTTGTACTCCTACTCCTTCCGCTCCTACTACTACTCCTCCTCCCTCCGCTCCTCATCTGCCCTTCAAGAACCGCCATAGTAACGAACCACCTCTTCCATATTCTGGTGGCAATGTACGATAGTAGACGTTGTTGTGATTTTGTATATCCGATAATCCATTCCCTGCTAAGTTCATGATCACCTTGGCTGGAGAGCAGGTTGGGACGGTCTGAAGCGATAGCTGTGCAAAGCGTAGGAAGGAATAGAGGGAGCTCTGGTACTGTGATACGTCTGGATATCGTACTACACGAAGAGCCTAATAGTAGTCAGCATACGCAGGCTTCACGGATTCGGAGGAACTTCATCCTGCACCAAGTCTTGCATAGACCCTTTGGGAAAGAAAAACCGACGCTGAATCTCCATAATGCCTTGTCCTCGATCTACCCCCTGTTTGAATGCTCTTGGCCTCTGATCGCGGACCACAAAGTAAACGTGGCAGCTAAATTTTGTTTGATCGGCGCTGTAGAGATATCTGCTCGATAGTCAGCAAGTCGCATTCGAGCCCACGATAGTCACCCAAGATGCTGAAGCTTACATGAATGCTCTGTATCGACTTCAATCGTACGGCATCAAGGGTCTCTGGACCACTATCGTGCCGAAGCTGTGACTTCCCTCATTGGCTAGGCTTGGGGGATCTCTGATGAAAGTATTTCTGATGTTGGTATCGTCGAGGCATACAGCGTTCTCACTCCGGTAGTCTTCATATACGGCGCTCCAAGTACCGTAACCCACATCGTAGTCTCAGGGCTCTTCTATTTGACCAGCATTCTGTTTGGCAACTGACGATTTCGAATCAAGTTCAAGTCGCTCACGCCATCTTCGAAATTGTGGATTAGAGCTGAGGATGCTTTGCAAGTGGCGTCGCTAGATCCAATGACGGAGGACTAGCCTTGGTATAGTCACAAGAGACTGTGGAGATGCAGGTACAACAGTAATGATCCTGGCTGGGATTGTTTGCTCGCACTTTTGCGGGCTAATGCAAGGGCCGCTGGCGATGTCAAGCTTGTTACGGAATTTGAAGACAACAATTCGCTCAGTTGTGGAGGGTCGACAAGTCACTTCGAGGACTTAGAAATTCTTCGGCCTCCTTCGTGCCTCTCTGTTCAAACCTGTGCGCGATACTAGGGCGAGGAAGGTGAATAAGCACGGTCGAGGTTATTGACCGCACCTCTTCTCATTATCCGACTCGGTAGTACAGGGTGACAGGTCAAGAGAGACCCCCTAAGCGTGCGTTGATGGCTTAGACGACCAACCGTCTAGGTCGTCTAACCCAATGGACTTAGATGATACAGCACCGATTTTCTAGGGCTCAACATACTTGAATTGAAGCACCCAGAGACCGCCATCATCCAAGGTTTCGTGACGTATAGTGCAGATCCAGTGTTGGGCCTGTATTCTGGCAAATTGGGTGTCAACGGATCCATCGACGAAAAATTGAGTGCTGGAGACAACCCGCACATTGCGAAAAGGAGCGACATTGCCTAAGGACAAGGTTCGAATGGGTCGTAAGCGAGTTTGGCCGCTGGCAGAGAACATTAATGGTCGTGATGGTGCTGATTACGTTGCCGGCGGTTGCAATGATGCTGCTTTTCTTGCTGGCTGCAATTACGACTCTTGGACATGTAATCTTTGGCCACGTCGTTGAAGATCTCCATACTCTCGTATTTGTTCAGCGCAGGCGACCGCGTCTTCGAGACAATTACATGTCACAAAAGGCACCAGTCACGCCATTGGAAATATGAACGCAGCTCCTGCGCAATTTGTATAGCCCTGGGACGCAAACGTAAATCGCCTGGACGCCCCCTGTCCTGAATGTCGATCAGAGCGGTGCTGCTGACCTTTTTGGGAGAGACTGACAGCGGCAGTGACCTGTTGGGATGTTATTGGCACCCAGCCACAATATCGGCTGATATATAATGATGCCGTGTGGTTGAAGCCTGATCGTATGCTGACATCATCTCGGATTCTGATATGTACTGAATGGGTTCGGTCAAGGCTTGAGAAGATGACTTGAAGGAAGAACCAGCAGCTCGTCCACATTCATTAACCCTTAGCAATAGTGACATCTGGGCCTTCGGCCAAGTCTGCCTGGCTGCACCAGCATAACAGCTAGCTGATAAACTGAGGGGGGGAGCACGGCCTCAATCTGCGTCCAGAAGACGACGAAGTCTCGGCGAAAACAAAGTCCATATAATTCTGGCTGATGCAGTTCCAATTCACCCTCCTCTTCTGGTGTACCACATTCTCCCAAGGAAGCGTCAGCTGAATCATCCCATAGGATTGGGAGGATTCTGGTGGATGGATAGTCGCCAGCGGCTTGATCTAGCCGAGTGTATTATGCTTGATGGGAATAGCAGTTGCCCCAGATATCACAGCCTTCTCTGCTAGTCCTGATAATGCTGTTCAATATCTGCTCCTCTTCGTCGTACGCGTCGTCTTGTTGCGACATATAGGCACCCCTCTTGATCACTTGTGTGGGCTCGCCGACGCTGTTACCGAGATGATTCTGGTTTGCTTAGTTCGTTGGATTCTTGCAGCGGTGATCTTATCGAGAGTCGATGGCAATGCGATATCGAAGGATTTTTGTACTAGATAGGTGCCGCCATACTTTGTCGGTGTGTCTAGGCTTGGATGCTGACTGTCGGCTGCTACTCCTCAAGAGAGAGTCAAATGAGTCGGTGTTGTCTCTGGTGGGTGCGAGGTCTTACTTGTATCAAGAACCTCGGCAGCCAGATCCACGTGTCCTTCGCGACACTTCCACACGCAAGAAATTCCAAATCATTTCACGCCATTGACTCGGAGTAGGGCTCGATGGAATATGTGGGCTTTCTGGCGATTACATCGACTGCGTGGGACTTCAAGGTTGGCCATGAGCTTGGATGATGCAGGAAGTAAAGAGGAAGCAGCCTTGCCAGAGACTACTTGCTATCAGTCTCGTAATGACGATAGGAAAGGCAGCACGAGCTTACCAGTATAAGCGACATCAACGGGGTTTGTGCTGTGAAATATTGGAGGCAGTTCCTGGGTTCTGATAGAAGTCGATAGCTGACACGCACCTGACGGGATGTTGTCCAGGACGGCAGGATGTTGATCGGATCGCAGCAGGACCAGCAAATTCCAATCCTTCATGTTGCCAGCACTGAAGCTGGGCTACGAGCATGGATGTATTGGCCGTCTCTAACATTTCCAGCACTCAGATCTGGTCGTTGGACCGGAACAACAGCTGCTTGTTGGAAACAAGAGGCTGGCGTTTGTGTGCTAGGCCTAGAAGACCGTTCCTCGTGCGTTTTCGATCATGTGCTGACAAGGCTGTGAGTGGAGAACACGATCCGAACCTCTTGTCCCAAGATTCCTCAGTAGTTGCTGGCTCTCACAGCGGATGATGTGCAAGATCACAAGATAGTAAACACACGAGTAGAGCCGTGATACCCATCTTTCTTGTAATCAGCAGCGAATCTTGAATAGGCAGCCGAGTCTTGAGGGACCACGGCTCTATCCCTCACTTCCGCAGTAGCTGCCGGCTTCGCCTTACCCATGGTGATGTGACAGCCCTCGTTAGTGTTAGGAAGGCTGGTGATGGGTCATCCAGTGTTGACGTGGATTTTAGAGAATCAAAACTTGACTCAGGTGCTAGCGGGCGTTTTATTTCCTTACCGATGCTCCTACAGGCGAGCGCCGCTCGAGGTACAATGCTTTACAATTGAATTCTACTGGTTTCTTGAGGATACTGGAATTAGGAGCCTAGGACCATCGGTGAGGATAGCTTTACTTTATGGCGTTTCTATTTGAAAGCCAAAGCTACCGTTACCAAGACTATATCTGCGATATTGACAACACGAAGACTCCACTACTCGTAACAAGAGTATTGTCTTCAACTTCTATTCCCAAATCTCGCTTCATAGCAACCTTCGTCAATGCATCGTACGCTGAAACTCCCTCGAAACCAGAACTCATGTTGACTTTGTAAAAGCTCATTAGTATCTATGCTTCAGCTTCTGCCTCGTTTCCTCTAACAGATGTGACTCTTCACTCGTCAATCGATACGGCGCTCCGCCGTGGTCCAACTTGACAACGACGCGTACGTTGTCCCAATTGATGTAGAAGTCGGGTGATCCCTCTGTTGACGGCGACCTGCACCGCCAAATCATTGCAGGACCCGGGACTCTTTGGCTTCCTCGCATTCCAATATTCACCACAGCCTGAAAGTCTGTTGTTTGATGGTTGCCCAAGATCGACAATATTCCAACGGATTGAGATGCCAGCTTACGGCGGTACACCTTCCAACGCTTAAAACAGATTGTCATTTCCCGGAGCTCTGAGGTGCGTTCTTTCTGCTTCTCCCAGTTCGTGATCCAGAGGCAGTAGGTCCAGAAGGTCCCACAAGTTGTCGTCTTGTGACCTGAGCTTCTTACACTGAAAGATTGCCCATAGGGCGAATGAGATGCGTAGAGCGCTCTCGCCTTTTCAGAATCATTTGGCATGAGAAGGTTCGACAAACCGGCCGGAGCAGGATAAGTAGCTGCTGTGGAATTATGACCGTGTCTCCGAAGTTGATCTGCCTGCTGATGATCATACTGCGACTGATGATAGGAAGGTTGCTGATGACTATTCCTCTGAACCTGGTGACGAGTGGGATTGCTGGCTGACAATCCTGATCGTAGCTGTCATAGCTGAGATTGCTGGCGTCATTCTGGTGAACATTGTTGCATCGTGGGTCATTTAGTCAAACGAGGATTCGAAAGAGCAGTCTGCATCACGATCGCAAATCATCTGGCCGACAGTGAAAGGCCCGGCAAGGCCTAAAGAACGCAGCCCCGGGCGGCAACAGACCATGTCACCATTGCCATCCACAGGCGTGCGGCTGACAGTCAGAGGCCCAGTGACCCTGGTCCATATACCGATCGCCTTACTGCAACGTGGTATAGCTGCCCTCCAGCATTACCATGACGGCTACCAGTGTCAAAGAATTCCTCAGCGCATGAGTCGTCCGGGGCGGCTAACGATAGCTGACCCCCATGCAGTCCTTCCTCAGAAAAACAAAAGAAATATTATATATTGATATTTGTATAAGATGTAATCAACCTGAATCAAGCAAGACGGTGCACTTAGTGGCTGCGGCTTGCCGAAAGTCGTTTTCTGATTGCCAGGGGCTGATCCTGCAGGGAAAGAAGCGGAGGTAATGACAGACAAACACGCTGGCAAAGTGAGCACTCGCACATGCAGGAGAGTGGACTCGACGTACCAAAAGACCTTCAAAAAGGCTTCGTCGGCATTCCCAGGCTAACATCGGATCGAGATCAAATAATAAATCTAGCTGCTGGTCGCGCAATACAGGAGCCTCAAAGAAAATTCTCATGGTCAGACCCTGTTTAGTCATGATCCATCGGTACGGCTCCTCTTTCGCAGGCTTCTCGGCAAGTATCACGACGGTCTGCCCTGAGCTTGTGGACTTTGGTGGATGCATGGAGCCATCTAAACCCAACGCGAAGTGCCCGAAGTCTTCCCTTCCCAATTGCTTGGAGTCTTAGGACTTTGTAAGCTTCTTCACCATTGCTGTACTGTTCTTCACTATCAGAAATTGCGGTGAAAACAGGTGATGGATTGCGTAGAAGGGTTTACGGATGTAAAAGTGTTGGCCGAATATGTCACGGATTTGTTAGGTATGGTGACGTGGGCAAGCAATTGGCCAGGTGGTGAATGTGAGGTGGGCGAGGTAAGTGGCCAGGAACCGTATCAATGATATGGGGGAGTGTGATCGAAAGTGTGTCTCAGAAGTGATGGGTCTTTCCTAAGGCGAGCAGTGGCAACGCTGGCGCAGCTGGTCTATTCGAGTAGCCATGGTCGATCTGGTACTTTGACGGAGTTACTAGCGAAGGGAGACATAGATCTGCAAGGTAGGCCGGTGGGTGGGAAGCGGCACTTTACGGGCAATGGACTCACCGGCGAATGGTAGCAGGTGACACCCCTTCGGTGCCTCTATCCCGGCTAGTACCGCCCGACCGAAATGATGACCAGTCAAGCTCACCGAAGGCCAAAGCATTCACCCAGCATCCTCCAGCTTGCACGTTCCGCAGCCGGAATCTTCACACAACCCGCGCTACCGATGCTGTGCAGTTTATGTTGAATAGTATGATGATCAATGAGTCATCTGCACGTGATTTGGGTGTAGTACAATAGTATTATGATAACTAATAGATAGATATAGCTATATAGAATGGGACAACCATCACGAGAAATCTCTACTAGTCTACTAAGGCCCCCTAACTAGTCCTAATTAGTAACTACCGAGGGTGACCCAGCCTAAATTCCAATACTCCCTCTTAGATTAGTAGTAATAAGGTAGGCTACCTATCGCTAACCACTATATCTAAATGCCCTTATACTTCACTTAGAGCTAGTCCTAATTATTATCTAGCTAGGCCGAAGTTAATAGGGCCGATAGGTTTTATTAGTAGATTAGTATATTAGCCTTTAGTATTAACCTATTTAAGATAGATTTCTTTAATTTTAGAAATAAGTTAATAGATTAAATAATATCTTATTTAAATATATTTTATAATAGTATAATTAATTAGGTTAGTAGCTAATTTTATAGCTACCTAGTTATTAATACTTAAGAGTACTAGTACTACTCCCTTATTATACCCTAGCTCTTCTAGTATAAGGCCTAGATATAGAGCTTCTTTATATACTTCTATTATAGCGATATATTTAGACTTATATATAGATATTACTACTAGCTTTTATAATTTAGATTACTAGGCGATAGGGCTATTAAATAGTTTATAGATATACGCCCTAATAGAACGAGATGTCTTATAATTATTATAGTATAACGCGTCGGTAAAACCTACTAGGCTATTATTTTTACCTAGTTAGTAGATAAGACTATTATCGACTATTCCTACTAGGTAATATAGTACCCTTTTCACCGTATTTATATAATACGGAGTAGGGTTATAGAGTAAACGACTTAGGTTACTAATAGCGTAAGTAATATCTAGCCTAGTTATAATACTTAGCTAATTAAGTACTCCTATAAGGGACTAATAGGCCTCCTTTTTAGACTTAGGGGCGGTATAGCCGTTAGGGGTAATAGTAATATAGGCCTTTTTTATAAGCGACTTTACTAGCGAATATTAATCTATACCTAGTTAGCCTAGTAACTATTTAATAAATCTTATTTAATTAACCTAAATAAAATAGTTATCTAGATTTCTAATAATATTTATTCCTAAATAGTCTTTTAGGTCTCCTATATATTTAAAGTTAAACCTCTTATTAAGTTCCTTCTTTATCTAGGTAATTAGGTCCTAATTATATACTATAAATAGTAAGTTATTAATATATACTATAATAATTACTTTTAATAAAAGTATTAATAATTATATAATAATTATATTTAAGGCGCTTAAAACCTAGAGACTTAAGTATCTTATAAAGGGTTTTATACTATTTATAAGACGCTTATTTAAGGTTATATAGAGCTTTATTTAATCTATAAGCGTGTCCTTATTAGCTATTAATAAAGCGGTAAGGTTACTCTACCTAGATTTCTTCCTAAATAAGTAATTCTAAGAAGGCCGCGATAACGTCTAAATACTTAATAACTAGCTTATATTTAGCTATTAGGGCTAGGAGGAGTTACTATAATAATACCTTTAGAGTTAATAAGAATATCTTATTAAAATTAATCCCCTTAATTTAATAGAAGCCTTTAACTACCTACTGTACTTTATATTAGCTAATATCGCCTATTAGCCTATATTTATAAGATAAGACCTACCTCTCTAGTAAGATATATACTTTATAAGGTAGTTAATATAATTCTTACTATATTATCTACTTATTATAATTAGCTAGTTCTTCTTTAGTAGTAGTAAGCTATTTATCTTTATTAGGTCTATTAAGAGCCTCGTCTATTAATATTAGGTAGGGACGCTCTTTAATACTAGCGACGACGCGGGTAAGTATAGCTCTAAACCTATTAGGGTTATTAGAAGACTTTATATCCCTCTTATTTATCTAGCTATAATTAATCCATAGTTTATTATAACTAGAATAACGTGATATATTAGGAATAATTCTCTAAGATTTATTATTTTAAGATAATTACTTATTAATAATAGCTAATAGTATTATAATAGTAATTTAGCGTATTAAACTATCCTAACTATTCTAATATTAATTAGTTAGTAATTCTAACTCTACTTAGTTATTTTTAGTAGTCTAATTATTTAACTTATTCTAATTTAATTTAGGTAGATTATCCTAATTATATCTATTTAGACTAGTCGGCCTACTTATATTATTAGTTAGGCCTAATATTAATTAGCTAGATAGAAAAGTTATTA
>JAABUV010001242.1_pt1 | contig 37286 bp, 40 predicted proteins | sample 5559971 | NCBI WGS metagenome assembly JAABUV01 (sample SAMN10711881, study PRJNA513362) | rock metagenome | isolation source: Antarctica rocks | place: Antarctica: Victoria Land, Knobhead nord | collected 2015-12-19
CAGGCATCGCCTTGACAGCAGGTAGGCATCACGCGCAGCTGCCTAAAAAAACAAGCAACTAGGCAGTGAATGTCAACGGCGCGAGAGCGACGTCGGTACTGCAGGTGACTTGATCAACAGCAACTTGATTGTTGCTGTAGCTAAAGGGAGTGCAGCTGAACCTGGGGCAAGACCTGCACCTGCTGTGACACACTGACAGCCAAGTTCAAAACTTCTTTGGCTCGCCTCTGAGCGCACATCCCAGCACAAGCAAGGCTCCTGCGCCGGCCAGGAGGTGAGGCGCTTGCGTAATCATAATCAAGCACAACAAGGCGTGCATCCGTGGAGCGCTACCACGCTCCGCGCATGTCGTCCAGCAAAATGTCTCAGAAGGGCAAGCAGCGCTCGATGCTGAACTTCTTCACACCCAAGTCGCAGCCTGCACCCGGCAGCCGGCCGACCCCCAGCTCGGCCTCGACGCAGACCAACAATGCATCAGCGCCACGGCACGCCTGCGCGTTGACGGGGCAGAAGCGCAGCCTGCACGACATAACACCACCGCTGCCTTCCGCCGGCCTGGCCACGCCGCAGCATGCCGGGGACGACGAGACGACCCCGGTGTGGCCGAGCGCCCCGGGCCGCGCTGCGAGCACGCCTGCCACGGAGAGCGCCAAGCGCCGGAAGCTGCTGCGCCTGCTCGACGGCGGCGACCGCCAGAGCGAGCAGTTCCGGTGCGCACCTGCAACAGTGCCTGTGCCTGCGTGCCGAGACCGCTGTTGTGCCGTGCGCCGGCCTCTGCTGCCCTCCGTGCGAGGCGTGCTCTTGGCAAGCAGCCCTGCAGGCTCTGTAACGCCTACTATACCTGGGCACAGGAAGGTGGAGAGCCGCTTTGCCTGGCTGGAAAACAAAAACACGCCAGACGGCCGCGGCCGCCGCAAGGGGGACCCGGACTATGACGAGCGCACCGTCACCGTCCCCGAGCAGTTCTACAGGCAGCTGTCAGGTGAGCGTGCTCGACACGCAGGGCCGCACTGCGGCAAGGAGCTTGCCCTGCCCTGCCGGTGCCACGTAATGGCCAAACTGAGTGCGCACGCGTGGCGGCAGCGTCGCAGCAGCAGTACTGGGCCATCAAGAAGAAGTACCGCGAGGTCATCCTGTTCTTCAAGATCGGTGCGCGCCTGGCACCGAACAGTGCCATACCGGCACGAGCTTTCCTGCTCGATGAGCTTCTCGGCAAATGATTGGATGCATCGTGATACCTCCTTCATCCCCATCTCATGATGCAGCTCGTCCTGTGATCTGATGCTTAGCAGGTCAACCCATGCGTACATTGCGTGAAAGATCATACGGCGATCCTGGGGAGCCTGCAAGAGTGCATCCCTGTGGGCAGGCTGTGTGCGTGTGTGTAATGGCGTGCATGCATGCAGGCACGCCTGCAGACGTGCGAAGTATGAACATGGCTACTTGAAAAACTCACAAGGGCACTGGTGTGGGCCGGCCGCAGGCAAGTTCTACGAGCTCTATGCGGACGACGCGCAGGTCGGGCACGACGTGCTCAACTGGAAGCTGACCGTGACGGGCGTGGGGCACTGCCTGCAGGTGCGCACCAGCTCGTGGAGCTTTGTGATGCATGTCAAGTGGATCACATCTGTGTGCTGCACAACATGCATGCCCCGCCGCAAGGTTTACGCCGTCTCCGTACTTATTCTTAATTTAGGTAAATATTTCTGTAGCAAGTACGGTGGCAATGCTTACAATGACATGGTATGGCAATGCATGCCATGTGTGTTGACATGCACTTTGCGTGATCACTCACAGTCACAATCTGCCCTTAACATGGGTGTCTTCGTGGTCGAAGGTGGGCTGCCCGGAGAGCGGGATCGATGAGGCCGTGGCGCGCCTCGTCGCCGCAGGCTACAAGGTGCGGGGATGCCACGAGACGAAGTGCCTGAGCCACCATTGCACAGATGAGCTCGATACCTGCAATGCTAGCAAGAGCAAGCGCGTGCGGAAGGCACACCCGCGAGTGTGTGCGGGTGTCCGATGCAGCGGAGTGCATAGTGCCCTGGAGCTGTGCTCATGTGGCGCCGCTGCGCGGCAGGTGGCGCGCGTGGAGCAGATGGAGACCGCGGCCGAGGCCAAGGCCGCGCGCGGGCCGAAGGCGACCATCCGGCGTGAGATGACGCGCGTGCACACGCCAGCCACCGCTACCGGCAACATTGGCGCCGATGCGGCACGCTCCATTACGCCCGCCTTGCGTGTACGTCAATACTTGGTGTCTGCTGTGCTCCTCTGCAAGGTGCACGACATGGCAGTTGTTTCATGCAAGCTGCAATACCCCACCTCCGCATACCCAATGGTGGGGTTTGTGGCCATTGCGGGACGCCGCGGCCGGCAAGGTTACCAGGGAGGGCGAGCTTTTAGTGTGCTGCCTTAATGTTGCGGCCATGCTGCAGGTGCACCTGCTGGCGCTGCACGAGGAGGAATGCGACTCGGCCGGAGCCGTCGGCACAGCGGCTGCCCGCTTTGGGTTTGCATTCCTGGATGCGGCAGCTGGGCGGTACTACGTCGGCGAGGTGCTGGACGATGCGGGTCGCGCCAACCTGAGCGCCCTCCTGGTGCAGGCGCGGCCCCCTACGTGCTGCAGCATCGGCGCAGAAAATGGCGATTGATTGCATCCGGGCACTGCAAGCTGAGCCTCTTCATACGAGAGGCTTTATGGGGTGCGCTCATTGCATGTGGTGCTGAGCATTGCAGCCTGGCAGGCCCATCAGGTCTACCCCAAATTCCAACACGCCAGAAACAGCTGGACCCAAGGTTTAGGGGCTTGTCATGGGGAACTCAAGCAGGTGAGCTGCTGGGGCATGAAGCAGTCTTTGGCAGGCGCTGCCTGGCCTCGCTGCCGCCGTCCCAGCTGGCCCTGGACAGCAGCGCGCGCGGATGGGCTTGTTCCGATCGTTCCCCTGAGCGCCGCGCGGGCATGCGCGCAGGTCGCGCCGCGCGAGGTGCTGTTCGCGCGCAACCGGCTGTCGGGCCCGACCATGCGCTGCCTGGCCTCGCCGCTTATCCCGCTCATGCTGTCGCCGGTGGAGCCGGGCGCCGAGTTCCCAGACGCGCAGGACATGGGCGCGTTCCAGGAGGGCATGCAGGCGCGGCCGCCGGTCGGCCCTGGCAGCACAGCTTGCGCAGGTGGCAACTTGTCAGGTCGGTCAGCTGGCTGCTGCCCGGCATGAAATGAGGAGCAGCGGCTGATACGTCGCGTGCCACGGAAAGCCACACAGTGCATGCCCTGGAAAGGGAAGGCTTGCTCGCATGCATGTCAAGCAGCGGGTGGCGGGAGCTTGTGCCCTGCACCATGCGCATGCACTTTGTGTGATAATCGCACAGTATCGTCCGCGCCACATCTGCCTGTACCCTACTCTCCTGCGATCACCTGCACATATTCGGAGAGACTAAAGGTGTTGCTGGCGGTGCAGGTGCAGGGCCGCCTGGGGCAGCTGGTGCTGCCGGCAGAGGTGTGCGCGGTCGGCGCCGGGCCGCTGGCGGCGCTGGCTGCGCTGCGCCGGCACCTGGCGCGCCTGCGCGCAGACAACGAGCTCGCCAGCGAAGCGCATGTGGTACGTGGGACAGAGGCGTGTGCATTTCAAGCCAGGTCACAGCACAGATTGGCCATCGCGAGGAGGGTGCAGGGGTACTTTCGCCTGGAACACCCAGCTGCACCCCTGAAGGGAGTGCCTCACATCAGTTCATTGGTAGAGGTTGAGCATGCGTTGCCCTGTCTGCATGTGCCGGGAGGCTCCGCGTTGGGCAACAGGTACCGTGTCAATAGGGAGAGACAGAGAGTGTGTGTGACAAAAAAAATTCATGAATTCCCTATTTAATCTGTTTTCTACCTTAAATTTTAATGTGGGAATTGACGGGATATCTCTTTATTCTCAGCATCTCCTGGCCAGCTGCGGCACCTCAGGCAGGCAGCCTACGACTGGGGGGCCGCCAGGCAAGCAACACAATCATGTAGGTCGAGCTCGCGGGACCGCTGACCCTTATCGCGACTACCCCTACCGCGGACAGGTCGCGCCGTACTCGGCATACGCGGGCGCGCTGCGCCTGGACGGCCCCACGCTGGCCAACCTGGAGCTGCTGGAGACCAGCGGCGGCGGCGCCGAGGGCTCGCTCATGGCGTGCCTAGACACCTGCGTCTCGCCTGGTGCCGCCCGCCCCGCGCCCCGCCCGCCCCGCGCCGCAGGTGGCCACCGACGCGACGCGTTCCGTTCCGGACTGCAGGGCCGGCGTTGCGCTTGCCCGCTCAGGCCTTGGGGCTGGGCCAGCCGGGGCGGGGCAGATACCTGGCGACTGCCGCGGCGCCAGCCGTGCCGCGCACTGAGAAGCAGCTGCCTGTGCGGCTGTGCAGCAGCCTGCCCCCGAGTGCCCCATGCGGTCTGCCGAGCAGAGACTGACCCGCGCTGTGCCGGGCGGCGCAGGCGGCCGGCGGCTGCTGCGGCGCTGGCTGTGCCGGCCGCTGATGAGCTTGGGCGAGATCGCGGCGCGCCAGGACGCGGTCGCCGAGCTGGCCGGCCGGCCGGGCCTGGCCGCGCCGCTGCGCGCGGGCCTGCGCCGGCTGGGCGACCTGGAGCGCGCCCTCGGCCAGGCGCGCCGGCGCTGGCCCCGTTCGACCTACAGCGGCGTGCGTGGGAGCATGCATTCTTGGTGCGGTTTGTACATAAAGTACCTTGCTTGCCAGGAGTTGTGGGCCCTGGCTGCGTGTTGACCTGCACCGGCGCCTTCGAGCGCACGCTGGGCCGGGCGCACGCCCCTGGTGCCCGCTCTGTTGGGTACGCACTGACTTGAGTGCGGGTGTGCGCCTGGATGCTGCGCATGGTCCTGCACACAGCCTGGTCTGCTGTGCGGGCTGTCGTTTCGCGGGATGCTGAGAGCAGCATGCCTGGCAGGCACGCAATGCAGCGGCGGAGCCCGCAGCGGGCCTGCCAGGCTGGGCCGTCGATGCAGCACAGCGCAGGCGCGGGCCAGGGTTCTAGCTGCGAGTTGCACTGCGCGCATTTGTGAACGCAAGACAGCTGATGCTGCATGCAGTACACTCACGGGAGCGTTGTGTCTCCCTGCATGCATGGCCAAATTATAATAGCTTGGAGACCAGAGATGACATGCCATTGCCTGGTGTGCGTGCTGCCGCGAACACGCGTGGTGTGAGCCCGGCTCACAGCTGTTGGCCACAAAGCGAGCCGCGCGCAATGCCTGCCTGTCCCTCTTATTGTGCAAGCAATGTGGCATGCCTGCCGCAGGCGGGTAGCGGCGGTGGCCATGGCGGCGGTGGCTGTGCGGGAGGCAGCCGCCGTGCTGGCCTCGCTGGGCGCGGGCGGCGACGACGCCGTCGGGCGCAGCCCCGACGCAGGCAGCCTGCTGGCAGCGGCCGCAGCGGCCGCGCCGGGCGCGGGCAGCGCGGCGATGCGCGCGCTGGATGGCATCGACGCTGCGCTGGAGTGGTCGGCGCCAGAGGGCAAGGCGCGCCCTTACATGCTTTTGGTAACTTGTAACCTGTGGGACATTGGCTGCAGCCGCTTTCCAACAATATTCTGTAACCATGTGTGCAGGAAACCATGTGTGAATGCTGTCTTGCAGTTATTGCACTGGCGACATGCAAGGCAGGTTCAATGCTGATGAGCTGGGCTGGTGAGTGCTTGGTAGCACAAAAAACCCAGAGGGTGCAGCTAGTTATGAGCGCTCAGTGTGTCGAGGGCGCGCTTCGGTCGCAGGCCAGCAAGGCCAAGGCCAAGAAGGGCGGCAGCGGCGCGCGCGTGGCCAGGCTGCGCCCGGACGCCTGCGCGGCGCACCTGCGGCCGGGTGCGGGCGGCGCCGCCGACGAGGACGAGGCAGCCGCGCAGCGCGCGGCCGAGGTCGCGGCCACCAGCGCGCTGCTGGCACAGTTCCACGCGCACCGCGACGCCTGGGAGCGGCTGGAGGTGCCGCTCTGCAGCCCCAACCCTGTCCTGCATGGGCGCCATGCGCTGCGCCGCACCTGCGCAGCCCGGTTGTGAGCATTCATGTGATATGTGTGAGCATTCATGTGATGTCCATGTTGTTGCTCTCGCGCTCCACAGTGTGTGCTCAGCCGAAAATAAATAAAACCAAAGATGCCATGTCTGCTCTGTACGTTCAATAAGTGTAACACTGGATGCTATGGAGCCTACAACTTGCTGCTAGAAACTGTTAGACGGGCTGGCCACCTTGCGCGCCACGCGCGGCGGGCCAGCGCCGGTGCTGCCGCCGCTACGCAGCGTGCCCATGCAGCTGAGCGGGCGCGCGGGCCGCAGGCGGCGCTGTCCACGGTGGACGTGCTGGTGGCATTCGCAGAGTTTGGCGCGACCGCCAACGGGCCGACCTGCCGCGCGGAGCTGCTGCCGATGTGCCGGGCGGCGGGCGGCGGCCCCGAAGCGCAGCCCTCCCTGGACCTGCAGGCGCTGTGGCACCCCTGCGCGCGCGCGGGCGCGGGCGGCGCGGTGGTGCCCAACGATCTGCGCCTGGGCACGTGCGCCGCCGCGCCCCTGCATGTCGGTTCTCTGCGCTGCATGTGTTCTACGGTGCGCCCAGGCTGGCGCTGGCGGCAGCGCAGTGGCCGGTCGATGTAGACTTGTACAGGGTGCCGCATGGGACGTCTGCCCGCCCCTTGGCGTCCCAAACAGGGATGCGGCTGTGACTGGCTGGGTCAAGGTTCAGGGTAGGGCCATTCCCTATCCTCCTGAGCCGGGTTGTTGCGGCCGGCGCAGGGTCGAGCACCGCCAGCATGCGCTGCTGCTCACCGGTCCCAACATGGGCGGTGGGTGCCCCCATGTGGCCTCATGCGAAGGTGTCGCGGGTGATAGCGTGCGCATGCTTGGCTCGCAGCAGCCAGTCATGTGCAACGGCTGACACGCTGCATGTCAGATTCTGGGCGTCCGCCGGCCAGCTCCCCCGTGGCGTGCGCGGTGTGAGGAATGGTCTGCGCACTGCTGACAAGATCTGTTTTGCTGTAGGGTAATGGGAAGGTCGCACCTGTGTAGATCTCAGGTCCCACCGTATTAAGTGTGCAGTGCAGCGTCAACCGGCCGCCAGCGAAGGCACATCCTGGCACAGAGAGGCCTGCCGGGCGCGCAGGCAAGAGCACGCTGCTGCGCGCGACGTGCGTGGCGGTGGTGCTGGCGCAGATGGGCTGCCCCGTGCCGGCCGCCTCGGCGCGGCTCACGGTCACCGACCAGATCTTCACGCGCTTGGGTCGGGCCCCACTTCGACTTTCCACTGCGCCCGCTGATCAGCACACCCTCAATTCAGCAAACCTGTGTCCTTTGCTCCTTCTGCCCGACATCACCCAGGGTGTCTTTGCTGGTTACTATTCTGTGACCCCTCGGAAGGTACGACAACCATGGCACATAGCCGATATGGCCGAAGCGTGAGATCAGTCGCGGCCTGGCAGCGTGCGCATGCACGGACGTACGGCACGTCTGCAGGTCTGCGCGGCGCAGAGGGCTGACATGCGTGCTAACAGGCGCACAGGACCGCATCATGTCCGGCGAGTCTACTTTCATGGTCGAGTGCTCCGAGGTGAGGCCCATGCCTGGCAGGTTCTGCTACATGGACATGGCACCTAGATAGTTCCCAATGTCCGGTCTGACATAAACCTTTTTCCGTAGCTGCACCGCATGTCCAGCCAGTGCTCAACAAAGGCCGTATTTTGAGACAACAACATGTGCAGTCGCGGGCAGCGGCCCTGTGTGAAGTTTGAACGCAGCAAATCTTTGACTGCTGCACAGACATATCGCGCAGCGTTGGCTCCGCATGCAGTGCTGCGGCGCTGCATTGCCGGACGTTTGACTTCGCGCTGCCGCGCCGCCCTGCCCTGCATGCAGTGTGATGGGGTGCGCATCTGCCCTGCGGCCCCAAGCGCAGAAGCGGCTGCGCTGCAGGCGTCGGCAATCCTGGGCCATGCCACGCCCGCGTCGCTGGTTGTCCTGGACGAGCTGGGCCGCGGCACTAGCACGTTTGACGGGTGCGCCGCCGCCCGGCGCCCCATCACCGCCGCGCTCCCAGAGCCTGACAATGCTACTGAACGCACAGACAGGGCGCCTGCACTGTATCTGCTTGTCATCTCGTGTGGACATACTTGGACATGCAAGCCATGGCAAGCTCCTCCGCCTGGATTATAGCCTGACAGGCTCCTGATCATGCGCTTCTGTCGCACCATGCTGCGCGCGTATGCCCTGGCAGTTGTGAATTAGCATGCTCCCTGACGCCGCCCGCCGTGTGCGCAGGTACGCCATTGCGCACGCGGTGCTGAAGTTCCTGAGCGCGCGCATTGGCTGCCGGATGCTGTTCGCGACGCACTACTTCGGGCTGACGCGCGAGTTCGCGGCCGACGCCGGCGTGGCCAACGCGCACATGGCCGCGCTGGTCGGCGGCGGCGCCGGCGGCGCGCGCCGGCGCGCGCCGCGTGCCGCGGCTGCGCCAGGGTCTCCGATCCTGGGGTCGCCCCCGGGCGGGGACGGCGCGCCCGCCTGGACCTCGGACGAGGCGCAGATCACATTCCTGTACCGCCTGCGCCCGGGCGCCTGCCCGCGCAGCTACGGCCTGCAGGTGGCGCGCCTGGCGGGCATCCCGGGCGGCGTGGTGTCGCGCGCGCACGCGGCGGGCGCCCGCATGGAGGCCAAGCTGCAGGCGCGCGCTGCGCGCCGCTGCTGCTGTGTGCGCTGATGTGCAGCACCGCGCCTGCCGGCGGCTGCATGCTTAACCTGTATGATCTCACCTACTTGCAGGGTATGCCATCCAATCCTGCAGCCGTGACGCCTTGCATGCCTGCTGCTAGATTGACAGTGCTGCGCTGGGGTGTCCTTTTAAGTCAGTAGACGTGACGCTCCAGAGTGCTGCAGGGGAGGCCTGCTCAATGTGTAGGGTGTGCGCGCCCAGCTGACATGATGTCCTTGGACCTCGCCAGACCGTGTTTGGCGGACGCGCGAGCCAGCCGCTGGCTGCGCCAGAGGCACGCCTGCTTCGCGCGCTCGCTCCCGGCGCGGCCAGCGCTCGCATCGCGGAGCTCTGGCAGGAGGCGAGGCAGCTCGTAGAAGTCTGACCGGCCAGCCTGGCTGTCGCTGGTATCAGCTGCGCCTGCGCATGTGATCGTGCCGCATGGTGCTCGGGAGGCCCGGTTGCCGTGTGCGCTGGCTTAGCGCCGCGTTGGCTGCCTAATTTGGCAGAGTGAGCTCTGTAAAGAGCGGCGGTCATCGACGGCGAGCCCCATGAGGATGGGTTACGATGACGAGGCGCCTGCTTAAGTCCGTAACGTGTTCAGAATGTAGCAGTGTACATGTGGCAGCAGTCTGGAATACGTGAACAAGGTGACAGCTTAAGGGCACACAAAGCGCACTATCCCTGTGTCTATGCTGGCGTAGAATGTGTGCAGCTCTGAACGGGTAGGTCCGCCTGCTGGGGTCAGGCACAGGCTGGTGCACCAGCCGCGCAAATATGTAGCCAGCTGAGGGCGCTAGAACTCTTGTGTTGTTTGGCCGGTGATCGAGGGTTTGGGCCGGAGATGGTGACCAAAGGCATGCTGTCAGCAGAGCATGTGCATGGCAGCATATTTGAGGCACTTGAGACCCATGCAGTGGCCTTTCCTCCTTGTTGTGTTACTGAAGTCCTTCACGCTGCGTACCTGCCGCACTCGATGGCCCACAGCCGTGCTCTTATTGATAGTGCATGTAAAGGGGCCAGCAGCGCTCAGCCTTCTAGCCCCGGCTTTGCAACCCGCTTGGCGCACTACTTTTTGGCACGCGTGTCAGCAGGACAAAGCCTACCTCCCCGCGCCCGTCAACTCGACATAATCCACTCAACCCCCGCGCACTGTGTGACAAACGCCGCTCACGCACCCAGCACAACGACTTGAGGCATGACCCCCCGGGACCAATCCGGCGGAGACCTCTGCTGCATGGAGGCCAGCAGCAGCAGCAACACATTGTGCAGGGCGCCCAATCCCGGCAGGCTCAGTGTGCCGGATGCCCAGCTCGAGCCGCGCGTTCGGGGCCTCAGCGCCGTGCAATGTACCCTGCGGACTGCACCTCGCGCCGGCGCCGCTGGAACTCGGCCGCGGCAAAGTCCTTGAGCGCGAGCGCGCGGCCGTGCTCGTAGGAGCCCTCCGGGTTGTATTCGAGCGCGTTGCTGGCCATCAGCTGCACCTCGTCGTGGAACGCCTCCAGGCCGGCCATGTCCGCCGAGAACGCGTGCCGCTTCTCCATGCTGTGCCTGCGCGGCGCGGCGCGCACGCGCGGCTCTCACCCCGGGCGCTGCTTAAAGCGGGCGCTCGCAGCGGGTGTGCGAGCCGACCGCAACGACCCACGCCCCGCTATCGGCGGCCGGGCCCATCACGGGTCCCTGACCGGCGTGCAGGGCAGCCTCGCATGCAAGCGCCTTCAGATTCGGCGGGCCAGCCCAGTCACAGGCGCCTGACAGCTGTGGGAGGAAGGGCGCGCACGCGAGCGTCTTCAGGTCCACGGGCCGCGCGATGATGCTGGAGTAGCCCTCGGCGATGTCGTCGGTAACCGGCTCCGCGAACAGGCCGTCGCACTGCGTGCGGTCGAACGTGCGCACCGCGCGCAGCAGGTCGCGCGTCGCCGCCTCCGCCGCGCGCGCCTGCACCGCCGCCTGCGCCTGCGCCGGACAGCACGCGCGCCCGGTCAACCGCGGGCGGGGCGGGCCCCGTCAGGCAAACAGTGCAAGCGTGTGCTCGTTTGCAGGCGCCCGCCGACGCGCGCGCCGCACGCGCGGCCGCCCGCGTTCGCCGCGGCCCGGCGCGCCGTTGCGCGCGCAGCGCCGCGCCCCGCAGGCCAGGGCAGCGACTGCAGGTGCACCGCAAGCCCGCGACCGCAAGCGCCGACCCCGAGCTCTGCGCGACAACAGGGCAAGCATGAGCGCCAACCAGTGCGTGACATGCGTGCGGCGCAGCAGGCTGCAGCTGCACAGCGGGCGCGCCTTGCGGCGCGCGGCGTCGGTGACGCCGCGCTCGTCCTCGCCGGCCGCGCCCGCGTCCCCGCCGTCGCCACTGCCCGCCGCCGCCTGCAGCGCCGCGTCCGCCTCCGGCGACACCGCCGCCCGCCGCACCGCCGCGCGCTTGCGCGGGCCCGCCGGCTCGTCGTCACTGCCGCTGCCCTCCTCGGCGACCTCGTCTGCGGCGGCCGCCGCCGGCGCGCGCCGCCGCGCCTTGGCCGCGCGCTTGCGCGGGCTCAGCGGCTCGCGCGCCGCGCCGCCGGCGTCGCCGCCGGGCCGCGGCCCCGCCCTGCCGGCGCGGCCGCCGCGCGCGTGCTTGGCGGGCGCGCGGCCGCGGCCCGCGGCCCGGGCCGCCGCGGGCGTCTTGGGCGAGCCCCCGTACGCTCGCCGCGCCCCCATGTCCGCGTCCTCGCTCGGGTCGACGCTGCCGGGCGCGCCCAGCAGACGTTCGTCCGGCCCGCCCTGGCCAGGGTCGCGCGCGGGGCTGCTTAACCCCGCGAGGCTGGTGGCGGGCTTCCGCCCTGGGCCTGACGCCCCGCAGGCTCCGGCGCAGGCGCGGCTCCTGCGGCCGCAGCCGCGAACGCGCCGGCCGCGTCGCCGTCCAGGCACGGGGCCGGGTCTGGGGTGTCAGACCCGCGTGCGGCCGGCGCCGCAGCGCGGCGGCGCTCGGCCACAGCGCCATCCGGGCACGGGGCTTCGGCGCCGCGCGGCGCGCCGCGCGCGCGCTCGGCGGCCGCGGCGCGGCGGCGCTCGGCCTCGGCGCGCGCGCGCTCCGCGCGGTCGGCCGCGCGCTGCGCCTCCTCCGCCTGCCGCGCGCGCTTGCGCTCGGCCGCCTCGCGCTGCCGCTCGACCTGCGCGCGCGGGGCGGCGCAGTCGGCCGCAGTGCTGCCCCAAAGCAGAGCGTCAGAGCCTGCTGCGGTGCCTTGGGAGGCGCAAGGATCCAGGCCAAGGCGCCCAGCCTGTCACAGCTCCAGGCGCCAAGCCTATGGTCATGTGCCTAATGTGGCTCGGGCCACCTGGGTGGCCCTTGCCCAAACACGCCGTGCCCCGGCGCCACCAAGCACGTCTGGAAAGTACGGGGAAACAAGTTTGCAGGCTTGGGGTTGCCCAGGCAGCACAGCGCGCCGCGGCCCCGCCTGCGCACCTGCTGGCGCAGCAGCGCCGCGGCGCGCTCCGCGGCCTCGGCCTCCTCGCGCCGCCGCTGCGCGGCCGCCTCCTGCCGCAGCGGCCAGGGCTTAGGGGAGGTTGCCGTGCGCTCCTGACGCTCCTGACCCTCGCGCAGAGCGCGGCCTGCCCCGGGGCCTGCGCTGCGCGTGCAGCTGCTGGGCACCCCCAGAACGCAGCGGGTCCCTGAACTTAGGGATCATAGCGCGCTTCGCGGCAGCTCCGACCACTCTGCATGCTCAGCTTGCGGCCCCGCCGGCACGTTGCGCGCAGGACGGGCGCACTGCAGGAGCGCGCAGCATGCGTGTGCACTGATCGACTGCCGCACGTACATGAATCGCGTCACGGCTTGATGCATGTTACCATACACAGCGTCTGTGCCAGGCCACGCACCGCCTCGCGCGCGCGCTCAGCGGCCGCGCGCCGTTCGCGCTCGGCAGCCGCGGCGCGCGCGCGCCGCCGTTCCTCGGCGCGCCGCCTCTCCGCCTCAGCGGCCGCCTCGGCTGCCGCCTCGGCCGCGCGGCGGCGCCGCGCCACGCCGACCACCGCGCTGATCACCTGCAACCGGCCCCGGCGCACGCGAGCAAGTCAGGACAGGGTAGGATTAGGTAGGGTAGGGATGATCCAATGACTTTGGCCATGTGGCGGCACCTCGCCGCGCCGGCCACTGCGCTCATCACCTGCGACCTACGCCGGCCTAGGTGCAAAGCTCAGATTATCTTGCAATCTCGGCCGCGAACGTGCGTCGCCGCGCCGGCTGCTGTGCGCCCGCTCAGCCCCGGCACCGGCGGGCAGCTCATGGCTGGCAGCCTGCCGCAGCGCTCAACGGAATGCCCTGCCGCTGGGGCGCATGAGCACCGAGACCGACACCAGCGCGGCGCCGTCCGCGCGCAGGCGATGCAAGACTTTCCAGCGGGCGCGCTCAGGCAGGGAGGTCATAGAACCAGGGCGCGCCTCGGCGACCAGCGCGCGCCCAGACGCGCCCTCCAGCGCCGCGCGCACCAGCTGCGCGCGCACCGCCGCGCCATGCTGCGGCGGCGGCCGCGGGCCCCACGCGCGCGCCTGCGCGGCGCGCCGCGCCTCCAGCCGCGCCGCCGCGGCCGTTGCCGCGGCCGCTGCCGCCGCGCGCGCGTCCGCCGCCGCCGCTCCCGGCGAGAAAGCGTCAAACCACGCCACGGCGTCTTCGTCGCCGCCGTCGTCGTCGCTCGCCGCGCCATCGCCGCCTGCGGCGCCGTTGGCGAGCCCCCCGCCGTTCCGCGGCGCGCGCGCGGCCGCAGCGCACTCCGGCCTGGACCCCGTGTCTAGCTGCAGGGTTACAGCCGCGCCACGCGCGTCCAGCGCGCGCGCGGCCGCAAGGTCAAACCACTCCGTCACGGCATCGTCGGACAGCTCGCCGCCGCCCGCGGCGTCGCGCAGCGGCGACGCGCCGCTCGCCGGCGCGGCCAGCGCCGCGGCCGGCGCCGCGCCCGCGCCGAGCCATGCCAGGTCCTCCGACGTGACGGGCGCCTGCCGCGCGCGGCGCCGGCGCCATCATAGCCCTGCCAGCACACCCGCCCAGCCATCGCCTGACCCTGGACCTCCCTCAGGACGCACATCACGCCACCCGCTCCGCTCACCAACATCAGTGACCAGAGCGACACACTGCCACGCTGCCTGCATGTACCGGCGTCTTCTTGCGCCATGTAGACACAAGCCACGCCTCCCGAGCAGGCCCATGCTACAATTTGTGGCCCGCATGCTTGTTTGGAAGCGTTGACAGTCGGCCGTGCCGGCGTGACTGCATCCAGTGGAGCAGCGCACGCGGGGTGGCAGCAGCGCGTGCGTGCCAGCTGCACAGCAGCGAGCGGGGCAGCGGTAGCTGTAGCGCAGCGTGATAGTCGCGGGGGGACGCGCGGGGGGCGGCAGGGGCCCCCAGACACCCCCGCAACCTGTGAGCGCGCACGATGCTGTGCCGGGGACTTCTGCTCGAGCGCCCTCACAGGGGCGGCGCCCCTAGGTCCGAGAAAGCAGCCCCGGCGAGTGCCGACCCGCCCAGCTCCCTCGCACTGCATCCCTCGACCGCCGCCCTGAGCCATGCAAGCTGCAGCGCCACGCAGCGCGGACGTGCGCACCCGGCGGCCGCGTACGCCACAGCCGCCCTCACGGGCGCAGTCAGGCACAGCAGCCCCGGCTCCCACCGCTGGCCGCCCGCCCAGAGCGTCCGGCGCACCGGCATCAGCGGGAGCCAGAGCTGGTCGCACGCGCGCTGCACGGACACGCCCCAGCGCACGGGCGCGCACGCGCGCTGCGCGGCCCAGCGCCGCAGCGTGCGCAGCGCGTGGCCGCCCGCGCTCAGGCCCAGCCGGCCGTCGTCTGCCTGCAGGTAGCGCCAGTCCTCGCCTGCCGCGGCGCGCGCCAGCTCACCGAGCATGCAAGGGTTTGCAAGGGTTGAGAGCTCTACTCCTGCGAGCGGTGAGCGCAGCAGTGCCCAAGGCTCATGGAGCGGGAGCGCGCCGCGCGTCCGGGACTCGGCCACATCCGCACATAGGCCCGACAAGCAGGCAGCCTCGGCTAATTCACCCTGGCTGTGCTCGGCAGGCCGCCGCGGCGTGCGCGATTGGGGGCCCGCTCAACAGCGCGTGCACCCCCGCAAGGCCCCAAGCAGAGCCACATGCCCCCAGCGGGCTCTGCGGTGACATGATGCAAAGCAGGCAGCGTATCTCGGTGCAGCCTAAAAAAAAACACATTCTCGGGTCGAGCACCGCGCGGCTGCGCACCCTCCTCTGGCTCAGCCGGCGGCGGCGGCGGCGGCGGCGAGGGCGGCTCCAGCGGCGCATGCGGCGCAATGCCGGCCCACTGCGCATCGGCCAGGCGCTCGAGCGTCCATGCGGCCGCGTCCGCGCGCGTGCTCATCATCGCCTCGTGCCGCGGCGCCGGCGGTGGCTCGTGCAGGTCCGCCGGCGCGCCTGCCCCGCATGCGCGCGTCACGAGGCCGTCACAGGCGGCTGATCTATAGGCATATGCACGCCTCACGCTGCCGAGCAGGGCCGCGCCCCAGGCTGTGAGGCAGTCGTGGGCGCGCGGGAGGCCGGCAGCGCCCCGACCACCCGTGCGCCGCGCCGGGCGCTCTGCGGGCCGGCGCTCCCTAAGGTGCGCATGCGTGCCGGAACGCCCTGGGGCTGCTCGGGCGGGCGGGGGCAGCGGCGGGGGGTGGGGAGGCGCATGCGCGCAGCGCACCCGTGGCGGGGAAGCTCGCGTCGTCCGCCAGGTCGGCGTGCCGCGGCGACGCCGCCCAGCTCAGGCTCTCGCCGTCGCTGTCCACCAGGCGGCCCGGGTCCTGCGCGCGGCGCCGCCGCCGGCTCAGGGCCGGTGGCTGGGGCTGGGGTGGGAGATGGGTTCGGGTTAGGGCTTGGCGCAACGGGCACGCCGCCGCACCTCCGCCAGCGCGGTCAGCGCGCCGGCCCAGAAGGCGGGCACAGGCAGCAGCGCCGGCTGCGCGGCGGCCGCGGCGGCCGGGGCGGCGCGCGGGTCGGTCGCGCGCGCGGCGGCTTCCGCCGGTGGCGACCACGGAACGTCTGCCGGCTCCTGGCGCGGCGCGTGGGGCTTCAAGCATCGGCTGTGTCCGCCAGTGTTTGCACATCCGCACAGACAACTGTGCGTGCCGAGCCACAGCAGCGTAGACATGCCTGACTTGGTGCAGCCTCCCGCGCGCACTGCTGGTGCTCTCGCATCCGGCATCGGCGCCCCTGGCAGCTGTCGAACGCAGGGCGTGCTGACAACCACAGCACAACAATACCGATCACAGACACCTGATGCAGGCCACCGCAAGCTCCGCGACCGCGGCGCGCCCCGCGACACGCAGCCGCAGGGCTCCGCGGGGCGGGGCGCCGCACCCGCCGCTCGGCCAGCACGAGCGCGTCGTCCCAGTCGGAGAGGTCGGGCGGCCCACGCTCGAAGCGGCCGTGCCAGGCGGCATGGCCCAGCTCGAACGCAGCGAGCGTGTCCATGCGCAGCCAGTCGGCGCCGCAGCCGAGCGCGACTTCTGCAATGAGCGCCTGCCGCAGACGCGCGCCGCGCGGGTCATGACGGTGTTAAGTCAGGGTAGGGTAGGGTCGCCACGCAAGGCCATCGCCCGGTGTGCGCATGCCTGACAACTGCTTTCCAAGCAAGGCGGCGAGTGCCCGACACACGCAAGCCGTCTGCAGTGCCAGCGGCCCGGCGCAAATAGCGGCCCAGCGCGCGTGCCGGCGGCGGCCGCCCGTCCTTGAGCAGGAGCTCGGGCGCGCCCGACAGCGCTGCGGCGGCAGTGGAGCCGCCGCGGGGACGCAGGCACCATGCAAGGGCCCTGGCTGGGCGGCGCGCGGCAGGCCCGCACCTCCACGCCCGCGTGCATCTCGCCGATGCGCGCCTGCTCCTCGGCCGCCTCGAGCTCCCGCCGGCTGAGCGGCAGCGGCGAGGCCGGCGTTCGCATGCGCGTGTGCGGGCTGCGGCTGCGAGGGCGCTCCCGCCTGCGCGCAGCGCGCTCAAATCAGTGGGCAGGCAGGCCGTGCTGCCGCAACGACAGCGTGATGGACAACGCATTGTATGGGTAAGGAGCGGGGCAGGCAGCAGGCATGCGTCCTGACCAGGCGCGGCGGCAACCGGACTGCAGATCGCCGCGCGCCTGCCCATATGAGGGCAGGCGTCCCAGCATCAAAGCAGTGAACACAAGAGAGACAGCAGGCCCCAGCGCAGCAGCTGGACAGGCATTTGGAAGTCAGCCGGAGTGAGCCGCACTTGCGCCTGCCCCTTGCGCCCACCCGCGCGGCATCTGCCGGCTCCGCAAGCCAGTTGACGGGCGCCGAAACGGGGAGCGGGGGCGGCAGGGGCGGGTCGGGCCGTTGCAGCACCTGCGCTCGTGCGCGGGCGTGCGGCTGCGCTCCCAGGCGCGCTCGCGCGGCGCCTCGCGCGCGCGCTCGCGCTCCCGCTCTGCGGCCCGCGCGCCCTCCCTGGCGGCGACGCGCAGCGCCTCTGCGGACCGGCGCAGCGCCGGCTGCGGCGAGCGGCTGCGCGCGGGCCGCGGCCGCGCGGGCGAGCGCGACGGCGGCGGCGTCCGCCTGCGCGCGGCGCAGCGGCGTCAGCGGGTGGAGGCTGTCCCAGCAAGCGCTGCCCTACTGGGAACCTCACGCCGCGCCACAGCCGCTGCCCAGCAGCTACTGTTGGGCGCATGGATTTAATATGCTTGATTAAAGATTAAAGATGGAGCAGTGGTCGAGCGCGGGGCCCCTGCGCAGCCCAGTCCACCATGTGACTGCCTCTCCATCGCGCGCCTGCGGAGGCGCTTCCGATCCCGCTCCCGCTCCCTGGCTGGGTCAACGCCGCGCAGCACCTCTGCGGACCGGCGCAGCGCTGGCTGCGGCGAACGGCTGCGCGCGGGCCGCAGCCGCGCGGGCGAGCGCGCGGGCGCGCGGCGCGCGGGCGAGCGCGGTGGCGGCGGCGTCCGCCTGCGAGCGGCGCAGCGGCGTCAGTGGGTGGAGGCAGCCCCGCTATGCGCTGCCCTCCTTGGAACCTTGAACCGCGCAACAGCCCCTGCCCAATCTGTAACAATGAGGTAGACAGATGCAGTAGGTTTAGATGTAGGTGGAACAGTGGTCGAGCGCGCAGCCCCTGCGCTGCACGATGCACCATGAGACTGCCTCTCCTTTGCACGCGCCTGCGGAGGCGCTCCGAGCCGGCACCCGCGCCGCCTCGCCAGTCACCGGCGCGCCTGCCGCGGGCGCCCTCCTCCTGCGAGCGCCGTCGGGCGGGCCTGGCGTCGGCGGGCGGCGGGCGCTCGGCGCTCGCGCGCGCACGCGACCGGCGCCGCTCGCGGCTGCGGCTGCGCGTCGCGGCGGCGCCACGCGCGGGCGAGCGCGTGCCCCGCGAGCGCGGCCGGCTGCGGCTGCGGCTGCGGCTGCTGCCGCCGCTGCTGCTGCCGCCGCTGCTGCTGCCGCCGCCGCTGCTACTGCCGCTGCTGCTGCTGCTGGATGCGCTGCGGCTGCCGCCGCGCGAGTCCTCCGCCGTACGCGAGCGCTCGCGGCTGCTGCTGGTGCGCCCGCGGCGCGCCGGCCGCTGCGGCGCCGGCCGGCGCCTGGGGTCGGGCGCCCTGGGCTGCGCCCACCCGCGCGCCTCCGCTCCGCCGCCCGCCTCCGCCGCCCTGGCGCGCGCCGCCGCGACCGCCGCCGCAACGGCCGCCGCCAGGTTCACCGCCGCCGGCGCGCCGCCCGCCTGCTCGGGCGCTGGGCTGCTCGCGGCGCCACGCGCCGAACTGGGCGACGCGCCGTCGTCGGCGGGCGGCGAGTAGAGCCCCGGCGCGCTGGCGGGGCCCTTGTGCGTTGCCCCGCTGCTGGCGCTCCAGGGCGCGGCGCTGCTCAGGCGCTGGCCCGAGGCCGCGTCGCCGCCCGCGCCCGCGCCCGGCGAGGCGCCGTTCTCCGTCGCGGCGGCGGCCTTGCCGAGCGAGGCGGGCGAGACCTCGCTGGAGGCCGCGCCGGGCAGCCGCCGCAGGACGCCCGGCGGCAGGAACGACGGGTTGCGCCTCACGAAGCCCGGCCTGCCGCGCAGGCGCCGCACGGCTGAAACCGAGCGGCCTCGCTTGCCGAGCGCGGGGCGCGCGCCCCCACGCGAGCAGCAGCGCTCTGGTCAGAGACCCTGGTGACGGTCGGCGGCCTCCATGGCGACAACCCCGCCCGCGCGGCGCGGGCGGCGCAGAGCATGCACAGGTGCGGCGCGGCCAGCGCATGCTTCCCCGTCGGCATCACACAGCACGCCGCCGGCGCCCGGGGTTAGGGTAGGGTTGCGACGAGGCGGGCCGCGCACTTCTTCAGCGGGGAGACCTGGAACGACATGGGCTCCTTGGGCTGCTGCGCCTGGCGCGGCGCGGGGCTCGCGGGCGCGGGCGCGGCCACGCCGGCGCCCGCGCCCGCCTCCTCCAGCGCCCGCGCCCGCGCCCGCGCCCGCGCAGCCGCCGCGTCTTCCCCCACGCCGCTCGCTGGCAGGGCCGCGGCCGGCGCAGGCTCCTCGGCGTCGAGCGGCGGCAGCGGCGGCGGCGGCGAGCCCGCCGCCGCGCCGTTTGCCTCGCGCGGCGGCGGCGGCGGCTGCGGCGGCGGCGGCTGCGGCGGCGGCTGCGGCGGCGGCGGCTGCGGCGGCGGCTGCGGCGGCGGCACCGCTGCCGCGGCGCCCGCAAGCAGCCACGGCGGCGGCGGCCCGCCCGGCCAGGCCGCCGGCGGCGCGTGCGGCAGGGGCGAGAGCGCGGGCTGCGCCACGAGCCCAAAGCCGGGCCCTGGGGCCAGCCCTGGATGGCCGTGCATGTGCGCCGGCGCCGCCGGCGGCGCCAGGAACGGCGGGTGCATCGGGGGCGGGAGGCGGGGCGGCGCGCCTGCGCCCCCACACCTGTCTCAGGCTGTCCGCCGCACAGGCAGGCGCCCGCATTCAGCGGTCAATACATCTACATTGCTGCCTGCAGGTCGGATTCATTCATCTGTGACGGCAAAAGGGGCGACCGCCCGCGTGGCTTGGCGGATGTGGCAAATGCTGCGCAGTCGCAGCTGCCATGCGCCAGCCTGCTGGCAGCGCTGGTCCAAGAGGGTCGCAGAAAGGAGCGCAGCGCAGGCCGGACGCACCCGCGCCTGCCGCCGCGTAGCCCGGCGCGGGCGGCGCGCCCCAGCCGCCGCCCCAGCCGCCGCTGCCGCCGTGCTCGCCGCCGCCAAAGCGGCCCGGCGCGCCGCCGCCGCGGCCCGACCCGCGCCCGCCGCCCGCGAAGCCGCCGCGCGCGGGCGGCTCGGCGCGCCGGTCCGCCGCGGCACCGGCGCCCGCCAGCGCCTCTGCCTCGCGCAGGAAGGCCGCGCGCGAGCGCGCCTCGCCGCCGCCGGCCGGCCGGAAGGTGGCCGCCTCGCTGAAGTGCCTGCGCCGGGCGGCGGGGCCTCGACCGCGGCGCCGGGCCCGCTCGCGCGCTGCCTGGTGGTTTTGTGCGACGCACCCAGCAAAGGGATGCCGTGACTGCGCTGTCAGAGTGCCTGAGGCAGGCTCACGCGTGGTGCAGGCTGGTGCCTGGTGCGCTCGGCGCCGCGCGCTCCTGCTCCCGAGCGGGCGCAGGCGGTGTCCACAGGCTAGCACGGCAGGCCGGCGCCGTGCAGGGCGCCGGGAGCAGCGACTGCGCGCGGGCGCATGAGCGCGTAGCAGGCGCTGGGCCCGTGCGGCGCGCCTCTGCGCCTGCAGCAGCCACTTCAGGGAGCCGCGGCCCTCGGCGTACTCCTTGCTCTGCGCCTGCGGGTCCGTGTACGCCCACACCTTCTGGCTGTCCGGCACCGACGGCGCCGCGGGCGGGCTCCTGCCGCCCCGCACCAGCTGTCTCTGGAGCAGCAGCCGACGCACAGTGCGGTGCCACCACGCGGCGCCATCACGCAGTGCGGCAACCCACGTCCAGCACTGCGGCAATCCTGCACGGCATTGTACAGAGCAAGAGCGCTGATGCTGTGTGAGCAGAAGCGTTGAACACTTGCAGCAAGCTGTTGGAGCTGCAAAGTTGGTTGGCAGCACACATTTGGGCCGAGTGCGGTTGGACAGCCTATACATCGCTGCCGCGTCCCAAAGTCTAGGCCTGCTGCTCCGCTGCGCAGCCTATGGGGCCGTGCCCATTGAGTGACGGTCTGTTCCAATACAGTGCTATCTCTTTACTGAGTCCGCCACCATGCTGTCGCCTGTTTCCTGATGCTGGGCCTAGTTGAAAATGGGCCTAGGACCTCCTCCTTGCCTATTTTAGATCAGAGTCGGCCTAGGCCTGCAACAAATATTTCATTATTGCTGTGCCAAATTACAGCAGTGTGCTCTGTGGTTTAAACATTTACTTCATATATGCACTGAGTACTGCCTGCAATAAGCGCTAGTCTGCTCACAGGTCGCCTTCTGCAGAACGCAACAGAAGCGCCTGCTTTGAAACTGCCAGTCCTGCAGTGCGCCAGGCCATGGCAGCCAACACAGCGAGCTTCAGGAGGCTGCTGGACCTGGACATCGCAGACGCAGACTGGGAGCAGCCGCTGCCGCTCTTCGCCGACCACCATGGCCAGCTCGCGAACGGGATGAGGCACGTCCCGTGCAGCACGCAGCCTGTCGAGCCCCGCGTGCCGCGCCAGGGGCCTGCAGGAGCGGCCGCCGCGCAGGTACTATGTCGCAAAGTGCCCGCGGCCGGCGGACCGCGCAGCGCTGGCGCTTGCGGTGCGCTCACGCGCCTGGCTCGGCTGCCAGCGGTCTTGGAATGTGCTTGCTGGAGCACAGTCGGCCAGCATGGTGTAGTGACACACAGCGTGACGGTCCAGCTAGCGCGCACTGCTTATGACATTGCGGCACCCGCACACGGCCCCCGCTACGAGCCTCAGAGCTGCACTGCTGCGCGTGCGCTGCGCACGCATGTGACTTGACTGAATACGACGCCGCTGAGCCCAGGGCCTACCAGCGTCAGCCAGGCGCCAGCGCAGCGCTCTGTTGCCGGCGCCTGACGCCAGCGCCGCAGAGAGGGTCAGGCGGCTGGGCGCCGGCAGGTGCGCGTGGGCAGCGTGGCGGAGGAGGAGCACGAGCGCGGCGTGGCGCACATCGTGGAGCACCTCGCCTTCAACGCCACCGAGGTGCGCAGCGCCCTGCCGCAGCAGGAAGGCCCATCGTCCCCGCCAGGCGCCGTGCATGCCCCGCGCGAGGCACGCATGCATGTAGGACGCTCGAGCTGGGCAAGCGGTCCTGGAGCATGCGGTGGCGAGCATAGGGTGCTTGTTGGACTGCCGCGCCTCCACATACCTGCACGTTGAGCTCGCGAAGCGCAGGCGCTACCGCTGTCCTGGACAGCATGTTTTCCCCTGTCGCGACTCACCGGTACGGGGCGCGCCCCCAGAAGTACCAGTCGCATGAGATCGTGGCGCTGCTGGAGGAGCTCGGGCTCGACTTTGGCGCCTGCTCCAATGCGTACACCAGCGCCGACGAGACGGTGCGCCGCGCCCGCCGCCGGACGGGCGCGCATGCCCCGGCGCGGCAGAGGGCGAACCTGCTGGCCTGCCGGGCCTGTGAGGCTGCCCGCGCTGTCTAGGGCACAGGTGGACCGGGGCTCGAGCGGTGTCCGCCAGCGGTGTCGTGCGGGCATGATGGGTGTTGGCCTGCTTTACATGCCAGCATGCCTGCATGCATGCGCGCGCCTGTGAAGTGGCGCTGGAGGTTACCATCGGTTGAGGCTGCCGGTGCCTCTGCAGCGCGAACGAGCTCTGACATCAGGCTGGTGCGCTGTGCACATGCCTCATGCATGCAACAGGTCGGAGTGCAAGCTTGCAGGCGCGCACGTCGGGCGCCGCGGACGCTGCGACTGGCCCGCAGACTTGCGAGTGGCGGTGGCGCGTGTTCGCCTACCGCTGGCTCTGTCAGTGCGGCGCCAAGCGCCCAGGAGTCCAAGCACAGTGCGGCCACGGCTGGCCGCGGGGTCACCTGGCTGTACTGCCCAGGGGTCCGGGTACCCTACCCCATCCTACCCTGGTGCACGCAGGTCTACGAGCTGATGGTGCCGCTGGACGCGCCGGAGGTGCTGGAGAAGACGCTCGACGTGCTGGCGCAGTTTGCGTTTGCCATCAGGTGCAGACCCACCCTCAACCTACTCCGCCACAAGGCTGGATGCGCCGCCGCCGGACATGCGGAGGTGCTGGAGATGGCGCGGGGTGTGTGGCGCGGCACGCGCTTGTCATCAAGGCGCTTGCGCCCAACTTCTCATGTGCGCTCGCAGCAGGCTGGCATAGGAGCATAACCCTATCCTGGCTCCTAGCATAACCCTATCCTGGCTCCTAGCATAACCCTATCCTGGCTCCTAGCATAACCCTATCCTGGCTCCTAGCATAGCCCTATCCTGGCTCCGCTGCATCTGGGCGCTCGCGCTCAGGTCCGGTCTCTCGCGCCCCCGAGACAGGCGCTTGGGTCTCTGAAACGCGCCCCTGCTCACCGAGCGGGTCACGGTCGACTTTGCTATCGGCTGCTGCCTCCAGCACTGCAAGTTGTTCGCCAGTGCGTCAGCCCAGGATCTCTGAGACTCTCAGGGGCCAGCCACGCATGCTCAGCGGACAGCACTGGCGGCCCTGCAAGCGCATGCCCCGACCCTTACACCCTGACCCTCACGCCGGGCGGCCAGGTGCGCGCCGGAGGACCTGGCCAAGGAGCGCGGCGCGGTGCTGGAGGAGTGGCGCATGGGGCGTAGCTGGGCGGGCCGCGTGCAGCAGGCGCACTGGCGGCTGCTGCTCCAGGGCAGCAAGGTGGGCGCCCGCGCCCGCGCCCCGGCGCGCGCGCCGCAGCAGGCCAAGCCTGCGAGGCGTGTGTGGGACCGATCGTGCAGCCGGGTTGTTGCGAGCCTGCCCGCGCAGCGCTGGAGCGCTGGATCTGGCAGCGGGGTCGGGGTTAGGCCTGCGTGTCTGCAGAGCTCCGCGCATGCCTGATGCGAGGCGCCGAAGTGAGCGCGCGCGCTGTGCGGGCCGGCAGTATGCGGACCGGCTGCCGATCGGCCTCGAGCGCGTCATCAGGGAGGTCCCCGCGAGCGTGGTGCGTGACTTTTACAGGCGGTGGTACAGGCGAGCCACACTGTTTGCTCTCGCGACTGCGAGCAGCCTGCCTGCCTGCTGCCTGCTGCAGGGCAAGCAAGGATGCCGAGCCCATACAGATGCCGTGCCCTGTGCATTCATTGCCCTGCCGTTGACACTGCGCTGTGGGTGCAAGCGATGGCCGTCACCTGTGTGCGAGCAGCGAGCGGCTGTTCCACTGCAGGCCAGGGAACATGGCGGTCAACCCTAACCCTACCCCTATGCAGGCCAGAGAACATGGCGATCGTGGCGGTCGGCAACTTTACGGACACCGGGGGCATCGTGGCGGCTTTGGAGCGCCACTTCGGCGTGCCTGAGGCAGCCGGGGCTCTGCCGCGCGCCCCCATCCCAAGGCGCGCTGCTAATCCAGCCGCACACCGTCTGCCAGCGTTTGGCGCCGGGCAGGTTGCGGCACAGCCCCGACTTGACCTGCCTCTCATGGGATGCTTGTGTCTGACCAGGCGCTGAGATGCTTGAGGCTCAAATGAGGCCTGTTAATAGAGTCGACCACTGGCTCAGCCTGCCCTGTCTGCGTGCTCGGGCCAGGGTGTCCCACGGGTCCGGCGTGCCGTGATCAGGCCAGTGCCGCTCATGCATACAAGCCCAGGCTTCACTGCCCTGGCATTTGCGCCTCCCGTCCGAGACCACGCGCCGCGCCCGGCAGGCACGAGCTGGTGCCGCATGAGCAGCCGCGCGTCGAGGTGTTCGTCGACAAGGAGGTGCAGCAGAGCAGCGTGTACGTGTCGTTCAAGCACGCGCTACCCAGCTTGAGCACGCCGGCGCGCCCTAAACCTACCCTCCCCTGGACGCGTGTGCGCCGCCGCGCCCATGTCGGCGTGCCGCCGTGCCGGCTGCTGACGCCGCCCGTGAGCATGCCGCGCGCCGACGGGCGCGCCTAACAGCGCGTGCGTGCCGCCGCGCCCGTGCCAGCGCGCTGCTGCGCTGGCTGCTGCAATCCGCCCATGAGCGTGCCTGCTGCAACCGCCGAGCGTGCCGGGCGCCGACCGCGCGCGCGCCGCCGCCAGGCGGACTACCGCGCGCACCTGTGCGCGTCCATGTGGCACAGCGCGCTGAACCAGCGCCTCTTCCGCATCAGCCGCGGGAGCGACCCGCCGTTCTACAACGCGGAGGCGCGCCCCCGCCCTCTCAGAGCACAGGCACAGTGCCGGCGCGGCGTTGACCTCATTGTGCCCATATCCTGCCCAGCAGCTGCAACAGCGTGAGCTCAGGCCTGCTGCGGCTCGCGACGCAGGTCGCGTCTGAGCCGATCTGCAAGTCCGTGGAGCTGCACGTGGTCTCCGCCAGCGCGGCGGAAGGCAGAGCGCTCGACGCGCTGGAGGTGCGCTCGCCGCAGCGCGCCTCCCCGCTGCGCCGCTGCCTGCCGCCTGGGCCGCGGCGCCCGTAGCCCTACCAGGGCGGCGAGCGCGCCTTGCCGGCTGCGGCGCGTGCCTGGCGCATGCGCGCTGCGCTGCGCGCACGTATCGCCAGCTGGCCGCGCTGCCGCGCCGCAGGTGATCCTGACGGAGCTGGCGCGCATACGCCAGCACGGCTTCACGCAGCGCGAGGCGCGCGCGGCGCGCGGCGTGCAGCTGGCCGAGGCCGAGAGCCTGTTCACCGAGCGCAACCAGGAGTACTCTGACTCCCGCAGGCGCGCCGGCCTGCCGTCGGAGGCGCCAGCCGGCCACAGCCGCGGCCCTCCTCCACTGGATTCACCTGTCAGGCTGTGCAGGCATGCACTCCAAGCGGTGTCGGCACACGTGAGGGCCGTGTGTGTGGCGTCACTCTGCACCGCGCGTGAACATCCGTTGGGTGCAAGAAGTGTGTTGGGAAGGAATTAGGGTTAGGGTTCAGGCACTCCACCGTGCTGATGCCCGCGCAGGGGCGAGTACGTCCGGCACTTCACCTGCGGCGAGATGGTGGTCGGCCCGGAGCTCGAGGCGCGCCTGGCAAAGACGGTGCTGCCCGGCATCGAGCCGGCCGAGATGGCGCGCCCGGCGGACGCCTGCCGCCCGACGTCCAGCTGCGTCATCAAGGCCACCCTGCACAAGCGGTGGCGCCCGCCCCCTCGCCCCAGGCCGCTCCAGCGGTCGAGCAACACTAATGCTTTGGGCAGGCTGGCCGGCTGCGGTGGCAGCGGCCAGATGCGGAACACAGCAGTGGCGTCCGGCGGTGGTGCCTCGGACTACCCTACCCTACTCTTTACCCTAACTTGTCCTTGCACAGGTCCCAGCATGTGAGCGCGGAGGAGCTGCGGGCGGTCGCGGCGCGCGTCGGCGAAGCTGAGGCCGCCGGGCGCATCCCGCCGCTGGAGCAAACGGCGCTCCCGGGCGCGGTGCTGGAGCCGGCGGACGCGCCGGCGCCGGGCGCCGTCGTCGCGCGGCGCCGCCACGAGCGCTTCGGCGCGACGGAGCTCACTCTCTGCAACGGCATGCAAGTGTGCAGCAAACCCCCGCCGCACGCTCGAAGGAGTGCAAAGTGCGCCACGGCCCGCGAAACTGAGCGCGGGGTTCGCGTGGCAGGTGACATATAAGTGCACGCCGCACGCGGACGATCAAGTCCTCGTGACCGGGTGGGCGCCCGGCGGCCTGTCCGAGGTGCGCGCACGCCGCTGCAGGGAGCGCTGCGCAGACGCTCTTGCGCCCCGGTTGCCGCTGGCCCAGTACTCATATCCTCATACCCTACCTCAACCCTGTGCAGGTGCCACGGCCCGCCTTCCGCTCGGCCGCCATGGCGACGATGCTGGCCGACGAGCTCGGGCCGTACGGCATCAAGCCTGAGGCGCGCCGCCCCACGTAGCTGCACCTGCTCAGTCACGACATGCGCGCTGCTCAGGTGGTCGCGATGGCGGCAAATGATAGTGCCGCTCAGCCGGCGAGCAACGCGGCGCGCCGCAGGTGCTGGAGGAGATGCTGATGGGCAAGCGCGCAGAACACCCTAACCCTAACCCTGTGCTGCACCGGCAAGCTGGGCGGCGCGCCGCAGGTGCTGGAGGAGATGCTGATGGGCAAGCGCGTGGAGCTGAGCACGATGGAGGGCAGCTTCTGGCGCGGCTTCGGCGGCGAGCAGAGCCCGTCCGACCTGGAGACCGCGCTGCAGCTCGTGTTCCAGCTCTTTCGCACGCGCGTGCAGCCCGTGCCCGCCGAGCTGGCCACCTGCCTCAGGTGCCGCCCAGGTCGGCTGTCGCTGGCACGCATCAAAGCCTGCGTTGCTGGTCCCCACTGTGCTGGCTACAGATGCTCGTCGCGAACCGTGAAGCCTGGCAGTGTCTGCGGCACATGGTTGCATCAACTTGGTGCATGGGCGCAGCGCACATTAACGCGGCAGGCACCCCAACCCTGGCCGGCGCCGTCACCGCGCGCGCCGTGGGCCGCGCAGGCACGCGCAGGAGCAGGTGGCCGCCCAGCTGCGCGACCCCACATTCCAGTTCAGCAACAAGGTGAACGAGCTTGTGTACGGCGCCTGCTACTTCTTTGAGCCCTTCACCCTGGCCGACCTGCGCCGCGTCGACCCGGCGCTGGCGTGCCGCCACTTCTCGGACGCCTACGCCAACCCGGCCGAGTTCCACCTCTGCCTCACCGGCGCCATAGAGGTGTGCACGGGTCTCGGGGGCGCGGGCGCCCCGGTTTGCAGGGGCTTGCTGCGATGGAGGGCTGCGGTGGTGGCAGTGGGGGACTGCACTGCTAGCAGTGCATGTCTGATGCCTGGTGGCTCGCTCTGAGTTTGCAGACGGCCACATGCCGAGCACCAGTCCATACCGAAAGGAACGCTCACCAGCATGTAGGCAAGGGGACAGTGGAGTGCTGGACCACGATGTCCTCACAGTCTCGTAAGGAGGCCAAGCCTATGCCAGGCCGGGGCCCCGGTCGCCGTTCAAGTGATGCAGCATGTGCACTTGCTGCAGGAGGAGGTGCTGGAGAACCTGGCAGTGCGCTACCTAGCATCCATCCCGGCCAGGCAGGAGCCGGTGCCGCGCGCGCGCAGCGCGGTTACGCCGCTGCCCTTCTCATTCCCGGACGAGCCGCGCGTGGTCACCGTGCGGTGCGCAGCTGCGCAGCCAGGCCCCTGGTCGTGGCTTTGCTGGCCGGCATCTGAGCGCAGCGGGCTGTGAGCGCATCATCTCGCATGCCCGGTGGCGCAAGCGGCTTGATTTCACGCAAGGCATGCGCTTGCTGGAAGGAAGCCTGCTGTTGCTCGGACGCACGCAGGGCAGCATCCGGGTCGCAATGAATGCCATGCATGTTGCGCGCTGGCGCTGTGAGGCGCCCCTCGCGCTTGGGGAGCGCACACGCTGCGCCCCTGACGCAGACAGGCTTGGTGCCGCATGTGCGCTCACATGAGCCCCATGAGCTTCCAGTCCTGCGCTGTACCACGGGAGTGGGGCGCGTGCGCGCAGGGCGCGCATGGTGGAGCCCATGGCGCAGGTGGCGATTGCGCTGCCGGTGACCATCGCGCTGGCCGGTGGCGCCGCGTGCCTGGAGGAGACGCGCTGGCTGACGTTCTGCTGCCAGCTGCTGACGACGCGGCTCACGCGCGTGCTGCGCTTCCAGTCCGGCAAGGTGCGGGCGCGCGCAAGGTCTTGCGCAGAGCCGGGTTGGGGTTGCTTGTGTAGAGCTTTTGCTGCTGCCGGCATGAGGACAGGGAGTAGCAGACGAAGTGAGCAGAGTGATGCCCGTGAAGGTGAAGCGGATGTTGGGCTGTGACAAGGGTTTAACATGATCGCGCTGCGGACAGGCCCTTGCCAAGGTGGGGTGCGGCGCGACCTATCCGAACATGTGTTCAGCCTCAGTTCTGACAAGCGCTTTTGGCTGCGCCGTTACGTGCAGAGCACGCAGAGCCGCTGCGGCACGCGCAGGTGTACGCGGTGTCCGCGTACGCCAACTTTGGCACCACCGCGCCCTCAGAGCGCCGAGCGCTGCGCGGCGACGTGCGCATCGGCTTTTCGTGCGAGCCCGCGGCCGGCAACGCGGAGGCGCTGGCCGAGCTGGCGCTGACCGAGGTGGAGCGCCTGCAGGCGCGCTGCTGCGCTTGCCGTGCCTTGCCTAAGCCTAACCCTGCAGAGATTTCGTTCCATGATTGGCGCGTACTAAAACCCCCCTGTGCTGCAGGCCGAGGGCCCCTCCAATGAGGAAGCGGCCGCACTACCGCGATCGCCGTGCCCTGCCCTAACCCTATGGAGGCATTTCACCCCATGCTTGGCGCGTAGCTAAAGAGCTCCCAGCGCTGCAGACCGAGGGCCCGTCCGAGGAGGAGGCGGCTGCGCTGCTGACGCTGGAGCAGCGCGCGCGCGAGACCGCGCTGCAGGAGAATGGCTACTGGCACGACAAGGCGCTGACCTGCTACAAGTCGCGCTTGTTCCAGGGCGTGCGCGCCCGCCCCGCAGCGCTGATGTTGCGCATCTGGTCAACAACAGCACACCCGATGCTGGGGAGCCCTGTGCCCGGGCGCGTTCGGGCCTATCGCGCAGCAGGCCATGGCGCCTGCTTGGTCCAACGCACTGTCCTGTGTGACAGCTGCGACCCTTCCTGAATTCTGATGTTATAAGCACCTGCGGCCTTGAAGTTAGGGAGTACTGTATACTCCTGTGCGACCGCCTCCTACCGCTATACCCTAACCTAACCTACAGACGATGCCTGTGCAGGACCTGGACGCCGTGCACGAGGCGCACGAGGCCGCGCGGGAGGCCGTGCGCGGCGCGCTGAGCGCGGCCACGCTCCGCAGCGCGCTGCGGCGGCTGCTGCCGCTGCCTGCGCGCGCGCGCTATGTCCTGGTCACGCTGCAGCCGCAGGCGCCCCTGGCGGCGCGCGTGGTGCGTGCATGCGCCCGCTCCCCTCTGCTTGCCTGGACACTGTGCGTGTGGCCTCGTGCATGTCGTGACAGGCGGGGCTCTTGCCGCGGGCTGCTGGTACCGTCGCAGTGGGTTGCCGCCCTGTCAAGGCGTGGTGCACGGTGCTCGTGCACCATGCACTGGGGACCATATGGGTCGGCCCAGGCCGCACGTACACATGTGTGCAGTTGGGAGGTACAGGCAGAATGGGGCGCACAGGAATATGCGTCTGCCTGAGGGAGGCGCAGGACACTTTGATTTGTGGTGTTGAGATCGTCCCGGTTCGCTTGACACACCGCATGCGTGTGCGCTGGCGGCGCAGCTGGGCGCGTTGGGCGCGCTGGCACCCAGCCGGCAGCAGCCGGCCCGCTACTGGTTCGTCCTGGCTGCCGCAGCAGCCGTGGCCGTCGCTGCCGGGGTGGGCGCGGCGCGCATGCGCCACCGCGTGTGAGCTGCAGCGCCCTCTCCGGCGCAACCTCAGCGGTATTTGCTGGCGGCAGCGCGCACTGCAGCTGCCTTGTGCACCGACATGCCGGCTGCAAGTCCTGCTGCACCGCTCGCAGCCATGTAGTTGGGTGGCGGCGCGGGCATGCGCCTGCCGCTTGGGCCCTGGGTGCTGTGCAAGGCACGGCATGCGCGCCCCGCAAAACTGTCGACCATTGTTTTCAACACGAATTCCAAACAGCGCGGAGCATGCATCAATGAACTGATGCTCGGCCGCGCATGGGGCCCACGTGTGCTGCATGCGAGCGCCGCGAGCACGACATCACTATGTTGTGGAATCATGCCGACTGCCTGGTGACTGCATAGTGTTGGCTTCAACAAACTGCTTCCGGATTGGTCGAGCAGTGACACACTGCTGCTTCTCTCCGCACCCTGAAACGATGTTGCATACTGCCATCCTGTGTGCTTTGGCTTCAGTGTGCATGTGGTTTTGGTGCTGCTCATGGCACAGTTGGCTGGCATGGATGGCAAGCAGGTCAGCAGCAGACGTGTGTGGTCATACATCTCGCTGGCAAGCTGTCAAAGAGCTGGTTGCACCGCACGTCACTTCTGCATCTCCGATCAGCTCACTCAAAGTCCTGACAGCGCTGAAGCAAAGAGTCACACCCGCAAGACAGAAGTGGGATGCAGGGCTGAGCCCTGGACATGCAGCGCGCATCGCTTCTCTGGACCCCTGCAGACGCACGGCAGGCACGTGCGGCCATACGCAGGGCGGCCGCGGCAGCCCCGGCCCTCAGGCGCGCTGCAGCCTCGGCTTCCCGGCGGCCAGCAGCGCGCGGAACTCGGGCAGCGACAGCCGCCCGTCGCCGTCGGCGTCGTGCGCGGCCACCGTGGCCTCCACCACCTGCGCCGCGTCAGGGTCAGGGTTGCCATGCTGAGCACGGGCGCAGCTGCGCGGCGTCCGCGCTGCACGCCGAGCGGTCCGCCGCGCATGCCGGGCGGTCGGCACCGGGGGCGCCCCGCCCGGCGCAGAGCATGCGTGACCCTGCCTCCGAGCACCGAGTCAGCAAGCGCATGGCAGTGCTACGCACGGATGTTGCGCAGCATGCGCGCGTCTGTGGCGCCTGGCACGGCCAGGCTCATGGCTCCCAGCGCATCACTGATCGCCCTGCGCAACGTGGGCTGGTGTCCGGCTGCAGGGTGTCGGGGGCGCCAGGCTGGCGCACCATGTCAAGCAGCACTTCATGAGTCACCCTGCACGGGCTCGCGCCAGGGCCGGCTGCGGGGGTATCAGGGCGCCAGGCTGGCGCACCTCAGCGAGCTGCTCTGCGCTCAGCGCCTGGCCGGCCAGGCGGCGCAGCGTGGCCTCCAGCTCCGCGGGCGAGACAAAGCCATCGCCGTCCTGGTCGTACACGCGGAACGTGACTGCGCGCGGGGCGCGCCGCGCGTCGGCGCGCGTGCCTGGATTGTTTCCCTGTTCACACTTCACTGTTGCTGACGGGGACACCTCTTTATGTGTGGCGGCGCTGAAACGTTCGTGGAAATCAGGCGTCCGTGCCTGGAGGTATCGGCCACACCAGAGGCGATCGGGCGCGCTGCGGGTGGCGGCGCGCCCAGGCACAGACTCTCGACAGAGGCGCGCAGAGTCGCCTCGCTGCAGGGCGCTACAGGGGCACCTGCACCACAGGGACACTGGGGCCCAAGGACGTGGACCGCAGCGGCAGGCGGGCGCGTACAGGCGGCGCGGTCGTCGTCGGTGTGCAGCCTGCCGAGCTCGCCGACCGCGGCGGTGAAGTCGGCCAGGCGCAGGTAGCCGTCGCGGTCCTTGTCCGCGAGCGCCAGGATGCGCGGCGCCAGCGGGTGCCCGGCCAGCTCGGGCAGCGCCTGGAAGTCCGCCAGCGCCACGCGGTCGGCGCCCCCAGCCAGGCGCTGGAACCTGCGCCGCGCGGCAGGGTATTGCTCAGAGCTTCGCCCGCGCGGCCGCGCAGGCGGCGGGGCTGGCGGCGCCCCGGCGCGCGCGGCGCCCGCCGGTGGCGGCCTTTCGCTCGAGGCCGGGCCGGCGCACGCGTTGCCGTGCTGCCGCTGTCTGCCGGCGCCGGTGTGCTCGCCGCTCAGGCCCGGTGCTGGAACCTCTCTACGTCTGCCGCTTGTGACCCCACCGGAATGCAGGCGCACCTTGTCAGTTTGCCCCAGCGTGCGCCCATGCTGCGCACTCAAGGCCCCTGCCAGACGCTGCTAGCTACCATTGACCCGGCATTAGCAACCCAGCTGTCAAGCACCTGCTGGCAGACTGGCTTCTCGTCAAGACGCCGCTCTGCCACACGTCAGGGCACTTATCAGCTTGTCTGACCCCCGAAGCTGAGAGCCCGAAGCTGAGAGCGCACGGGGGCGCCTTCTTGCAGCCCACACGGTCAGGCGCTGGTGACCAGTGCCCCAGAGTGACCGCTTATTGCGCACCACTCACAGCCACAGCCTCAACAGCCGCCTGACTGCCCAGATCCCACTCTGGCCTGCCTTTCCGCCCTTGGCAGCAGCAAATAACTGCAGGTCTTATCGTACGACGCCCGGCCCAGCAAAACTCCCTCTGGTGAGGCTCCGCACCGCCGCTGCATCCTTTCCAGCTCCTTCCTGGAAACCACGCCGTCCTGGAAGCCGTGCGAGCCGGCATTGCCCATAGCTGGTGGGCGCAGGCACGGATTTGCAGCGCTGCAACGGCGCTGTACGCTTCAGAGCAGCGCCAGCCACGCACAGGATCCCTCCAAACCAGCTGGCTCTCAAGTGAGGCACCAGGCTTGTCCCTGGCTGCCCAAGCTGCAAGCTTCAAGAGTGAATAGCTGAGGGGCTGTTCACAGATCTGACGGTACAGCTCGGCAGAGAGCCCTGCGCATCCATCAGCTGGACTTCAGTTTTATAATCCCCTAAACCCCCGTTCTTGCTCTGGGCCAGCAGCAGAGCTTGCACTTTTCCCACTTCTGTGGGTCGACGATAGAGGTGTGAGGTGCTCGCGTGCTTTGCAGGCTGGCCAGTGGCAGTTGACCAGCGCGCTGGCCTGACAGTACTTAAGCGCACTCAAGAGGCAGCTGGGTGGGCGCTGAGAGCACGCCGAAGGGCTCCTCGCTTGCAGCCATGCCCAAGGATAACCCGTTTAATGACAACCCGTTTGATAAAAGGCCCGGGCGGGACCCCTATGCGGTGCGCTGTGCCGCCCTGCGCTCCCGAGCGTGGCAGTGGGGTTGTTCTTGTTTTACACGAAGCAGTGCAGAGCCACACAGAAGATCTCTTTAGATCTTCTCTGCTCAGAGACACCTCGCATCTGCAGCGTGCTGGTCCACATACTGTCCAAACGGCAGCTGCTTTGTGTGGTGCTCTCTCAGGCAGCACAGCGTGTGTTTGCTGTGCAGGGAAACGGGTCAGCATTGCCATCGGGGCAGCCGACGGGTGCGCCCGCTCGCCTTGCTTGTGCTGTGTGCGCTCTACCACAGCTCCATCGACCAACTCAAGCGCTTGCAAGCCAGTCTGCTTGTTCCTTATGCTCCAGCGCCCCGTCGTGGAAGAGCAGAGTCTGGGCGCAAGCCTGTTTGAGGTGTTTAGAGTCTCAGCCTGAACACCTAGCTACTCACGACTGCTGGCGATAGGTGGCTGCCGGTGGGGCTGAGGTTTTCAGACACGCGGACAAGCAAGGTCCTTGTGCGCCGACTCCGCCCGAGCGCCATGCAGGCACGGCGAGCGCGTGGGTGAACAGCGGCGCGCCGCCGCCGGCCAGCATCCCGCTGGCGGGCGCGAACGCGGGCGCGTGGGGCGCCAGCAGCAGCCGCGTGTACGAGGAGCCCGCGCCGACCTTTGGCGGTGACGACGTGCGCGCCCGTGGCCCCCCGCCGCCGCGTACCTGCGCCCCCTCCTGAGCCGGAGGTCGCGAGCCGCAATGCTCTGGTGCTCTGACTGTTATCTCCAAAGTAGGCGGCACCCAACTCTAGGCCGCCGCGCGCGCAGCAGGACTACACGCGCCGCGCGGCGGCGCTGGACCGGCGCGAGGCGGAGCTGCGGTCGAAGGAGGAGCAGCTGAAGCGCGCGGAGGAGCAGCTGCGCCGCACGGGCGCGCTGGCGCCCGAGAAGAACTGGCCGCCCTGCTACCCCATCCTGCACCATGACATCGCGGGCGAGGCGCGCCGCCCGCTCGCGCTTGAGGCGTTGTGGGGCCTGCTGGGTTGGGCGACGGACCGTGACTCCCGCCGAAGCACAATGCGCGTGTGCTGCACCACGAGCATCTGTTCACAGGCACCACGGGTATCTGTTCCAAGACTGCCTCCAGACGGAGCCTAGGCACCATGCACAGAGTGCAGCAGGCAGGGTCTTCAAGCGCGTCCGTGTGGCCATGTCTTATGCTTCCCAGAGCACCGATCGCCAGCCAGCCGCGGTGTGGCCCCGCGCAGATCCCGGCGGAGCAGCAGGGCATGGTGCGGAGCGCATACTGGGCCTTCCTGGGCTTTGTGATCGCGATCACGTTCAACCTGATCGGCTCGCTGGTCGCGCTGTGCGCCATGAACGGCAACGACGGCCGCCTCACCGGCTTCTTCCTGTCGGCGGTGTACTGGTTTGCGGGCGTGCCGGGCGCCTGGATCCTGTGGTACATGAGGTGCCCGCCCCGCCCCCGCCCCGACCTGGCCCCCGGCGCCATGCGTGTGGCTCTGCCTTGCCTGGTTAACAAAGGCCTGTTCCACCTTTCTATTTGTGCAGAGGCTTCTTCAACCTTTCTGTGTTTTTTCTCGCAGACCTGCATGAGCTCATGCAAATGGCCCAATGGTTTGTACATATTTCCAAATGAGCGTGCCGAGTGCAGGCTGTACAACGCGGCGATCAAGGACCGCGCCTTCACGTACGCGTGGTTCTTCCTGATGTTTGCGGCGCACATCATCTTCTGCATCTGGTCGGCGGTGTCGCCGCCGCTGCCGCTGGGCAACGCCTGGTCGCACACCGGCTTCATCCTGGGCGTGCAGGCGCGCGGCCCGGGGACGAGGGCGCCGCGGCGGTCAGAGTGACCGTGTCCTTATTTCCTAGTGAGACTTTTTGCAAGTCACCTTGTATGTTTTCGGTGTGCCTGTTAGAGAAGGGCCAAAGTTCTGCAGAAGTGTGTCAGAGCTGTCTGTTTGCAGCAAGCTGCCTCAGCGCGCGCAGGCCGCCCCTGCACTGCCTGGCCGCGCACGCCACTTCTGCGTTGCTTGGTTGCTTGTCGGGCGCCTTGATGGGCGCGCAGCCGTCAGCGCCTTCCAGACATGCCTTCACTGCCGCCAGCATACCTCTGTGCTGGGCCGGCAGCTCGCGCGTGCCCCGCTGCAGCAACACGCAGCACGACCACCGCCTTTCACATGGCCAGAGGTCACAGACGTCGCGAGACACGGCAGGGCGCCTGAGACACGGGAGGGCGCGTGAGACGCGGGCGCGCGCGCGCGCGCAGACTATCGGCCAGAACGCGCTGACGGGCATCTTCTACCTGGTTGGCGGCGCGGTGTGGACGCTGGAGTCGCTGTGGTCGTTCTGGACGCTCAAGGCGGTGTACGGCGCGTTCCGCGGCGGCGGCGGCGACCGGCGGCTCAAGCAGGAGGTGGCCTCCACCATGGCCGGCCACGCGGCCACGCAGGCCGCGGCGCGCGTGTGAGCGCGTCGCCCTAATCCTGACCCTGACCCTACCATGCGCCCTATCCTCTCATGGCGCAGCGGCCGGGGTGCGGGGGGGGCGCGCGTGAGCTCGCGAGGGGAGCACGAGCTGCGCGGGCGGCGTCTGCGGCGACTGGCTGAAAGCTGGGGGCTTTCAGCCGCGGCCCTACAGTGCAGCTGTGTGCGGACCAGACTGTCACTGCGCACGTGACTGGGACGGCATGCACCTGGTTGTGCTGGCACTGGGCGCGGCTCCGCGGCGGCGAGCAGGGCTGCTGGTGGGCGTAGTTACTGGGTCTGCTGCAAGGAGGCGTGTGCAGGATGAAAACGCAGGTCTGTGTCGGGGGTGGTGTGGCACTGCACAAACAGCGCAAAAGGAGCTGAGTGTCAGTGGGGCCGCGCAGCGAGCACAACATGGGGGCCAGCCTTGGTGCAGCAGCTGGCATGCAAGTTGTTTAGATGAAAGGTTGTGAGGGGTGAGAGTGTCATGCCAAGGCGCACCCTGTGCTTCATCAAAATGACTCTACATCGTCCGGTGTGCTTTGAAGCCTTTTTGGGTCCTGTGGTGCAACATCTGCCCACAGGCCGTGTTACTATGGTATCGCCAGCGGAACACTCCCCGGTGTTCAGTTCCAGCCGATGCAGCGAGGCGTTGCGCACGGCAGAGCCCATGCATTCCATGGTATGGTTTCTGATCAGACATAGCTCAAGATAACAAGACCGGTTCAGATGCCAGGCGTCCGCGCCACCAGGGACAAGTGTCGGGCAGCGAGCGTGGGTGGACGCATGGCCACCTCGCGACATGCGAAGCTGCGCTTGAGCGTCAAGGGGGCGGCGAGCGCATGCAAGCATCCGACAGGCAGGCGGCACCCCCAACCATGGCCCTGTCTGCGACAAGTTCAACCTAGTGCTGGCTGGTCGAGAAGGACCCAGGCCGCCCCGGCAGCCGGGCGCAACAAGCGCACTACCGGCGCTTGTACTGGCACGCGCGCAGCGCCGGCCAGGCCGGCGCGGCGCGCGCAGCGCCAGCCTCACGCTTGCGCAGCTCCCACACCACAAACATGGTGTTGCTTGCGTCCTGGCGCTCCAGCGTAAAGCCCAGCGCGCGCAGCGCCTCCAGAAACGGGCCAAAGTCCTCGGCTGCGCCGGCCGCGAAGCGGCTGCGCACCTGCGCGCGCGTCCCCCGGCTGTGGTGACTCCGGCTGCGCGTGCGGCTTGGGGCAGGCGGACCGGGCGCATGGCCGCGGGCGATTGCCTGCCACTGGCGCAGTCGCGAGGCACAGCATCGCATGCGCCTCGTGAGCCCATCCACTTACAGCTGTGGCGGACGTGCATTCGCACCAGAGCAGCCGCAAACGGCACTGACGATTGAGGAGTAGCCAGGGGACACAGGAACGCGACACGCCCTACCCTACCCTGACCCATGCCCAGGTGAGCGGCAGCGTGCCGCCCGCATCGAGACCAGCGAACTGGGCGCCGCACTGGTCTTAACCCCAGCCCGGGCGCGCCTCGGCGATCCACAGGCGGCCGCCCGGGCGCAGCACGCGGCGCGCCTCGCGCAGGAAGGCCGGGTAGTCCGTGCCCATCAGCGCCAGGCAGAAGACCGCCGCGTC
>JAABUV010001244.1_pt1 | contig 37257 bp, 39 predicted proteins | sample 5559971 | NCBI WGS metagenome assembly JAABUV01 (sample SAMN10711881, study PRJNA513362) | rock metagenome | isolation source: Antarctica rocks | place: Antarctica: Victoria Land, Knobhead nord | collected 2015-12-19
CTCTTTATCTGCATCTTTTTAGAGATGACATCGTAGCACTTGCTAGTACTAACTTCGATGCTAGCTTCTTTTTGCGAACTTTTCATCGCTTTTCGCTTTTTCATTTCTTTGAATTTCACAATCGCTCATGTTTGCTCTTTTTGCTGCGAATTCGCATTTTGCAAATTGATTGTATTCTTGTCGTTCTGCGCATTTGCATGTGAATTTAGCATCAATGCATCGAGTGAACTAAACATGTATTACGTTTTTCTATTTGCTGATGTGAGCGACTTTTGTTGACTGTGAAATAAATTGACAATGTTGTTCTGCAGTTGTTTGCTTGTTGATGAACTCATGCTAAGTTCATTTCATAAATCTGTTTCAATTTCTAACGTTGACTTTTTGATTTCTATCATCGACGTTTTAAGTTCTGACGCTGAGCTATTGCTTCTGCTGAGTTTCGCGTTACTATTCGCGAAACGAGACGAAAAAGAGCGCATAAAGCGACTCTTTATATTTCTTTTCATAGAGAATTTTTTCGAGTTTTGAACTTCAAACTTCTAGAAAATTCACTTGACATCTCTTAAATATCTCTTTAATCTCTTACTCAGAGCGTTTCACGTAGACAGTAACTTTAGTGTAGAGATTTCTCAATTTCTATTTCAAAAATCTGCAATAAATTGTTTTTTATTATTGACTTATGTCAGATGAAAATGATATAAATCTAGTCTGCAAGAGTCTAGATTACTCTTTTTGATAGAAAATGCTTGACACAATTGCTTTATATCTCGTGTATCAAAATAGTTGCATTATCTCGCTCAAAATAGTAACGACTGATCTCAACTTATTGTTTTGCACATCAAGAAAAGATAAAACAGATAGTGATTTGATAATAAACACTGTACTTCTCTGAAACAATATTGTTTTCTGTGCAATCTTCAAGTGCACAAGAGTTTGATTTCAATTTTTGCATCAGTATGCAGTCTTCTGTGCTGTTCTGAAGTCAATTGATGATTTATTCTTTTCAGATAAGTTTGCTCTTTGATTTATCAATCAAATTACTGTCTGAATTGATGATTCTTTCTTCTGCGTTGATAAAATCTCGTTTCGTCGTCGATTTTGGCCTGCGTAAGCGCGAAAAATTTCGATTTTCGATTTTTGACTTGCAATGCAGTCACCTGTGAAGTTATTGAGTCGAATGAGAGCTTGTTTTGATTGTACGATTGTGCTCTATAACTTGTTGATCGATTTAATATATCATATGCTTTGATAAATCGCTGTCGTCAATTGTCAATTACTAAATCTAGTACATGATGTTCGCGAAGACATGAAAATTATTCTAAAAAAATCAAACAAGTTGAATTATTCAATTTCAAAGACATACAGAATTATTACACTGCTAAACTGTTTAGACAAAGTAGCAGAAAAAATAATAGCAGTATAACTGTTTTACACAGCTGAAATTAACGATAAGCTGCTGAATTTTAATCAAATGAGAGACAGAAAACAAAGATCAGCTATAGACGCAGTACTAAATTTAGTACATGATGCACAAATGATGAAAAGTCGAGAAAACACGCTTATCTGTTTACTTCTAGATGTCAAAGAAGTCTTTGACTATGTTGCATTGAAACAGCTGATCAAAATATTGATTAGATTGAAAGTATCAATTAATTTAATCAATTGAGTAAAATGTTTCTTACAAAATTGAGTTATTGACTTAGCATTTGACGACGAACGTCAGAAATCAAAGAAAATAAGCACAGAAATATCACAAGACTCATTTATCTCGCTCATTTTATTTCTAATTTATATTCGATACTTGTTTTCAAAGATTCGCGCAAAATTCGAAAATATACAGTCACTCAGCTATATTGATGACATGATGCTATACATTGAGAGAAGAAATATTGACAAGAATGTGAAAATGCTGAAAAACGCAGCAAAAATCGCTTTCACATGAGTTAAGAACAAGACAGTGCAATTCGATGACTCAAAATCTGAATTGATACACTTTGAAAGTCATAAAATAACACTCAATCAAATGATTATTCTACTCAATAATATGATCATAAAATCAAAGACATGTGTATGATGATTAGAAGTTTGACTGAATCGAAAGCTCAACTTCAAAGTTCATATGCAAATGAAAATCATGACAGTTACAAGAACGCTACACTCGTTGTTTAAATTAATGAATAATGAGTGAGAACTAAATGTCAAATCAGAAAAGCAGTTATATCTGACATGCATCACGTCTATTAGCGATTATGACGTCGAAATATGATGAAATAATCAAAAAAGCTACTTAGTCAAATTTCGCAAACTGCAAAACGCTGCATTATGAAAAATTCTGAGTGCATTTCGAACATCATTGATAGATGCTATGCAAATAGAAGTTGAAATTTCGTCAATGAAGATGCAATTAGATCAAAAGTGCAAGAACTATGCAATTTGAATAGTTGAATTATTGAAAAAACATTCTATCAGAAAAAGAACATTTATTTCATACTTATCTTAATACTCTATTGAATTGAATCTAGATCTGAACGCATCGAAATATCTGAACTGAAACGAGATGAAGATGAATTTATCTTGAAAAGTCAAGAAGTGCAAAGACAGACTCATGTAGATATATTGAATATTGAACAAAGTGCAAAAAACACTGAATTCAATAAAAGAAATTGAAATTTCTCACTTCAAGAAATCATGAGGTCAAGAAATTGAGCATTTAGCAAAAATTCAAACCGAATTTGCAAAAAGCGAAACTCGTGAAACGATCAATATGCACTACAGAAAATTAGAAAGAATTATCAAAAAGACGAAAAACATAGTGATGTATATCAACGCATCGCAAACTTGAAAAAAGACAGCAAAGATTGAAACAGAAACTAAAATGACAGTGATATTTATGCATGAACTGCTTCAATGATATTGACGTTCAAAATCGAAGTTGAAGCACAAAAACATCTGAAAAAATGAGTTTTAGCAGTGAGATCAACATATCAAACGATCGAATATTGAGATTATTGATCAAATGATCAGTGTCAGAAATGTCAAACATTCAAACATTTGCAGAACAAGTGTAATAAATCATCAAGATGCTTGTTTTGTGAACGAAATCATCTGACATGAAAGCATAAATGCTCATTGCTCACATGCAGAAAACAGCAATCATGCAATCACATGATATCAAAGTGCTGTAATTGTCAAAATGCACACTTTGCAAATAACATAATGTGTGAAATATATCAGGCAGCTCAGTCTATTAGCGCTCAAAGAGATCATTCGATCGAGAAATTGTAATGAGTATCACATCAGAAAACTCTCAAAATATTGCAAATGACAAAAGCTTTGCAAACGAATTGAATATTCGAATTCTACAGCACAACTGCGCAAGATCAATGCAAATCATGCATGCATGCATGAAGTTTGCGAAAATCAGAGCGAATATTGTTATTCTGCAAGAATCATGAATGAAAGATGAGAATATAACAATCTTGCATTCATCGTTTATATGCATCAAATCAAATATTCAGAAAACTTGAGTCAAAGTACTGATATTTATTATGAAAAACACAAGAGAGTTTATTTGCACATCAAGATCAGACATAGTCAACAGCAAAGACATGCAAGTGATAATGATAGTGAATGATAAAATTTCAGATGAGATTTTGTTGCTCAACATATATAATGAAAAAGCACAAAATGCAGAGAAGAAGCAATCATACATGATTGAGCAAAAGTTAGTAAAGATTAGATTAAACAACAATCAAAAAGTTATTATTGCAGAAGACTTTAATGCGCATCATAGCTGATGAAACGCGAAGATTGCAAATTTCATTAGAACGAAAGCATTAGTAAACTGAGTAAGAATGCATGACTGTAATCTGATTAATACATTGAATATAAACACTTATCACAGCTATTTCAAAAGATTAAGCTCAGTAATTGATTTAGCTTTTGCATCAAGAAGTGTGCAAAACTACATCAAGAACTGACATGTGAATGAAGATGCAAACACAGAGTTCAATCATGAAGTAATTCTGTTTACAATAGTCACAGAAAAGGTGAAATTGATTGAAAACTCGCTAAATGCATCATACAACTTGCAAAAAGTCGACTGAAAGAGATTTGACATGCACTTACAAAAGACGAAGAATGAAATGATTATCAAAATGCGAAGAACTATCAATCTAAAGACAAAAGTCATTTACTTAATTGAATGCATCAAGAGTGCAGTGAAGTTATTTGTATTTAAACAGCAAATATGCACAAAATCAAAACTCTGATGAAACGATGAGCTCATCAAAATGTGAAAAGCACTGTCATCAAGAAAGCGAAGTTGAAAAAGATGCAGAACTGATGATGCATGAACAAAGATAATGCAAATGCAAAATTCGTATCATAATGCAATAAAGTTGATCAAAAATCAATTTTAAATCAACTTTCTGAACAAAGTTAAAGAAAAGAAAGTGTTTCAGACATACAAGTTTATCAAATCACGACTAATTGAAAAGCTGTTCTCAATACAGAATATGCAAAAGAAGTTGAAAACTGAATTCAATGAAAAGTGCAAGACATTCTTGAAAGCAATGTATTCATCATCTTTGAAAGTTCAAATCAATGAGAATTTACTATTAAATGAAAGTATACAGTGATCAAGAATTATTGAGAGAAAGATTAAGCATGCTATTAACTTCTCAGCACTCAGAAAAGCACTTGAATCAGATGATATGTCATTCGCAATTATGCAGCAAGTATACAAAAGTGTATTGAAAATTTTCAATCTGATGTATTCAAATCTGATTGAAAGTAATTATCACTTAAAGATATGACGCGAAGACACAGAAATCATTCTGAAAAAATTGAATAAATCGAATTATTCAATTTCAAAGACATACAGAATTATCACACTGCTAAACTGCTTAAACAAGATAGCGAAAAAGCTAATAGCGATGCAACTGTCATACACAGCGAAAATGAATGACAAGCTGCTAAACTTTAATTAAATGAGAGACAGAAAACAAAGATCAGCTATAAATGCAGTACTAAATCTAGTACATGACGCGCAAATGGCAAAAAGTCGCGAAAACACGCTTACATATTTACTGCTAAATGTCAAAGATGTCTTTGATCATGTGATGTTGAAACAGCTGATCAAGATCTTGATTAAACAGAAGATATTGATCAATTTGATCAACTGAATAAAATGCTTCTTACAAAATTGAATCATTGACTTAGCATTTGATGAAGAACATCAGAAGTCAAAGGAAATTTTCACAGAAATATTGCAAGAATTATTTATTTCGCTCATTCTGTTTCTAATTTACATTCAACACTTATTTTTGAAGATTCGCGCAAGAATCGAAAATCTACAGTCACTCAGCTACATTGACGACGTTACACTGTACATCGAAGAAAAAAGTATTGACAAGAATGTGAAAAAGCTGAAAAAGATGACGAAAATCGCATTTACATGAGCAAATGAAAATGCAATGCAATTTGATAACTCAAAATTCGAATTGATTCATTTTGAAAGTCATAAAGTGACATTCAATCAAACAATTATGCTACTGAATGACATAGTCGTAAAATCAAAGATCTGCATACAATGACTAGAAGTCTGACTGAATTGAAAGCTCAACTTCAAGATGCATGTGCAAACGAAAATCGTTGCAGTCACAAGAACGTTACACTCACTCTTTAGACTAATGAATAGTGAGTGAGAATTAAATGCAAAGTCAGAAAGACAGTTGTATCTAGCATGCATCATAATCATTAGCGACTACGACGTCAAAATCTGATGAAACAATCAAAAAAGTCATGCAATCAAATTTCACAAGCTGCAGAACGCAGCATTATGAAAGATACTGAAAGCATTTCAAACATCACTCATAGAAGTCATGCAAATAGAGACTGAAATTTCGTCAGTGAAAGTACAACTAGATCAAAAATGCAAGAACTATGCAATTAAAATAGTTGAATTATTGAAAAAGCATTTGACAAGAAAGTGAATATTCATATCATATTCATCTTAATACATCATTGAATTAAATCTGAATCTGAATGCAACAAATTATCTCAATTGAAATGAGTTGATGATGAAGTTGTCTTAAAAAGTCAAGAATTGCAAAGAGATGCTCACATAAATATATTGAATATTGAATAAAGTGTATAAAACGCTTAGTTCAATACAGAAGATCAAAATATCTCACTTCAAGAAATCATGAGATCAGAAAATTAAATATCTAACAAAGATGCAAATTAAATTTGCAAGAGATGAAATGTGCAAAACAATAAATACACACTATAGAAAACTGAAAACAATAGTCAAAAAGACGAAAAACATAGTGATGTACATCAATGCATTGCAAACTTGAAAAAAGATAGCAGATTTCAAAACAGAAATTGAAACTGCAATGATATTTACGTATGAGTCTGTTAGATGCAGCAAAGCAATAAGTGTGATTGATGAAATAATAATAATGAAAGCGAAATTGCAAGCTATCAATAATGCAATCATGATATGCAGCGAAGAAGCATCTGAAGACAGCGAAATTTGAGTGTACATAGACAGTCAAATGACGCTGTAAAGATTAAAAGCAAAGAGCAATGTCAACTTGAAGTTATTTAATAACATACAACAAAATCTGATCAATTTGCAACAAAATCAATGTTATATTTGCATACAGTGAGTATTGAGTCACAAAAACATCATTGAAAACAAAGCAGCAAATCAATTGATTAAAGACGTGACATGAAAAAAATCAACAATCAACATCAGGAAAAAAACAATCATGAACTTTATCAAAAAGCAAATAAACAAAGAGATAAAAGAACAATAATTAATTGCATGAAACAACAGCATCAAAAAAGAAAATCAGTATCAGAAGCATACAACAAGAATGAATTTGAGTTACAAATTACTAAAGAAGCTTTGAAAAATAAACAGACTAATGTTTTCAGCATTTATACAGCTAAAAATAAGATATGACTATTTCAAAAGCTATTTGCATCAACTATCAAAGAATAATTTGAACAAATGCTATGAAATATGCAAGGCGAGACAAACGTTGAAGCACTTACTACTGAACTGCAAACATTATAAAGCAGAACAGTTACAGCTTAAAGCAAAAGCACAGTTCAAAAACATGAACATTATATTGACGTTGTTTATCATCAAGATTAAAAGAATTGCAATGCTAAAGTACTTGAAAAGTACTTGAATTGCAACAAGAAAATTGTTATGATTCTAGTCTTCGTCTATTCTTTATTTAATCTTCGTCTGATTTCATTTTAATTAAGTCTAGCGAGAATTTAATCTAGAAATGATGTCATTGAAACTCTGCATCATATGTGTAAGACATCAACTCAATCGAGTCTAGCATAAAGCTGAGAAACATATATATAAGAATTGAGTTCTTTTCTGTAGATACTTTTCTTTCTTAGCATTTATCTATTAGTTAAATGACATTCATATAACTCGCTTTATGCTGATCTCTAACAGTAAATAAATGCTTATCAACTACTTTGTTATCAACGTGTAGATGATACAAAATAATCTACTTCTATTCAGAAAATTCGCAAGAAATTCTTTGAATTACTTTCATCAAAACATATATTCAAATTTACTCAAATTTATCAAATCAATCACTCAATCTTATTATAATCAAATCTATTTATTTATCTTTATCTTTCTTACAATAACACGCAACTCTGAATCAGTCGAGTCATGAACAGCTCATCTGCTTAGAAACACTGTTAGTAGATGAGTTTTTCTTATTTCTTTCAATGCTTCAATGAAATCTCAGAATGTTGCTATCTCATGAAACATCAACATGAATCAACAACTTTGTCAATGAGCTATTGATCAGTCAGACGAGATCATCAAGATGCTGATCGAGTTAAGAGATCAACGAAACATGACTTTGAAACTCAACGAGCAATGAATCGATCTACAAGTCAATCATATCAAAAGACTTAATGAATTAAAGATCAATTAAACAACAATAGACACTCAAGAAGAGACTATCATCAAACTATGAGAAGAAGTATTGAATCTTAAAAAGAAACAACGTTCAGCAAATTAGTCTTGATCTTAACAGTCTATGAAGTCTCAAGCTTCTATCAAGAATCATACTTGACAAGAGTTGTTCACTTTATTTGACAATGATCATCACAAGTTTTTCAAGTTTTCGAATTCATTTATATTCATTAATGAAGATGAATTGACATGAGACAGCTGAAGAATCAAGATAAATGACAAGCTTTAGACAAATGTTGATCACTTCAATAATGAGAATATCTATATTGTTTATGTGATATCTAGACTAGAAGATGATGCTGCTGAGCACATCTTCGCTCAATGTCAACATAATGCTTCGCATTTATACATCTTGATCAACGAGTTATTTGAGCATCTGAAAGAAATATACAATGAACTGAATAAGAATTAAAAGTGTCATCGTAAGTACAATGCTTTGAAACAAGCAGACAAGTCTTTCAATGTCTTTTACTTCAACTTTATAAAGCTATTCAGCTATCTTGAATATGATGATTGCATTCTGATGAATAATCTTCAGAATAAAACCAATAATCACTTGCAAAACGCTTTATCAGTCTGTTCAAAGAACTTTACTTCACTCACTCGCTTAAGAATCTTTCTTCAAGATGTGAATAGTAAACAACAAGTCAATTATCAACTTTGCAGTGAATGTTACACTGTCATCATCAAAGTCACTGTTGTATCTGACAAACATGCTACTACTCTCTTGTCAGCAATGATGACTTTAATAATTGATTATGTTAAGTTTATCATCTTTTCTATCTTTAAGTCTGATCGAGCGAAATCGTCTATCATTTGCTACATCTGCAAGACTTCAAGACATTTGTTCAAGAATTGTTCTTAGAACAAGATCAATACTTCTGTATCTTGTGCATTCATTTCTCATTTACATGAAATCATCATTTCAAAGAATAAAGAGAATGAGAAAATATCTTTCAAGAATAGTGAGACAAAAAACTAGAGACTTTCATCAAAGACGTGATGAAAGATGTGTTAATTTCTTCAACAATAAGTATGTCAGATGATTCTTTTGCTTCTGAATCTTTGACTACTGAATATGTACTTTCTAGCAATGAAATTAGTTACTCATTAAAGTCATTGATTGACATTGAAGCTGCTGACTATTCATTTATTGATAAAGTAATTGCGCAGATTGTTTGTGATCAGTTGCAAATTGAGTATCTGACTTTGATCAAAGCAAAGTCAATTCGAGAATTCAACAATCATTATGCTAAGAAATTCATTATTCATGCCATTTATTTGAATCTGACTGTTCAAGATCATATGATTGACACAACTTCTATGTTGATCATTCAATTAAATTAACATCAAATGATTCTTGAAAAAACATGAATGAACAAAATCAATCTAGTAATTGATATGCAAATCGATTTTCTTTGATTTTTGAATTTCAACTCTACTAGTCAGAGATTGATTGCTTTACTCTCAAGCAATAAATCAACTATGAAACAGAAGAGCTTGACTTTTACTCATATACTAAAGAGATCTTTTACTTTCGTTACATTTCAATTCAGTCAGAAATCACTTTCTTTCAGTCAAAAAAAGAGCTTCACCAAACAGTTAAAACAGCGCGACGCGACTTTAACTAGCGTCAAAATCTCTAAATCAACGTCAAATTCATTGAACATTGTCATGATCAAAGTCGCAACTTATAGAATGTTAGTCAAACAATCAGATGTGAAGATCTTTGCTGTTATCATCTTGAAAATTGATCAACTTATAACTACAGCTGAAAATAAGTTTAAAGAAGTAAATCTGCATGAGCTTTCACACGTTAAGACTTTTGAGAAGATCAAAGTCAAGCTTTCTCTTGAGTATCATGATTATCTAGACATGTTCAATCAAGTTATGACGAATCAGTTATCATTTCATCGTTTCTACGATCACAAAATTGAGTTGATCGATGAAGAAATGCTCTTTAGAAGCAGACTTTATCAGATGTTTAATCATAAACTTCAGAAGATAAAGAAATATCTGATTAATCATTTAAACAAAGAGTTCATTTTCTTTAGCTTTGCATTATACGTTTTGCTCATCTTGTTCATTGAAAAGAAAGACGAAAGCTTGCGTTTCTGCATTGATTACAGAAAGCTTAATGCTTTGATCAAACGAGATCACTACTCTTTGTCATTGATAGACGAGATTCTCACTCATATACAAGAAAGCAAGTATCTGATTCAATTAAACATCATTGTTATGTTCAATAAACTACACATGTACTCAGATAGCAAAGATTTAACTATCTTTATTATCTTCTTCAACTTATACAAATATCATGTAATGCTCTTTGAATTAATCAATGAATCGACATTTTATCAACATTATATGAACGATGTGTTATTCAAGTATCTACATCAGTTTTGTCAGATTTATTTACAGCAAGATCTTGAAGAAACACAAGTGACATGTATAATTAATCTTGAATAGACTACGAGAAGCTGATCTACAGATAGACATTAACAAGTGCAAGTTTCATGTTCAGAAAACTATCTTTCTAGAACTCTTGATATCAATCGAAGAATTGAAGATGAATTCGCGAAAGATGCAAGTAAACTGATCGCTGAGTTAAGTTTTGATATCAATCTTCTGACTTAACTTAAATACTCAATTTCAACATTCTGACTCAACCTGATATTAATCTTGAATCAATATCAGATTTGAGTTTTCAATTCAACTCATCAAGAAATCAAAAATGACATCAAATGTCAAGATTTACTATTTTTGAATCTATTATGTCATTATATTTGAAAGACTTACGTGAAACAAATGAATCTATTTCTCTTCTCATTGTTTGCATTATCTTGTTGCATTATTAATAAAATATATTGCAAGATGTCTGATTCTGATAAGACATATGAATTATCAAGATTTTCAATCGAGAAAGAATCTAATTTCTCAATCGTTCATTCATCTACTTTCAGTAGTCTTCATTCTAATGAATTCGCAAGTCAAGATTCACGAAACATCAATCAAAATTTCGTCGAAAAGAAACAAACTCTTCAAGAAGTAATGAATAGAATTTATCACGATACTTCTCTTCTAATATTAAGAGAGAATAATCAGTATGTTGAGTGAAGTGCTGATATCAATGCTCAATTTCAACAATAATGATTACAGATGTCTATTGACAAAAGTGTCATCAACAAGACTCAAAGAAAGATAGATAATTCACTTTGAGCTAAGAAGATTAAAGTAAATAAACAATTCAACATCTGAAACAAGTTTATTCAAATGATGTTGACGTTGAAAGAATATTCTAAGATTTCATGCAACAATTGTCTTAAAATTCTAGATCATTCTACAACTATTGATGAATCTAGTACGTTCAATATGATCAAGCATCTCAAGTCAAATGCTTGTCAGAAACGAAAATGATTCAACTCTCTTTCACAGCTCAAGATATTTTTCAATCATGTAAGTTCAATATGATAATGCAAATAGATAATGCAAAGTTGACGTATTTATAGAAGAAAAGTCATATCAACTTATCATCTCAATTCAATCAACAAAATTGAAAAAAGATATTGTGTCAGATCTTTGTTGCACTGAATTTGTCTTTTCAAATCATTGAAAACAAGCATTTTCAACAGTTACTACAAATGCTTCGTTCAAAGTTTACTTTTGTGCATTGCACTAAATCATTGTTGAAATCGTGCCTAGAATCTAATCACACTGCAGCGAGATAGTGTGTAGCTGAATAGAATGTTTGATCAATAGAGATAGCTATAACTAGAATATTAAAAATACAGAAGAAATCAAAGAGAGTTTCGAGCTGTATCTATAGTAGAGCAAAACAAAGAAAGCGAAGCAGATTTGCTCAAGTATTGAAAGCGCTAGAATAGAGTGTTGAGGCTAGAGATTCAACATGAGCCAAAATCTCTAGAGCTTGTTGACTAGAAAACTCTATTCAATCTCAACACACTTGTAACATTATCTTCTTCTCTTTAAAAGTCATGTTTCTATGACTTGTAATGTAGTTCATAGCACTGACGTAGAGTCTTGATGCCTGCCTTTCTATCAATCTTTCTATTGATTCAAATCAACTCGTCAAATGCCTATTGTAGCAGACTCACTATGTGAGATAGAGTGATCATTGAAGTAGGCTCACTAGTTGCATGTGAACGCGAGATAGATCGATTTACTGATAGATTGAGTGATAAAAGTAGATGAGTTATCACATTGATGAAGAGTGTCATTGAAGCAGACTCACTAGTCGACTTGCTCATTGAAGAGATTAACTTTCGACTTGTCATTGTAGCAGACTCACTATTTGCATGTGAACGTAGAATCAGGTTCACTGATAGATAAGACGATGAGAGTAGATAGATCATTGCATTGATGAAGAGTGTCATTGAAGCAAGCTCACTAGTCAACTTGCTCATTGAAGAGATCAACTTTCGACTTGTCATTGTAGCAGACTCACTATTTGCATGTGAATGTAGAATCAGATTCACTAATAGATAAGACGATGAAAGTAGATAGATCATTGCATTGACGAAGAGTATCATTGTAGCAGACTCACTATGAGAACGTCATTTGTAGTAGCAGACTCACTAATTTGATCTGACGACACAGATTGTTTTGACTCGCCTGATTCACGAGCTTGATTCGAGATGAAGAGAAAAAGAAATGAGTTGAACAGCTTATTTTCACTCGTCTGCTTCACAAGAATGAGTTGATTCTAAAGCAATTCACGAAGATTCTTTATCGTGATTCTCTTAATTGAGTGAACTGTGCATACTTAATGAGCGATAGATTCTCTAGCAATTCAAACAGTCTTGTCGTGAATTCTATTGACTCTCTGATGTTGTTCTGTCTTTCGATTGCGTCAATCATCAGATAAAACAAATTTCTTTATACTTGTTTCGTTGTTCATCGAGTAGCTTGAATGAGTAATGAAATCAATATCATGTGGTAAACGAATTCTTAATATAATGTTGAGATCATGTCTAGAATCTAATCACACTGCAGCGAGATAGTGCGTAGCTGAATAGAATGTTTGATCAATAGAGATAGCTATAACTAGAATATTAAGAATACAGAAGAAATCAAAGAGAGTTTTGAGCTGTATCTATAGTAGAGCAAAACAAAGAGAGTGAAGCAGATTTGCTTGAGTATCAAAAGCGCTAGAATAGAGTGTTGAGGCTAGAGATTCAACATGAGTCAAAACCTCTAGAGCTTGTTGACTAGAAAACTTTATTCAATCTCGATACACTCGTAACAATCATCAAACATGATTTTCTTGAAATATGATGAAATTCAAGCAAAGATAAAGCAAGATTTAAAAGAGTCACGACAGATTTCTATTGCATTAAATGCATGATTTAGTTCTCAAAAAGTCGCTTATCTGAGAGTTTTGATATATTAAATGAATGCTACATTTTAATATCATGAACATTTCATTGAATTTACATCTCTTCAAGTTGAGCATACTGATCGTCATTTAATGCAAGAGCTGTTCAAGATTTTGAATACATACGACATTAAGAACAAGCTTTTTGATGTTGTTATTAATAATGCAAGTAACAATGACACTTTAAAGAAGAAGCTTGAAAGAGTGCTCAGTTGACGTGACATTTCATGAAATAGAGCACAAAACTCAATATCTTGTATGACTCATATCATTAATTTAATGACTCAAGAGTTTATCAGAGCTATTGAATCAAAGACTTTAAATGACAATTTCGCTGTGTCATTAGACGATGATTAAGTTGAGAATGTAATTACAAGCAATGATTTTTGCATTGTTGTCAAGAAAATATTTATCAAGTTGATAATGCAAAAAGATAATGCATTTACTAATCAGTGAAACAGATTCGCACTCTTACTATTGTCATCAACAATTCTTCTCAACAAAAGCTTCGCTTTCTAAAGCTTCAAGTCACAAGATCTTGAAAATTGATACAAGATATTCGCATTCGCTGAAACTTTATTTATTTGATGCTTCAATGTGCATATCAACTGCGTGACACAATTGATATATGAATTGAGAAATTCTTGACAGATGCAAAGATTCAAGCTATTTGATTAAAGAAGAACGAATGATCATTAGTATTGCTTGTTGACAATATGTTAAATTCTTTCTACAAGCTAACTCTGATTGTGTTTAGAATCATCAATGTTGACATACATTTAGAATTTCAAATGTTTAATGCTCTTTTCAATCATCTCAATGTTATTGAGACAATAGTACGCGATAATGCATGTACTTCACAAGCACTTATTCTTCGAGCTTGCAAACTAACTTCTAACAAGCTTGCAAAGTACTATTTCAAGATGAAGAGCAAAGATGAACTGATATACAATCTTGCTATGATTTTAAATTCTACTCAAAAGCTGAATTTGTATCAAGATTGAAACGCAAATGAGAATGATTCTCATTTTTATTACGACAAGTACAGAAAAGAGTTTAAGAACTATTTTCATCATCATTATGAAGAGAAAACTACAACTGCAGAAGTCAGAGTGTAAGTGACTAGTGATGTTGATCAGATAATGCAATATGATAATGCAATTAATCATTTGTTAACAATGCTATAATCTGTTGTGATGATTACATGAACTCTTCTTCAAAGAACTCAACGTCGCTCTGTATCTGTTAGTGAAGATGATTGATATCTTTGCACTGATGCTATTGTCGAGAAGTTTTCAACATGAGAGTATTGAAAAGACAACGTCTTGAACTATTCAAGATTGACTCAAATGACTAAGAATGTTCTTTCATGTTTAATATTCTCTGTAAATATTGAATGAACATTCAGTCTTGCAAGAAGAGTTTGTTGATGAAATCAATCACAAATGACTTCAGAATCAGTTGAACAGATAATGCTTCTTAAGTATTATAATTGTATCATGAACTTAAATTCTGAGAAGACTATTATCAAAGCATGAAATATTTATCACAGAGAAGAAGATGAAGATAACGTAATTGATGAATCTGATGATTCTTTCAAGACAGATTTGCAGAATGTTTTACGTTCTATTAATGTTTAAATGTTTAATATCATTTCATTTTATGTTGCTTTTGCATTGTCAATGTATGTAGTATGATAACATAGTTACAAGATAATGCAAAGAGATAATGCAGTTCATAAAGTGTATTGCTATGCTAAACAACTTGATCTGATCAAGATATCGCGAATGCTATTTTCATTGAGCACTCAACTGAATCTCAAAATTACGCATCAAAGTTTTCATGAGTATCAAATCTCTTTGCTGAAGAATTACTCACTTGACATGAATAGCAAGAAGATTGCTATCTGCATATGTAAAGCATTATATCAGTAAATGTTGTAAAACATCAATGATAATGCAAATGAGTAATGCATTTACTGACAAGAAATTTACATAGAAACGCTTCTATGATCTTTTGAAGAGCAAGCAGTGTTGAAGTCTGAATTTTATAGTTTACATCGCTTATTTTCTGATTCATCTTGTTCATATCAGTCTCATTCTGCATGATTTCATGAACTATTCTTTCAAATAAGATCTTTGATATCAATAAATTCGCATCTCTCTGATAACAACGTATCTTTCAAAGTGCAATAATTTCTGACTTTCATTTTCTTTTTGACTGTCATGATAGATTAACTGTTGATAACTTGATGCATTATCTGTTTGCATTATCTTCTGAACTCTATTGATCTTGCTTTCAGATAGAGTCTTTAAGTCTGCTCTTGATTTGTTCGTGATTCAATTATCTGATGTCATATCATCACGAGTTGAGATTCTCAAATCATCATATGATGCATCTTTAAACTTTCGTTCTAAATCAAGTCTGTCAGCAATGCGTAACAAGAAATGCATTATCTAAATGCATTATTTGTTTGCTTGCAACGAGTCATGATGTATATCAACTGACAACGATTTGAAAAATTGAGACTATTGAGTTGAGTGAGAGCAAAGTGAAGTACGATGTAAATAAAAGATGATGTGTAAACAAGAGATGATGACTGTTGACTGTGTTTATAGTAGAATTAATATGACAAATGTTTTGATATTAACACTAATATGATAAATGTGTTGATTGCAGCTCTAAGATGATGAATAAATTCTAACATTCAGTTTTAACTTTAATTTTACTTACATCTCATCTTACATTTATTCTAATTCTAACTTTATCTACGCTCAACGTCTATTTTAACTCTAACTTTTTCTACGTCTTACATCTATTCATTGCACTCATTTCTTGTGACTAAGTTCATTAGAAAAAGCACTTCAACATCACTATCAAATAAGAAGATTGTTATGCATTATTTATATGCATTATCATTGAGACTAATCAAAATCGCAGAATGTTCAATCTATCAATTAAGTTGCAGTCAATTACGAGTAGAAATCATGCAATGAAATGAAACAAAGATCAGAAAACTCTTTATATCAAACAAAGTGCAGATTGAATGATTCTTTATAAACAACTCATTAAATTGAGAAGCATCAGCATCTATCAGAAAGTCATCAAAGCGAAGCAGATGAAAATGAAGAATAATATGCAAGATATGATCATGAATAATTAAGTGAAAAAGAATCTGCATGATAATGCATTTGAGTAATGCATATGTGTTTCAAAAGCTGATTGTATAATAGCTCAATGCTTCAAGACGAATTTGATGAAGAAGACAAGAAAGAAGAAGATTGCAAAGTGAGCGAAGCTTAAAGCAATAGTCATGAAGATGACGTTCAATACTACTTCTACTGTTGATGTATGTACTGTGTTTGATGTGAAAGACAAGACTAACGTATGCATTAAACTATTGCACAACAAGATAAACTTGAGAAAAACATGTCAAGATACATGATATCTACTATTGAATTAATTCAGCAACGCATTTTACATCATGAAGAATTGAATGAATTAAAGACAATGAATGATTCAGATGTCATACAAGAATTCAATAAATTCATGAGCGCATTTTCGAATGAAAAAAATGCGATCGATCAAAAGATAGTTAATTCACTAGATTCATCAAATGATGAATCTGACAATATCATTGAGATTGATGACAATGACAAGAAGATGAAATTTAGCAAGTGAAATGATGATGCAGGTATAATTGAGAATAAGAACGAGTACAAGAAAAAGTACAAGAAGAAGTATGAGAAGAAGAAGAAGAAGAAGAAGAAGAAGAAGAAGAAGAAGAAGAAGAAGAAGAAGAAGAAGAAGAAGAATGATAATGAAATAATAGTGATCTCAGATTAGCAGTAGTAAATGAACAAGCATGAATTTTCTTCAATCAATTGCATTACTCTGTTGCATTATTAAACACTCAGATAAATATTAGTAGTACTTTGCTTCATGTCTTAACGAGTTGAATCGAAAATTTCAAGTCGATACTTGATCTCAATCTTCTGACTCGATTTAAATACTTGAGTTAAATCTTCTGATTCAACTTAAATACTTAAGTCAAGAATTCTGATTCAAATCAAGTCTTGATAAGTTGAATACTTGACTCAAACTTAAGTACTCAACTTGACGTGATCAGTTTAGATGCAAGCAGTCGTTGATTAATTTACACTCAATAATCTCACTCAGATGCAGTTCTTCATTGACTTCTGCAATTTCTATCAACGCTTCATTAAGAATCTTTCAAAGATTGTTCATTCAATGATTCAACTCACTCAAAAGAAAATCATATTTGAATGAAATGAAGTCTGTTAAAACGTCTTCGGTCATATGAAGAGATGTATGATCAAGACTTCTATACTACGTCACTTTGATCAAACTTGTAAGACTATTCTTGAAATCAACTCATTTGACTACGTCAACGATGAAGTTCTCTCTTAATATGATGACAAAGAAGTACTACATTCAATTGTTTTTTATAGCAAGAACATGTCTTCTGCTGAATGCAACTACGAAATATATGATAAAGAACTTTTGATCATCATTTGAGCATTTGAACACTGATGACTTGAACTGAAGTTAACTGACATTTCTATCAAGATGTTCATCGATCATCAAGCGCTCATCTTGTTGATAAAAGATAAAGAGCTGAGCAGATGTCAGATGCGCTGAGTTCAAAAACTCATTGACTTCAACTTCAGAATAATGTATTGATTTGACAAACGAAACATCAAGATCAATGCATTAACTTATTAAGCTAACGTCGTGCTCAGAGATTCAGAAGATGAGTGCATTTGCTATCAATGAATCACTATTTTAACTTTGAATTGAATGAAAATTGCTGATTTAAAGAAGAACATCAGTGAATCAATCTATAAACAGATTCTTGAAACTAATAGAATCAACGAGAATTGTATGTTACTTCGCGAAGCAATAGCAAGAGATGAGACACAATGTGAAGATATCAAATTAAAGAATTGTCGTGTTCAGAATGAAATCTTGTATCATGATAATCAGTTATAAATCTCGTTCAATGAACTTCTACAAATAAATTTAATTCGTGAAGTACATGATCAGTCATCAATGAGTCATTCTAATATTCTTAGAACTGTAAAGATCATAAAACGAAATTACTATTGATCATTCATACAAAAGACAGTAGATCAATATATTTGAAACTGCTATGTCTGTCAACGTTCAAAGACATCTAGAAATAAATCAAACGACTTGCTTCAATCTTTATTGATACTTGAACAGCGATGACAGAATTTAGTCATGAATTTCATTATTGATCTATCCGATTTGTACAACTACAACGTTATTCTGACTGTTATCTGCAAATTATTAAAAGAAAGATATTATATTTCTTGCATCATTAATGATGAAGATATCACAGTCAAAAAAACAGCTGAGATGTTGCTTCAATAAATATATTGAACTCACGATTTATCAAACTTCATTATGTTCAATCGAGATTCTCAGTTCATCTTTATTCTCTGAAAGTTTCTTTGCAAATGACTGAGTATTTCTCTTCAATTGTTTATCATTTATCACTCTCAGATCAACGATCAAAGCGAACAAGTCAATCAAAATGTCAAAAAATATCTTCGTTTCTTCTGTTTATATATGCAGAATGACTGATTCAAGTGATTATTCATGATTAAGTTTGTTGACAATAACATCTTGTTCTCAGTCATTTTCTTGATTCTCTTCTTCATGAACAAAAGCTTTCATTCTTGTATGAGCTTCAACTCTGACATCATTGAGTATGAAAGCACTCACAAACGCTTGCAGATTGATTGAATCAAGAATATATTTGAACAAATGAACAAGACATTGATCTTCGCTCGTGAAGCTCTGATTAAAACATGAGAACAAATGATGAATCAAGCTAACAAGCATAAAAAGAAAATCAATTACAAGATTAAATCAAAGATATTTCTGAATGAACGAAATATTGTTACAGCGAGACTCTTCAAAAAATTGAATGACAAGATGCTCAATTCTTTTCAGATCATTGATCTCGTTGACTTATTTTATAAATTGAAACTATTCAAGACTATGTGTATACATGATGTATTTCATTCAGAGCTTCTTCATCTTGTCATTAATGACTCTCTGTCTGATCAGAAGAATGAATTCTCGAGATCAATAGTGATAAACGATGAAGATGAATGAAAAATCAACGATATATTGAACTTTCAATGATATTAAAGACGACTTCAATATCAAGTCAAATGAAAGAGCTATGACAACGATCTCAACTGATATAACGCTAACGACAACGAATTTATGAATGCTCAGAAGATGATTGATGACTTTCATATTAAATATTCAAGAAAAACGCACTAAGAAATAACATTCATGTGAACATAAATAGTCAAGAGAGAAGAATAATGTTACGATTCTAGTCTTCGTCTATTCTTCGTTTAGTCTTCGCCTAATTTCATTCTAATTGAGTCTAGTGAGAATCTAATTTAGAAATGATGTCATTGAAACTCTACATCATATGTGTAAGACATCAACTCAATCGAGTCTAGCACAAAGCTGAGAAATACACATATAAGAATTGAGTTCTTTTCTGTAGATACTTTTCTTTCTTAGCATTTATCTATTAGTTAAATGACATTCATATGACTCGTTCTATGCTGATTTCTAACAGAAATGACTATTGAGAACAGAAGAGTAGAGTGAAAAGAACACGAAGAAATGAGAAAACGAAAGCACGAAAGAAAGAAGTTGTTTGGTTGAAAGTGCTTGTTTGCGCAAACTATCGATGTGATTGATTAATGAAAAGATATAAAGCAGCGACTTTGATCAAGATACATGTAATCTAACATATGCACAGCGTCTAGACAGTATCATAGTCATAAACTGCATGCACTTAATGAAGAAATAAAAAAATTAAATCACGCATGAACTCGTCAGATTCAGCAAAGCAACAAGTGTTTCTAACAAAATAATCACAACGAAAGCGAAACTGCAAGCTATTAGCGATGCAATTGCAATATGCAGTGAAAAAGCATTTAAAAACAGCGAAATTTAAGTGTACATAAACAGTCAAATGACTTTGCAAAGACTAAATGCAAAGAACAACGTCAATGCAAAGTTATTCAATGATATACGACAAAACTTGATCAAGTTACGTTAGAATCAATGTTAAATTTGCATACAGTGAATATTGAATTGCAAGAGCATTATTGAGAATGAAAAAGCAGATTAATTGATCGAAAGCATTGCTTAAGAATTATCAATTATTGACAACATGAAAGCAATCATCATAAGCTTCATTAAAAAGCAAATTTGCAAAGAGACAAAATTACAATGATTAAATGTTTGAAAAAGCAGCATCAAGAAGGAAAATCAGTATTAAAAGCACATATTGAATGTGAATCTAAGTCATAAATCACTAAAAGAGATGAGAAAAATCGATAGATTAACGTTTTCAATCTTTATTCAGCTGAAAATGAGACATGACTATTTCAAGAGCTATTTGCATCGATTATCAAAGAATAATTCAAACAAATGCTATGAAATATGCAATGCAAGACAAATGTTGAAGCATTTACTGCTGAACTGCAAACATTATAAAGCAGAGCAGATAAAGCTTAAGAAAAAAGCTCAGCTCAAAAACACAGACACTATATTGACACTGTTCATCATCAAGATTGAAAGAATTGCAACACTAGAGTATTTGAAAAATACTTGAATTGCAACGAGAAAATGATTATTAGAAACGAAAGAGTAGAATGCAAAGAGTGCAAAGAAACAAAGAAAAACAAGAGTATGATAACGAGAATTGAGCGAGAGTGCTTGTATATGCAAACTATCAATGTGATTGATCAACAAAAAGATATAAAGCAGCGACTTTGATCAGATTACATGTAACTTAGTATACATACAGCATCTAGACAGTGTCATAGTCATAGACTGCATGCACTTAATGAAGAAATAAAAAAAAAATCAACAATGTATTGTTTGAATATCTGCATAAATTCTGTCAGACATATTTGAATGATATTTTTATCTACAGTAAGATCTTGAAGAAACATAAAACTCATATGAAAGAAGTGTTAAACAAGCTTTATGAAGTTGACTTGCAGATAAACATTGACAAGTGCAAATTCAAGATTCAGAAAATCTCGTTTCTTAAACTATTAATATTCATCAATGATTTATGAATGAACTCTTGAAAAGTAGATGTGATTCAAAGCTGAGAAGTGCTGCAATCATTGACTCATATGCAGATCTTCATTGACTTTTGCAATTTCTATCAATGATTCATAAAGAACTTTTTAAAGATCATTTAACTCATGATAAAGCTGATTTAAAAAGATTATTTCTTTGAATGAACAGAGATTTGTCAAACAATCTTTGAAGAATTAAAGTAACAGATGATGACAGTCTTCATTCTGAAGTATTTCAACTCAATCAGAAAAGTTATTCTGAAAATAAACTTTTTAAACGATGTGAATGACGAAGTATTGTTTCAGTATGACGATGAAAACATCTTACATTTAATAATCTTTTATAGCAAGAACATGATTTTTGCAGAATGCAACTACGAGATTTATGACAAAGAACTGCTGATTATTATTCATTGCTTGAAGCATTGATGCTTTGAATTAAAATGTACAGATATTTTGATCAAGATCTTCATTAATCATCTGAATTTGAAGTACTTCATGATCATCAAAGAACTGACTTGATAACAGACTAAATGAGCTGAGAAGTTATCTGAATATAACTTCAAGATCATATACCAGTCAGAAAAACAGAATTTGAAAGTCAATGTGCTGATCAGAATGTCAGACGTCAAGTCAATTGAGACAAATGATGATCAAAAGCTATATCAGCATCAGATGTTATTATCAAAAAGTAAGTTTGAATTGCAGTTAATAAAAGCTGATTGTTACGAGCGTATCAAGACTGAATAAAGCTAGTCAGTGTCTTTAGCTCAGATCTGACTCAGATCTGACTCAGTCTCTATTTTCTTTTCTCAACATCTCTTTGTTCAACATCATCTTTCTTTCTACATCACATTCTACTCATGTCACAAACACAATTTCTTCAAGCTTAATGCAGTCTCTGAATATTACTTAAATAAAAGCTCTTGTACTCATCTTCTTCTGTATTCTTAATATTCAGTTATAGTTATCTCTAAAGATCAAGCATTATTTAATTCTGACTTTCGCTGATTGATTCATTTAAACACGGTTCTGACATTATATTAAGAATTCGTTAATCGCATGATACTGATCTCATTACTCATTCAACATACTCGTACAGACAGAACGAGTCTAAAGAAATTCGTTTATCTAATGATTGACGTAATTGAAAGACTGAACAACATTAAGAAGTTTGATAGAATCAACGACAAGACTGTTTGAATTGCTAGACAACTTATTGCTCACTAAGTATGCAAAGTTCACTCGATCAAGAAAATCAACTCATTCTCATGAAACAGACGAGTGAAAATAAGCTGTTCAACTCGATTAAGAGAATCAACGATAAAGAATCTTCGTGAATTGCTTGAGAATCATTCAAAAACTCACAAATCAAAAATACTTCTTTAATTAACAACATTCTTCTCTGAAGATTAAACACTTGATCATACGTCTTCATTAATACTGTCGAGCATCATCATTCGCTCGACCTCGTTCTTTCTTCAAATTTCATCATGTCAAAACGTTCATCTATCGAAGAATGTTTTGAAGAATTTCAAAGTCGCTTTTCTCAAATTTCTGAGACTGATTCATCGAAACTCTTTAGTGCTGAATCATTCATCAATGAAGACAATGAGTCATTTGCTGAAACAGTAATACTCTCTGTTTCTATCGAAAACTGAAAGACTCGATGCATGATTCTCAACAGAGAAACAGATCGACTCAACAAGCTGAGTAAACAACGAGATGACGAAATCAAAGAGTTGAAGACTAAGCTTCAAACTAAAGAAATCACTTCTTCTGATTTCATCTACTATGAGCGTTCTAGATCTCAGAAAATACCTGATTCTTTCTGATTTACTGACGAAAAGAATTTTACTTGAAAAAACTGATATGACAAAATTCAGAATAAACTAGAGATCAACGTCAATCTTTTTTCAAATGAATGAGTCAAACTGAGCTATGTACATTTCAGATTAATCAATGACGCAGCTGATGTTGCTCAATCTAGACGCGAATGTGACTGTGTCAATTTCTATAAGATCGTCGATGATCTTTTGAAAGAACTAGCTGAGTTGTTTAATGATTCAGATAAGAAAGTCAACTTTCGTAGAAAATACTACAACTTGATTCAAGAATCAAAGAAGTTCAGCGAGTTTTACACTCAGTTTCAACGATTATCTTTCTATCTGAAGTATCATGAAAAGCAACTGATCGTTGATTTGAAAGATAAAATAAACTCTCGTCTTTGATTCGTTTGAATAGATCAATTAGTTCAATCTGATTTTCTCAAAGAGATTCATTTCTATCTGATTCATTTGAATAATGATCAGCGAGTCATTCGAAAAATCAAGAACAAAGTTAATCTCATTAAACGCGTTGATGATTTGTTAAAAATCATCTTTCATAAAGCTGTTGTTACTCAGTCAATCAATCATTCAAAATCTGATCATCTAAAGTCGTGTGACGCGATTTTAACTAGCGTCAAAGAAGCAGACGTTCTAGTTGAAATCTGTTTCATATGTCATAAATCAGATCATAGCTCTAAAGAGTGCTCTAATCAATTTATCAGAGATCAATGCAGTAAACAATGAATACAATCATTTTGAATTCAATTTTGATTCGAATTTGAATTCAAAAAACTAGTCATCTCTTCAAAAGTCATTGAAGAGATAGAGATTATATCTTTGTGCAAACTAGACGAAATTCTATTAGAAGAAAATTACTTTGAAAAGTCTTTTCTAATTGATGCTCATCTCATCTCGCAGAATCAATTCTTCAGTCTTTGTTCGCTAATAGACAGTGATTCAGTCGCTCATACACGCTAATCTAGTCAATAGAGTATGCAAGAAACTAGAAATTCAACCTATATTTCTGGCAAAAGAGAAACTAATAAGAGATTATGATGAAAAGATATCTAAGAAGATCATCACTCATAAAATTCTACTCAATCTCATCATTGAAAGTCATAAGAAATTAACTGTATCAATGTTAATAGCTGATATCAATCATCATGAAGTCATATTGAGTAAGTTCTAAATGAACAAAAACGAAATATTACTGAATATGCAAAACGACGTCATTGTTTTTTTGAATCAATTGAATACTTCTATTTCAATTTTTTCAATTCTTTTCAATTCAAAGCACTCAAGTTGATTGCGATCAACTTCATCTTCTTCAATCACTTAGACTAAGATCTTTATGATGCTCAAACGACTCATTTCAATCATTGCTCAGAAAGAGTCATTCTTGATTCGAAGCATAGACGCAGCTTCATTCAAAACACTGTTGAATCATTCAAAGAAGAATCAGACTGAAGTCTTTGCTCTATTCATGACAGACATCAATAAAAAAATCGCGTACAATACTCATTGCAATTTGAACGCTCTAAACGTCTCTTTAATCAATGAAACGACTCAGAATTTGAAAGATATTAAAGCGAAGCTGTCATCGAAATATCATGAGTTTCTAGATGTTTTTGATCGAGCTCAATTGAATAAACTACTCTCTCATCGCTTCTACGATCATAAAATCGAGCTCATTAGTGATTCAATGTCTTCTCACTGTCGAGTTTATTAAATGTTTTCTGTTAAACTTCTGAAGATAAAGAAGTACTTAAACGAGAATCTGTCAAAAAGATTCATCACTTCTAGTCAGACTCTCTATTTCTTCCTCGTTCTATTCGCTCTCAAAGCAAATGAAGATTTTTGATTCTGCGTGAACTATCAAAAGCTAAATGTCATTTTCAAAAGAAATAAATATTCTCTATCGTTGATAGATGAGATCATTGATAAAATAGTGAGTTGCAAGCATCTGACTAGATTAAACATCATATCAACGTTCAACAAACTTTGAATGCATCTCAATAGCAAGAATTACATCACTTTTATCACTGCTTTAGAAGCATATAAATACAAGATGCTATCATTCAAACTGACTAATGAATCGATCTTCTTTCAGCAATATATGAATGATGTTCTATGAAACTTTCTGAACGACTTTTGCCAAGCCTATCTAGATAACATTCTCATCTATAGCAAAACGAGAAAGAAACATAGAAATCACGTCAAACTAGTATTGAGTTGACTACGCGAAGCTGAACTGCAGATGAATATTCGAAAGTGTAAATTCAATGTAGAAAAGACTGTCTTTCTAGAAGTCATCATATCAGAACTAGATCTTCGTATGAATTTAAGCAAAGTGACAGTCATAGTCAGCTGAATCACTTCGATCAATCTAAAAGAAATTCAGAACTTCGTGAAATTTATTAACTTCTATCGTCGTTTCATTAAGAACTTCTCGAAGCTAGTCAAATCATTCATTCAGCTGACTAGAAAGAACACGTCTTTTGTTTGAAATGAGATTTGTGTTCAAGTCTTTGACAATCTAAAGAAACAAGTCAGCTCGACTTCAGTACTTCGTCACTTTGATCTCAAATGACAAGCTATTCTGAAGATCAATGCTTTGAACTATGTAAAAGATGAAATACTATCTCAGTACAATGACGAGAAAGTTTTTCATTCGATGATCTTCTACAGTAAAAGCATGATTCTCGCTGAAATCAATTATCACATCTATGACAAGAAATTGCTAGTCATTATTCAATGTTTCAAACACTGATGACTTGAGCTGAAGTGCACTGAACTACTCATTCAGATATTCATTGATCATCAAGCTTTGAAGATCTTCATGAAAAATAAACAGTTAAGTCGACAACAAGTCAACTATCTAAACATTCTGTTGAAGTTCAACTTTCAGATCATCTTTAGATCAGGCAAAATGAATACTAAAGTCGATGCTTTAACTCAAATGTCTCTAGCAGACATCTCTGAATCAGCTCAACGACTTGAAGATTGTTTTCAGACTATTCTGATTCTCGATAAAGTCAATGTTCTACTCGTTGAATCAAAAGCAAATCTCTATCAGTGAGTATGTATGATTAATCAAACAAATGAGCTCTGCAATGAATATAAACAAGCTATGAACAAGAACAAGCTCAAATTTCATATCACTAAATTGAAGAACTGCGAAATCATTGACAGCGTTCTCTTTAGAAAAGACTTACTGTGAGTCTCTGAGAACATGCACACGAAATTACTACAAGAAGTGCATGATCAATCTTCAATCTCTCACCTCGACAATAAATGAATCATTGATCTAGTTCAGCGTTTCTACTATTGGTCAGATCATTGAGCTACTATTCAACAATACATTCGAAACTGTCATGCTTGTCAGCGAAGCAAAGTCTCTAGAAATAGCATCAATGAACTTCATCATTCTCTTTCAATTTCACAGAAACGCTGAAAAGATATAGCTATGAACTTCATCACTGAACTATCTCTGTCAGAAGACTATAACGTCATTTGCACAATCATATGTCATCTCATCAAAGAACGTCACTATGTTTTCTGTCATTGAGAAAATGATGACATCTCAGTCGAAAAAACGGTTTGAATCATGCTATGAAACGTTTATCAACTGCATGATCTACTCAGTTCTATTGTTTCGAACAGAGACTTTCAATTCATATTGACTATGTGAAAAAGTCTTTGCAAGCGACTGAGAATCACAGCTAGTCTATTCACAGTCTATCATTTGAAGATTGATGATCAGACGAAACGAGTCAATCAAGACGTTGAACGCGAACTTAGAATCTACTGCAATTACATGCAGAACGACTGAGTTAAATAAATATCTATGATGAAATTCAGCGACAATTTCAATATCTTCTCAATCATCTCAATGATTTCTTTCTACTTCAATAAAGATTTTCACCTTCGAATGAGTTTCGATTCAGATACGACTGACTACGAAACCACTTATGAACGACTGAAAGCTAGAAAAGCAAATGATATTGTCATTCAAATGAAAGAGTTACTGAGCTTCGATCGTCAACAATTGAAAAAGACGAAGCTGATCATTGAAGCACAGATCAATAAACATAAACGAGACGTCATTTATGAGATAGATGACTGAGTTTGACTATTTTTCAAAAACGTCAAAATCATGAGATCATGCAAAGATTTGAAAGACAAACAACTAGAATCGTATCAGATCACTGTCAAAGCGAAGATCTTCTATCATCTTCATCTATCAGTCAGCATGAAGCATCTGCATTCAATGTTCAGCTTGAAGCTACTGCAATCGTATTCAGAAGACTCTTTATCAGAACAGCATGCAGAATTTCTCAGACTCATCATTATTGATAATGACAATGATGAACACTGAGAGATAGATGACATTCTGAACTTCAGACGTTATCGAGGTTGAATACAGTACAAGATCAAATGAAAAGATCTAGATAAAGACGATGAATGATACTATGTTGATAAAGATGAATTCAATGACTTCGAGAAAGTTTTAAACGAATTTCATACACTATACTCAAGAAAGTCACGCTAGTATCGAAATAACTCAATAAAAAAGCAAGCAAACGAGCGACATTTATGTGAACATAAATTTTCGAAGAAAAGAATAATGTTACGAGCGTATCAAGGCTGAATAGAGCTAGTCAGTGTCTCTAGCTCAGATCTGACTCAGATCTGACTCAGTCTCTATTTTCTTTTCTTAACATCTCTTTGTTCAACATCATCTTTCTTTCTACATCACATTCTACTTGTGTCACAAACACATTTTCTTCAAACTTAACGCAGTCTCTGAATATTACTTAAATAGAAGCTTTTGTACTCATCTTCTTCTGTATTCTTAATATTCAGTTATAGCTATCTTTAAAGATCAAGCACTATTCAATTCTGACTTTCGCTGATTGACTCATCTAGACACAATTTTGACACTGATTAAGAAGATGATCAGAAATCTGACTCAGATCTGACTTAAAGCTTGTTCAGATCTGACTCAAAGTTGAAACAAGAATTGAAAGTTAATGAGAATTTGATTGAAGAAGTGATTTCTATTCAAAATCAGATTATAGTTGAAAATCAAATGAATCAACTATGTATTAATATTTGAGCAATTATGAAACAAAACAGAAAAACTTATCAAGATATTGATCTAAATAACTGCAGAGTACTTGATGAAGTACTTTGAAAAGATGATAGACTATGAGTTTCTTAGTTAATGATCATTTAATTAATAAGAGAAGCATATGATTTTTCAATCAATGATTATTCTGACATGAATTGAACATTAAACTTGTTGAGATAATCATATTGCTGATTGAAGATGAGAATAACAATCAAACATTACATTTGAAACTGTTACGTTTATCATAGATCAAAAGCATCAAGAGATCGAATCAATGAATTGCTGAAGTCATTGTTCATACTTGAACAATGATGACAGAACATATTCTTGAACTTCATTATTGATTTATCAGAAAGTAATGAAAGCAACGTAATTCTGACAGTCATAAATCGATTGTTTAAGAAACGACATTATATATCATGTTAATCAAATGATGAAGAAATTTTCGCAGAATAAACAGTCAAACTACTGTTGATATGAATCTTCAGAACTGAGATATAAGATTAAATGAATATTTAAGATATTAATTACTAAAAGCATTAAAATCTGTCTCTGTCACTCTTTACAAATTGCAGACATATACAAGCACTCTTGCTCAAACTATACACTATTGTTCTATACTAAAGTTACTGTCTATGTGAAACGCTCTGAATAAAAGATTAAAGAAATATATAAGTGAAAAGAAAGAATAAAAGAATGTCTTGCATTTGCAAGAATTGAACTTTCGCAAGAAGCATAAGAGTTGAATGTGCTTATGCACATCTCACTCTCATTGATTGCATTTTTGCAAAGAGCAAAGATCAATTCAAACATCAGCATGAGCGACAGCTTAAGAAAAGAACTCAAAATGTTGATGATGAAATGCATAAAGTCAATTGAAAGTAACTGAACTCTGTCAACAGAACAGCAGCTACAAAAGAATATGAATGACTTGTTTTGCAATCAACAAAAATCATCTACATCATTGAAAAGAAAAACACAAATCATGTTCAGTTCATTGAATGCATTGATAATTGATGCATCGATAAACTGGCGAAATGTAAATGAGAATATGCAATCAACGCAAGTGATTATGAGTTTTTTTAATTCTTACTCAATTCAACACTCATTATGAGTCTATGCAAGATTCTATATATTGTAGCGAGCGCTGCGCTAGCGTAACGCTCTTTTCATATCTACTATCACTTTTTTCTGCACTCTATACTGTAACTGTTCTCAATGCAAGAACTTTATAAGCTTGTTTTTTCTTTACTTTCTCTCTCTTTCATCTGATTCTTTAATGATGTCACAGTCTGAAATTGATTCAGTATGCTTGTCAAGAGTATCATTTGAATGATTGCTGTTATCATGCTCATGATTTCTAAAAGCTTTTTCAAGTTCATGATGTTTTTTTCACATTGCATCATCTTTCATTCTGTCTTTCATTTAAAACATGTTAATAAAATATACTTAATTAACATTCAATCTCTGTTGCACTTGCACATTGTTATAGCAACATCAAGTACTCATCTCTCATGTAAAAATTGATTGAAGTCAATTTTTTCTGTGCATAGCTGTATCAATAATGCGCTGTGAGACTTTGCATGACTCTTATGCAGTTGCAGATGTTGATGTGTCATCTCTGATGTTAGATATCAAAAATGAGCTGCGTTGAATTTCTCTTTTCAGACTATTCTTCATGTTTATCTGATCTGTTTCTGTATGAGTGTCAATCTTATCATCACTTCAGTGCATTGATGCTCAGTCAGTAATAAAGACAAATTATGTGCATCGTCAATCATCTTGTTTATCACTTCATTTTCAAGTATTTCTGCATGTCTCATCACTCAATGTAACTTCAGCATGACTTTTCAAGATTAAATGCTTTCATGTGCAATCTGAACTCATTGCAGACGTGTCTGATCTTTTGTTGATATCATAACTTTCACTGTTTTCAGAAAAGTCTGACTATCACTATATACTTTATATATCTTTTCATGACACTCTTGATTCACTGTCACTACATTTGCAAGATGTTTCATCTTCGCGACTGACTCTTTCAGCTCATCATGATGAATGATGATTAAAGTCAATTCTCTCAGTCTTTTATTTAACTCTCAGTTTATTCTCATTGTGATCATTGTAACATCATCTTTGCTATCACTGTCATTTGAGTAAACTCTTTGCTTTAATGCAAACATGTCAAAATTATGTTATTTTATTGACATTTTCTTGTTTGCAATTATAATTATCTTTGATGATTTTGATCAGAAGATTGCTGTGTAAAGATGACTTTGATTCATCTTCATCTACTTGAGTGTTTCTTTCATTCACTTTCACTTCAGCTGTAAAGATGTTTTATGCAACTTTGATTTTCAATCTCTTTTTGATGTCAAGTTGTTGCAAATTTAATGCATTATTGTCTTGATGATCTCTTCTGATTTTTGAAAGTTCATGTTTATTATCAATCTTTGTATCAGCTTTCATAAGTGAATATTTATCAATGTTGTATTTATTTTCATCTGTAAAGTCTCTGTTGATGTTACATGATAAATATTAATGATTTGTTGCAATGCTCTTTCTTGCACTAATCTCAGTTTAACATTCAAACTCTTTTAATGATCTTTTACTCTCTGTAATGTATATCATATGATGACTTCATGACTAAGCAGAGAACGTGTCATCATGAAGTATATTTACTTACTTGTCATCATTGATGAGTCTCAAGTAGATTCAATGATTGTCTGCATGATCTTTTGTTTAATCACTAGTTTTGCTTCAACATAATGCATGTGAGTCACTCATTTCAGCTTGAAGTTCAGTTGAACTTTCAAGACTCTGATATCTGATTTCAAGTCAATCTGATGTCTTGTCAACTTTACATCAACTTTCATATTAAATCATTTAGAAATTTTCATAAAGTGAATCAGCTTATGCTTTGTCATCAAGAATTTGATGTCATGCGTTTTTGATCACTGTTTGCATCTATCATAGATTTCGTTAAAAACTCTGCAGTTGCGTTTTGTAAATTTTTCATATGTTAAGATATTGATGTCATTCACGAAGTTTATGAAGTTAGTTTTCAGCTTAATGTTGTCACATGCTTCTAACAAGTTCACATTGTAAAACAAATATAATATTGATGATAGCAAAGAATCTTGTGATATATTAATGTTTACGCTGCATTTCTTTGTCATGTAATCATCAATTGTGATCATGATATGTTGATCTTTCAGAAAGTTCTTTACAAACTTGAAAAGCAGTTTAAAAACTTTTCTCTTCTTCATGTTGTGTAAAAGTTTGCTGTGCATTACATTGTCAAACACATTCTTCTCATTCAGACTCAGCAGTGAGACTACTTTTCTTCTCATGTCACTTTACACAGTATGTATTTTTTCTATAATTAATTGCAAAGTTGTATTTATTGATCTGTGCTTGCAAACTCTCATCTGAATGTTCAATATTAAATTACAAGCTTCTACAACATTTTGCAAACATTCAAATATGATGAACTTCAGTACTTTGCTCAATGTATCAAGTAACACAATTGATTTATATATTTTTGCGTTGAAGTAATCTTTCTTGTCTGACTTTTACATCACTATTGTGACTGCGCTCTTGAACTGAGTTGATTGTATTCTCTTTTATAAACATCTTTCAAAGAAAGAGTGTACTTGTTCTGATGCATCATCAACAAGTCTGCGCATTATTCTATTTATATATTTCGTGTGTCTTAATGTTTTGTCAGATATCACTTTGTAAATAACTCTTTTAATCTCATGATGCATCAGCAAAGCATCATTCTCAATTAAGAGTGAATACTTGAAGTCTATTGTGTTCAGCATGAAAATCTCTGAAAATGATGAAAAGTGAGTCTGAAACATCATCTTTGCTTTATTCTGCACTATTATGATGATGTTAAAGCATTCTGACTTGATCAGAGAAGAAATTGTTGCTTAAGTCAATGTATTTGCAATTGCATTTCTTGCTCATTTCACAGTTTTGAACAGTTTTCTCAAGAATTGTTCAACGTTCTGTATAATCTCTTGATATTCACTGCGTTTCTGTTTTCTGATGATCTTGCTCTTCTTGTCACATGCTTGAATGTATTCTGTTTAATTATCAATGATTCAACAACTTCTTCTCATTCATTACATACTTTTGACAATCTTTGTACACTTCTTTATTTATTCTGCTTTGATCATTTCATATGATCTCGCTCAGAAAGTGAAAATCTTGATGATCTTCTTCAATGCATTCAGCAGTTACTTAATGTACTCATTTATGTATTAATGCTTCATCTCATGATTCAACAATGATTTTGACATTTGTTTTTTCAGAATATTGATGAACTTCTTTTCATTCATTGTCTTTCAGTTGCAACGTAATTTTCGCGCTGATTCTTTGCAGACTCTGAAATTTATAATTGTCTGTATCAACAGATGATCTGAAAAGTTTTTCATTTCTTCATTGATTTCACATCATATTAATCGATTCATAATGTCATCTGTCATGAAGATCAAATTTATTGTCATTTGAGATTCTTGATAATCTTTCATAATTATGTCTTAAGATAATGCTAGCAATGCATTGATGTTTGTGATCATTTTAATTAACTCATTCAACAATAAATGTTATCTTGAATAAAATGATTCTTTTCATGTGAAGTGATGCAAATTGAAGTCTTCTACAAGAATGCTTTCTCTCGACATGTGTAACGTCTTTTCAATGTCTGAAATATTTTCTTTTTCATGAATGATTTCATGATCTCTGAATGATAAATTGTATGCTTCATGAATGTGTATAACTCTTTGAGTCATCTGTGCATCATCTGTTAATGTTTATAACGTAATTGTGTCTACATTTTTGAAGTATCATGTTGAATGTCAGATGTTGTTGTCAATTCTTTTGTTTATGTAGAAACAGATTCTATCTTCATTATTCTTCAGCATGAAGGCAACAGTTGCTGAACAGTATGCTCTGAAAATGTCGTCAAATCATCAAAGTTCTTGAAGAATCAGAATGTCATAGTTCTTTATCTTTTTCTCATGTAATAATGCTATCATCATCTTGTTTCTGAACTTGTGAACGTTGTACTGTAGTATTCAAAGCTTCTTTTGCTGAAATATTAAAGTTCACATTTCAAACTGTTTAATGTTCTCTTGAGTATTTGTGAAGTGCTTGCTTCACTTACAAGATTCTCAATAGAAGATGATATTGATAACAACGTGATTGACGTTGACTTTGATTCATTTGATCTTGACTTTCTGATCAAGTGATTCAGTATAGTGTTTTCTGATGTGATGACTGCGCTGAACAGATGACTTTCATTCATTAAGCATCTCTGCTTTCTCTTCAAGTTGTTGTTCATCAATGATTTCAAACTGATAAATGTTTCTGTAAATGTCTTTAACGTTGTTATCTTGAGTTTTTTCTGCTTTTGTACGACATGATATAGAGATCTGTGCTTTGTGACACTCTTTATTCTTTCTTTTTCAGCTTGTCATTTATGACATTGAGAGTCAAAGACTCTGTGTATGTCTTGACATGCTTCACATTTTTACATGTTTTAAGTCTGTTTGTAAGAACAGTGCTTTAAGCGATGATTCAACGCACAGTAAATGCATTTCTGCTTGTTTTTGCATTTGTACATCTTATGATTATATTCTTGATACTTTAGACATTGATGCACTCTGCAGCTCAAGTTGTAAAACTGTGTGATCTTTATGTTGATCTCATGACATACTTTCTTATTGATCAGCTTGTTCATCATCTCAGCGCTGATTATGCATATCATCAGCAAGACATATTTCTTCTGCTCATTCTTCTTTGTGAGTCACTCAATCTTCTTGATCATCATTTCTGAATGTATGTCTTTGTTGATCTTGATGAGCATTCTCACTTCTTTCTTCTTTATGTTCTTAGACATTTCTTTAACTTTAATCTTATGTATCACTACTTCAAAACTGACTTCACACAGACATATGTTCAATGATATCTCTTTAATTCAAAAATCGTTTTTCTTCAATATTCTTTTGCTGTTCTTCATCTTGACTCAAAATATTAGCAGTTTCAATTATTTCTTCATCATTTCTATGTTCTTGCGTGTCAACAATGTCTCGTCAACGTCAATTTCTTTCGCTCATCTCATTATATTCTTTGTTGTTGTTGTCATGATTCTCTTTACTTTTTCTTTCTCTTTGATGAAGATCTTTACTTCAAATTTCTCACAATGATTTTGCACTGACAATGATATGTCAACGTTGAACACAAGATGACTCTCAAATAATATCATTGACTTCACGCTCACTTTCTTCATTTAAACTAATTGTCAAGTCAAGTTTTAATATTAATCTTCTGACTTAACTTAAGTACTCGATATCAATCTTCTGACTCAATTTAAATACTCAAGTTAAGAATTCTGACTTGAATCAAGTCTTGACGAGTTAAGTACTCAACTTAAACTCAAGTACTTGACTTGATGCAATCAATTTATCTTTGCTCAGCTATCAATGTATTCTTTCTTCTTTATGAACTTTTTTTCAAGTCTGCTCATTATTTTTTTCAGTCTCTTCAGCTGATTCTGCATGCGCTAATTGACAGTCAACGCAGCGACACGTTGATGCATCAGCTTTTCTATCATTTCTGTCAAACTTTTCATCTTCTTTCAGAGCATCAGCTCGTTGTTTTTACGTTCGTTGAACTTATAGAGTACTCGCAGCTTGTGTAATTCTTTCTGTATATCTTTTGTCTTGACTGAATTCTTCTGCAAGATAACAATAATTGTCTCTTATTTATTCATCAACGTCACATTAATGATGCTTCTCATCTGTTCTTGATGATCAGAATGAAGCGCAAGCATCATGTTAATGATATGTTCTATTTTTAAATAGTTTAAATAATTTGTTTTCATCTTGTTTTTGTTTCTATTCTTTCTAATAGTAAGCATTGAGACATCTGATTGTAAGATTGAAAGAAATAAAAAAGCGAAAAGCAATAAATTTTTTTATTTCTTCATTAAGTGCATGCAGTTTATGACTATGACATTGTTTAAATGCTGTGCATATGTTAAATTACATGTATCTTGATCAAAGTTGCTGCTTTATATCTTCTCATTGATCAATCACATTGATAGTTTGTGCAAACAAGCACTTTCAATCAAACAACTTCTTTCTTTCGTGCTCTCGTTTTCTTGTCTCTTCATGTTCTTTTCACTTTATTCTTTCGTTCTCAATAATCATTTTCTTGTCATAATTTAAGTACTTTTCAAGTACTTTAGCATTGCGATTCTTTCAATCTTGATGATAAATAACATCAATATAGTGTTCATGTTTTTGAACTGTGCTTTTGCTTTAAGCTGTAACTGTTCTGCTCTATAATGTTTGCAGTTCAGTAATAAGTGCTTCGACGTTTGTCTCGTCTTGCATATTTCATAGTATTTGTTTAAATTATTCTTAAATAATCGATGCAAATAACTTTTAAAATAATCATGTTTCATTTTTAGCTGTATAAATGTTGAAAACGTCAGTCAGTTTATTTTTCAAAACTTCTTTAATAATCTGTAACTTAGATTCACTCTTGCTGTATGCTTCTGATACTGATTTTCTTTTTTGATGCTGTCGTTTCATGAAATTAATCATTGCTCTTTTATCTCTTTGTTTATTTGCTTTTTGATGAAGCTCATGATTGTTCTTTTTCTGATGTTGATTGTTGATCTTTTTCATGTCACATCTTTGATCAATTGATTCACTGCTTCGTTTTCAATGATGTCTTTGCAACTCAATACTCACTGTATGCAAATATAACATTAATTTTGTTGCAGATTGATCAGATTTTGTCGTATGTTATTGAATAACTTTAAGTTGACATTGCTCTTTGCTTTTAATCTTTGCAGCATCATTTGACTGTCTGTGTACACTCGAATTTTGCTGTCTTTAGATGCTTCTTCGCTGCATATCACGATTGCATCATCAATAGCTTGCAATTTCGCTTTCATTATGATTATTTTGTTGATCACGCTTGTTATTTTGCTACATTTAATCGACTTGTGTGTGAATATCATCATGATTTCGATTTCTGATTTGAGCTTTGCTATCTTTTTTTAAGTTTGTGATGCATTGATGTACATCACTATGTTTTTCGTCTTTTTGACTATTATTTTCAGTTTTCTATAGTATGTATTTATCATTTCACACGTTTCATCTTTTGTGAATTCAATTTGCATCTTTGTCAGATATTCAATTTTCTGACTTCATGATTTCTTAAAGTGAGAAATTTCAATTTCTTTTATTGAATTCAATGTTTTTTGCACTTTGTTCAATATTCAATATATTTGCATGAGTCTGTCTTTGCACTTCTTGACTTTTCAAGATAAATTCATCTTTATCTTGTTTCAGTTCAGATATTTCGATGCGTTCAGATCTAAATTCAATTCAATAGAGTATTAAGATGAGTACAAAATAAATGTTTTTTTTCTGATAAAGTGTTTTTTCAATAACTCAACTATTTAAATTGCATAGTTCTTGCACTTTTGATCTAATTGCATCTTCACTGACGAAATTTCAACTTCTATTTGCATAGCATCTATCAATGATGTTCAAAATGCACTCAGAATTTTTCGTAATGCAGCATTTTGCAGTTTGCGAAATTTGACTAAGTAGCTTTTTTGATTATTTCATCATATTTCGACGTCATAATCGCTAATAGACGTGATGCAT